>ERZ1673752.1634-NODE-1634-length-30008-cov-8.478349_pt1 | contig 30008 bp, 20 predicted proteins | sample MGYA00580195_ERZ1673752 | MGnify/ENA primary metagenome ERZ1673752 (study PRJEB41218, sample SAMN15661744) | gut metagenome | host: Homo sapiens | place: Canada: London | collected 2015-08-20/2019-03-30 | study: EMG produced TPA metagenomics assembly of...
CCAAAAGGGTGTCCCTCTCCCCTCGCCCGCCCAACAGATCTCTTTACATCCCCAGCCCGTCCAGACGCTCGAACAGATCGGCCACCACGGCATTGGAGACCAGCAGGCCCTGCGGTGTGAGCGCCAGCCTGTCTCCGTCCAGACGGGCCAGACCGGCGACGACCAGCTCGCGGCACCAATCGCCGTGGTCGGCCATGAAATCCCGGCCGCTGAGGGACCTGTATTCCGCCAGCCCGAAGCCCGCGCAGGTGCGCAGGGAAAGCATGAGCCGCTCCTCCAGCCGGATGCGCGGCGTGATGGCCTCGGCATCATGGTCGGGACGTCCGGCGTCGATGTCGGCCTGCCAGCGCGCCTGGTCGGGCGTATCGGTCCAGCGGCGGCCCTCCAGGGTGGACGTGGCCGCCGGGCCCAGGCCCAGATAGTCGGCACCCGTCCAGTAGCCCATATTATGGCGGCTGAAAAAGCCGGGGCGGGCGTAGTTGGAGATCTCGTACTGTTCCAGGCCGTACGCGGCCAGCAGGCGGATGCCTTCCAGATACATGCGTTCCTGCTCGTCATCTTCGGGCAGGGAAAGACGCCCGGCGCTCCAGTCGCGCTCCAGCGGCGTGCCTTCTTCCAGGGTCAGGCCATAGGCCGAGACATGCTCCGGCTCCAGGGCAAGGGCGTCTTCCAGCGTGGCCAGCCAGTGGGCCGCCTCCTGTCCCGGCAGGCCCCACATGAGGTCCAGCCCCAGATTGCGGCAGCCCGCGGCCCGCAGATGCTCCACGGCCCGCAGCACGTCGGCGCGCCGGTGCGGCCGCCCCAGCAGGGAAAGGAAACTGTCGTCCATGCTCTGCACGCCCATGGAGATGCGGTTGATGCCCGCGGCCAGATAGGCGTCCACGGCCCGGCGGGCCAGCAGGGATTCGGGATTGGCCTCCATGCTGATCTCGGCCCCGGCCGCCAGATGGAAATGCCGGTCGATGCGCTCCAGCACGGCGGCCTGGAAATCGGGCGGCAGCAGGCTGGGCGTACCGCCGCCGAAAAAGACGCTCTCCACCGGCCGCCTGCCCAGACGCGCGGCCCAAAGATCCAGCTCGCGCAGCAGGCTGTCCCGGTAGGCCGCCACCCGGGGCGAACTGTCGGGCGAGGCAGGGCCCAGCGGTAGGGAGTGGAAGGCGCAGTAGCGGCAGCGGGAGCGGCAGAACGGGACGTGGATGTAGACGAGCATGGCGGAAAGGGACGCGGATGGGCAGGGATGACGGCACAGGCCGGAGAGGAAAGGGCCCCGGGACGGCAAAGCGCCTCGCGGCTTGGCAAAAACGACGGCACAGCGTATATTCTGCTCCTCGCGATGGCAACCCGCCGTCGCCGTCCCGCGCTGCGGGACGCCCGTTCATCTCGATGCTTCGGAGAAATCTATGGACATCCGTTTTCAATGCCTCGGCCCCGACCAGTGGAAGGCCGAGATTCTCATAGTGCCTGTCTGCCAGGGCGAGAACATGCTGGAAGCCTGCCCCGCGCTGGACAATCTGGCTCCCTGGCTGGCCATCGCGCCCGCCATGCGCGACTTCCAGGGCAAGAAGGGCCAGCAGGCCCTGCTGCACGGCCATCCCGAACTGCGCGTGCCGCGCGTGCTGGCCATCGGCCTGGGCGCCCGTGAAGACCTGACCACGGACGACATCCGCACGGCCGTGGCCACCGGTGTGCAGCGTGCCCACGAACTGGGCCTGGAATCCATCCTGCTGCTGGAACCCCAGCTGGCCACCCTGCCCGGCGGCCGTGAGCGCCTGGTGGAAGAAAGCGTCTACGCCGCCTGCCTGGCCCTGTACAAATACGATCTCAAAAAGCCCGCCAAGGACGCCCCCGCGGCTCCCCAGTGGCTGGCCGTGGCCTTTGAGGGCGATTTCGTGCCCGACGGCGGCCAGCAGGCCGCCCGCCGCGGCGAACGCGCGGCCGAGGCCGTGTGCCTGGCCCGCCGTTTGGACAACACGCCGTCCAACCTGCTCTCTCCCGCCCTGCTGGCCGAAGAAGCGCAGAAGCTGGCCGCCGATGCCGGTCTCAAGTGCACCGTGCTGGACGAGAAGGATCTGGCCGAAGCCGGCATGAACTGCCTGCTGGCCGTGGGCCAGGGCTCTGCCCGTCCGCCGCGCCTCATCGTGCTGGAGCATGCTCCCGAAGGCCATGAGCAGGAAAAGCCCCTGGTGCTGGTGGGCAAGGGCATCACCTTCGATACCGGCGGCATCTGCCTCAAGCCCGCTGCCAACATGCACGCCATGAAGGGCGACATGAGCGGGGCCGCCGCCGTGCTGGCCACGCTGGTGGCCTGCGCCGGGGACGAGCTGCCCCGCCGCGTGGTGGGCATCATGGCCTGCGCCGAGAACATGCCCGGCGGCAATGCCATGCGCCCCGGCGACGTGGTGCGCGCCGCTTCCGGCGATACCGTGGAGATCCAGAACACCGACGCCGAAGGCCGTCTGGCCCTGTGCGACGCCCTGGATTACGCCCAGAAGCAGTGGACGCCCGCGGCCGTGGTGGACATCGCCACCCTGACCGGCGCCTGCGCCGTGGCCCTGGGCACGCAGGTGGCGGGCCTGTTCTGCGATGACGACGCCCTGGCCGAGCACATCCGTGCCGCCGGTGCCGTGGGCGGTGAGAATTACTGGCCCCTGCCCCTGTGGAAGGGCTACGAAGACAACCTCAAGAGCGAGGTGGCGGACATCTGCCACATGGGCCCGCGCGAAGGCGGGGCCATCCACGCGGCGCTCTTCCTCAAGCATTTCGTGCGTGAGGGCGTGCGCTGGGCGCATCTGGACATCGCCGGCGTGGACTGGGCAACCAAGAAGACGGCGCTCTGCCCCGTGGGTTCCACGGGCTTCGGCGCCCGCACCTTGCTGGAACTGGCGCGTGGAGGCGTATAAATGAAGGTCTATCTTATCGGAGCCGGTCCCGGCGATGCCGGGCTGCTGACCCTGAAGGGCCGTGACGCGCTGGCCTGCGCGGACGTGGTGGTCTATGACGCACTGGCCAACGACTCGCTGCTGGGCCATGCCCGCCCCGATGCGGAGCGCATCTACGTGGGCAAGGTGGCGGGCAACCATGCCCTGCCCCAGCACGAGATCAACGCCCTGCTGGTGCGCAAGGCCAAGGAAGGCAAGGTGGTGGCCCGCCTCAAGGGCGGCGACCCCTACATCTTCGGCCGCGGCGGCGAAGAAGCCGAAGAACTGCTGGCCGCCGGCGTGCCTTTTGAGGAAGTGCCCGGCATCAGCAGCACCATCGCGGCCCCGGCCTATGCGGGCATCCCGCTGACCCACCGCAACTTCGCCTCGTCGGTGACCATCATCACCGGCCACGAGAACCCGGACAAGCCCGGTTCCGTGCACAACTGGAAGGCCCTGGCCGCCAGTGCCTCCACCCTGGTCTTCGTCATGGGCATGAAGAACCTGCCCGACATCGCCCGGCATCTGCTGGACGCGGGCATGGATCCCGATACCCCGGCCGCTCTGGTCTACCGCGGCACCACGCCCTACCAGCGCAGCCTGGTGGCCACCATCTCCACCCTGCCCCAGGCCGCCGTGGACAACAAATTCAGCAATCCCTCGGTCATCGTGGTGGGCAAGGTCTGCTCCCTGCACGACCAGCTGGGCTGGTTCGAACAGCGCCCGCTGTACGGCCGCAGCATCGTGGTCACCCGCGCCCGCGAACAGGCCAGCGGCCTGGCCCAAAGCCTGACCGAACTGGGCGCCAACGTCATCCAGTGCCCCACCATCGAGATCAGCCCCCTGGCCGATTACAGCGAGCTGGACGCCGCCGTGGCCCGTCTGGCCGAATACGGCTGGATCATCTTCACCTCGGTCAACGGCGTGCGCCACTTCTGGAAGCGCCTGGCCGCCTGCGGCCGTGACAGCCGCGCCATCGGCCAGTGCAAGGTGGCGGCCATCGGCCCCGCCACGGCCGACGCCCTGCGCGAGCGCGGCATCGAGCCCGACTTCATCCCGGCCCGCTATGTGGCCGAGGGCGTGGTGGAAGGCCTGCTGGCCCAGGGCCCCGTGGCCGGCGTCAAGATGCTCCTGCCCCGCGCCGCCAAGGCCCGCGAAGTGCTGCCCGACGAGCTGCGCAAGGCCGGGGCGCAGGTGGACGTCATCGCCGCCTACGAGACCGTGCCCGCCGCCGCCCGCAAGGACGAAGTGCTGGCCGCCATGCAGAACGGCACCCTGGACTGCGTGACCTTCGGCTCTTCCTCCACGGTGGAGAACTTCCTCTCCCTGATCCCGGCGGACGAGCTGCGCGCCCATCCTGAAGTGAAGCTGGCCGCCATCGGCCCGGTCACGGCCAAGACCCTGGCCGACAACGGCCTGCCCTGCCACATCCAGCCCGAGGCCTACACCATCCCCGCGCTGGTGGAGGCCCTGAAAGCCCACTACAGCCCGCAGAGGTAAACCATGGCCCTGAAAATCGCCATCCTGGCTTCCGGCAGCGGTACCAACGCCCAGTCCATGATCGACAAGGCCGCCCAGGGCGTGCTGGACATCGACATCCGCCTCATCGCGGGCAACCGTCCCGGCGCCAAGGTCTTCGAACGCGCCGAAAAGGCCGGCATCCCGCATGTCTGCATCGACCACAAGGCCTTTGCCGACCGCGAGAGCTTCGACCGCGAGATGGTGGCCGCCATCAAGGCGTCCGGCGCGGAATATGTGGTGCTGGCGGGCTATATGCGCCTGCTGACCAGCACCTTCCTCCAGGCCTTCCCCGGCCGGGTCATCAACATCCACCCCGCCATCCTGCCCAGCTTCCCGGGCGCCCACGGCGGTCCCGATGCCCAGGCCTACGGCGTGAAGATCACGGGCTGCACCGTGCACTTCGTGGAAGAGCTGGTGGACAGCGGCCCGGTCATCATCCAGGCCGCCGTGCCGGCCAATGCCGGCGAGGAACTGGACGACCTCATGAACCGCATCCATCCGCTGGAGCACCGCATCTACCCGCAGGCCCTGCAATGGCTGGCCGAAGGCCGCCTGCGCGTGGAAGGCCGCCAGGTCTTCCTGGCCCCGGCCGACCGCAAGACCGTGACGCCTGACGGCCCCTGGCTGGTCTGGCCGCCGCTGGAAGAAGGCTTCTAGCCATCCTGTCCATATCAGGGCGGGGGAAGGACATGCGTCCTTTCCCCGCCTTTTCTTTTCCTACCCGGGCCACGGCCCGTTTTTGCCGGGCGGTCATGCCCCGCCCGCAGCAAGGGAGCACCGCCATGAAACAGACCGCCGTCACCTTCCGCCAGGCCAAGGGGCAACGCAAACTGGCCATGCTCACGGCCTATGACGCCACCGTCGCCCGGCTCATGGACGATCATGTGGACGCCGTGCTGGTGGGGGATTCCCTGGGCATGGTCATGCTGGGGCAGCCCGACACCCTGAGCGTGACCATGGAGCAGATGATCCATCACTGCGCCGCCGTGTCCCGGGGCCTGGCCAAGCCCCTGCTGGTCTGCGACATGCCCTTCATGTCCTATCATCTGTCGCCGCAGCAGGCCTGCGCCAATGCCGGACGCCTGGTGCAGGAAGGCCGGGCCCAGGCCGTGAAGCTGGAAGGCGGCCGCCATTTCTGCCCGCAGGTGGAAGCCATCGTGCGGGCGTCCATCCCGGTCATGGGGCATCTGGGCCTCACGCCGCAATCCCTGCACAGCATGGGCGGCTACAAGGTCCAGGGCCGGGGCCGTGAAGCCGCACAGGCCCTGCTGGACGATGCCCGGGCACTGGAACAGGCGGGGGTCTTCGCCATCGTGCTGGAATGCGTGCCCGCACCGCTGGCCGCGCTGGTCAGCCGCAGCGTCAGCGTGCCCACCATCGGTATCGGCGCGGGCCCGGACTGCGACGGCCAAGTGCTGGTCTGGCAGGACATGCTGGGCATGGTAGACGGTCTCTCGCCCAAATTCGTCAAACATTATGCCGAGCTGGGCGCGGCCATGCGCCAGGCTTTCCAGACCTATGCCGACGAGGTGCGCTCAGGGACCTTCCCGGCGACGGAACATACCTACGGTATGGATGAGAAGGATCTGGAAAAACTGTATTGAACCGCCACCACTGCGGCCTGCCCATAGGCCGATGCGTAACGGCGGCTGGGGGAAGGACCCCCTTTCCCACGGGACCGGCTAAAAAAGACGAAAGCCCCGGCATTGCCGGGGCTTTTTATGTTTGTTTCGTTGAGACCTTTCTACCTCACAGCGCTTCCCGAGGGGGTGCTGCGTCCAGTCCGGGAACCCGGGCGGCCAGATGCGGCCGTCATCCCGGCAGCGGCTCCACGGGAAGGGGAGCTGCCGTCCGCCTAATAGCCGCAGGCCAGGCCGTCGCCGCGCGGGTCCGTACCGCCCTGCAGCACGCCTGTCTGCGGATCGATGCGGATGGCGCCCGCATGGCCCATGGTATCGGTATAGTCCTCCACCCGGCGCACGGGGTGCCCGCGCCGGGCCAGCTCGTCGGCCACGTCAGCGGAGATGCGGCCCTCCAGCTTGAGGTCGTTGCTGGACTTGCCCCAGGTGCGGCCGTACAGCCAGCGGGGCGCGTCGATGGCTTCCTGCGGGGTCATGCCGTAATCCAGCACGCGGGTGGCGATGGCGGCCTGCGTCTGGGGCTGGCCCTCGCCGCCCATGGTACCGTAGACGAGGAAAGGCTTGCCGTTCCTGGTCAGCATGGCCGGATTCAGGGTGTGGAAGGTACGCTTGCCGGGCTCAAGGCGGTTGACGTGCGCAGGGTCGAGGGAGAAGAAGCTGCCCCGGTTCTGGAGCAGCACGCCCGTGCCCCGGGGCACGATGCCGGAGCCGAAGTCATGGTAGATGCTCTGGATCAGAGAAACGGCATTGCCCTGCCCGTCCACCACGCCCAGCCAGATGGTGTCGCCCTTGGGGTCCAGCGGCGCAAGGTTGGTGGCGGCCCTGTCCATGCGGATGCGGGCGGCCTGCCGCTTGCCGTGCCCGTCCGAGAGCAGGCGTTCCAGCGGGATGTCCACGAAGGCCGGGTCGGAAAGGTAGGTATCGCGGTCGAGGAAGGACTCCTTGGTGGCCTCGATGATGAGGTGGTAATAGTCCGCGCTGCCTTCCCGTATCTGCGACAGATCGAAGTTGTTGAGGATATTCAGGATCTCCAGCGAGGCCATGCCCTGGGTGTTGGGCGGCAGGTTCCAGGCCCGGCAGTCGCGGTACGGCACGGAGATGGGCTCCACCCAGTCGGCCGTATGCCGGGCAAAGTCCCGCACGGTGAGCAGGCCGCCGTTCTCTTCCAGATCCGCCGCTATGGCCGCGGCGATGGAGCCCTTGTAAAACTCGTCCGCGCCCTTGTCCGCCAGCAGGGCCAGCGTGGCCGCCAGCTCGGGCAGGCGCATGACCTCGCCCAGCCCGTAGGGCTTGCCATCCCTGAGATAGGTGGCCGCAAAGCCCGGATAGCGCTGCAGATCGCGGAATTCCTGATCCGTGGGATCGGTGTCCACCCCGCTCCAGTACGCCAGTGACGTGCTGACCGGGAAGCCCCTCTCCGCCAGCTCGCGCGCCGTGTCCAGCAGAGAGGCGAAGGAAAGCTGCGAGCCCAGGGCCGACCGGCTGTACTTCCAGGCCTCGTCCCAGCCCGAGACCACGCCCGGTACGGTATTGGCGGCCAGATAGCCGCGCGCCGGCACCTTGCTCAGCCCCCGGCTGCGGTAAAAGTCGATGCTGGCCTTTTCCCCGGCGCGGCCGCTGGCATTGAGGCCCTTCATCTTGCCCGTGCGGGCATCATAGATGAGCCAGAAATTGTCGCCGCCCAGCGTGCACATCTGCGGATAGACCACGGCCAGGGTGGCGGCCGTGGCCACAGCCGCGTCGATGGCCGTGCCGCCGCGCCGCAGGATGTCCAGCCCGGCCTGGCTGGCCAGATAGTGCGGCGACGTGACCATGCCGTTGCAGCTCATGGGGTTCTGTCTCTGGGAAGGTGTCATGGGCGCGCTCCCTTCCCTGCGTGCTGTCGTAGTGGCGGCGGCGCTGCTCCGCGCGGCCGGGATGGCCGCCAGCGAGGCTGCGGCCAGTGCCGAATACAGGAACCTTCGTCTTTCCATCGTGCATCTCCTGCTCTGCCCGACGCCTTTGCCGGATGGCGGCGTCCGGGATGCCGGACATGATGCAGAAGGCATGCCGTAAAGATTTTTCCTGTTATCTCAAGCTATTGACAGAACAGACAGCAGCAGGGGCTGTTATTTTTCGACCCGAATGTGGAAAACAGCATTTTTCCACAGGCCCTGCCGCTAAGGGCAGGGGCTCCATCAAAAAATTATCCTGCGCATACAGGTAATTATAAAAAATATTCCCAAATGTAGAAAAATCAGGGCAGCTGCGCATCATGTGGCGGCATCCCCCGGTCCCGCAGGCCTGCGGGGCCTTTTCCCGTCGCCGCGACGGCATCTTCCGAACGGTCACTTTTCCCGCAAGCCCGCCAGAGGCGGCCCTTCCGTATGGCCGGCCACGTCCTAGCCGGCCAGCTCCCGGCAGATCTTTTCCAGCCAGCGCACACCGGGCCAGAGCACGGCTTCGTCGAAATCGAAGCCCGGCTGATGGTGCCCGGCCGCCAGATCGGCCCCCAGGAAGGCATAGGCCGCCAGCCCGCCCTCTGCCTGCACGGCCCGCATCAGGGTCGTGGCGTCATCGCTGGCGCCCATATCGCCCTGCTCACGGATCCGGGGCAGCGGGAAGCAGCCCCCGCCCCGGGCATCGGGCGGCAGTTCCCGGGCACAGCGGGCCAGCAACTCCGCGAAGGCCGCATCGCTTGCCGCCGAGGGCGCACCGCCCACCACGTCGAGCCGCCATTCCAGCCCGTGCATGGCGGCCGCGCCCGCGATGACGTCCCGGGCACGCCGCAGCATGTCGTCGTTGACCTCGCTGTTGTTGCCGCGCGTCTCGCAGGCCATGAAAGCCGAGGCAGGCACGGTATTGCGGCTGCTGCCGCCTTCCAGACGTCCCACGCAGATGCGGCTGGTGCCGTGGCCATGACGCGGCAGGGCGTGCAGGCCCAGCAGGGCCGACGCCGCGCCCTTGAGGGCGTCCCGCCCCTGTTCGGGGGCAGCGCCCGCATGGGCCGCCCGGCCCGTGAAGCGGACATCGAATTTGCTGGTGGCCAGAAAAGCGCCCACGCCGGTGATCAGATCGCCGCTGTGCGGGGCCCCCAGACCGATATGCACGGCCAGGAAATGCCGCGCCCCCGCCACATGGGAGACCATGGACGCCGCACCGCGCACGCCTTCCTCGGCAGGCTGGAACAGCAGGCGCACACGCCGCCGCAGGGGGGCCGCGCCCGGAGCCGTCAGCAGGGCCGCCAGCCCCAGGCCCAGAGCCATATGGCCGTCATGGGCACAGGCATGGCACAGGCCTTCATGCCGGGAGACGAAGCCCTCGCGCACGGGCCGGTGGGAAGCCTCCTGCGCTTCCATAAGCGGCAGGGCGTCCATGTCGCAGCGCAGCACCAGCGCCAGCGGCGCGTCCGCCGGGCCCACATCGGCCACCAGGCCCGTGGTCCGGCCCATGCGCTCCAGCCAGTACGGCTCCAGCCCTTCCGCCAGCGCCCGCTGCCGGGCCCGGGCTTCGACCTCGGGCGCGGGCAGGCCCATGCGTGCGGCAGGGTCGATGACCTCCTGCCCCACACGCGGGGCAAGGCCCATGTCCGCCAGCTGCCGGGCCACGAAGCCCGTGGTCCAGAATTCCGTCCAGCCTTCTTCCGGGTGCCGGTGCAGCTCCCGCCGCCATTGGATGATCTTTTCCGCCGTCTCCATCGTCACTGCCTGAAATCCACGGGCACGCGCACACGCTGCCCGGCCTTGTTGGTGAAAAGCAACCAGCCGTGTTCCAGCCCGAAAAGGTAGAGCCGCCGCGTCAGGTCCACGTCCTTGCGGCAGTAGGCGGCGATGTCGTCCAGCCGCCCTTCCTGCCACCAGCGCAGGGCCTGCAGGCCGTCGGCGCTCTTGGGCTCGTCCAGGGTCGCCTGCCCCAGATTGTCCAGGGACACGCGGTACTTGAGACTGTCCTGCACCCGGCGCAAGAGGTCAAGGCCCGGCAGGGCCCGCAGCTCGAAGGGCGCGAAGGCCGAGAGCACCGCGTAATCGAAGCGGAAGGAGTTGAAGCCCACCACCAGCTGCGCGGCCCGCATGCGGGCAAAGAGCTCCGGCAGGGCCTCCTGCGTATAGGTGAAGAAATCGTCGGCCCGGCTGTCATAGGCCACGGCGATGCTCACGCCCATGCGGTCGGCCCTGTTCCAGCCGCCCACCTCGGCGGCGCTGCGCCGGGTCTCCACGTCGAAGACCAGATAATGTTCCGGCGGCCTGCCCACCGCGCCCACACCGGGCTCGGGGCGGACACGGACGTTGCCCGCATCACCGACAGCTACGGCAGGAGCCATGAGCCCCGGCTTTTGCATAATCGACAGGGTGGCTGTTGCCGCCGTGGCCCCGCCGGTCTTCCGTCCTGCCACCGGGGATGACTGGGGCGGAAGGGCCACCTGTTTGCCGGAAGGCTTCCCGGCTGCGGCGGATGCGCTGGTCTGCGGGCTCGTACCGGCCACAAAGACCTCTCCTCCGCGGCCCTCGATACGCTCCTCCTGCGAAAGAACGCCTTCCGAGGCCACCGTCCCGGCTCCTCCGGCTCCAGCGGCGCTTGTCCGGGCACCCGGCCCGGCCTGTCCCGCAGCGCCCGCCGGGGCCGTGGCGGGGGCCTGTCCGGCCCAGGCCGCCATGATGGCCGCCATGTCCGGCACGGGCGGCGGCACCGGGGCCGCGGGCTCGTCCACAGGCCGGGGCGGCAGCAGTTCCGGCGGCGGGCTGATGCGCAGGTCGGCGCACAGGGCCTCGCCCTCGGCATCCGCACCGGGCGCCAGCAGATCGCGGATCAGGCGCAGGGCCCCGGCCTTGCTGATGGGCCGGTTGCCCGAGCCGCACTTGGGCGAATGCACGCAGGAAGGACAGCCGTCCTCGCAGGGGCAGGCCTCGATGACCGCCGCACAGACCTCCAGCAGCTCGCGGGCATGGCCGAAGGCTTGACGCGTCAGGCCCGCGCCGCCGGGCAAGCCGTCGTAGATGAAGACGCAGGCCAGGCCGGTCTGGGGATGGAGCGGGATGGAGATGCCGCCGAAATCGTTGCGGTCGGCCATGACCAGCAGGGGCAGCATGCCGATGGCCGTATGCTCGCAGGCATGGATGGAGCCCATGAAGTGCACGAAATCATCTTCAAGACGCTGGCGGCAGCTCTCGGGGATGACGTACCACAGGCCCTCGGTCTCAAAGATCTGCGGCGGAGCTTCCAGCGGCACGATGGTCAGCAGGCGGTTGTCGCGCGTGCTGCGCTTCTCGTAGCCGGTGATGGTGTCGATGATGCGCAGACGCCCCCGGCAGACCACGCCGCGCCCCAGGGGACGGCGCTCCAGCTCCTCAAGGATGTCCGTGCTCTTGTGGCCGCGCACCCGCGTGAACCAGTCCACTTTGGCCTGACGGGCCCGCACCCGGCCCGCTGCCGGGTCCATCTCCTCGATGACATAGCTGCGGCCCCGGTGCAGGTAGACCGCGCCCACATGGGTCTCGCGCCAGGCCCGGAAGCCGTCCACGGAACCGATGACCGTGCCCTCGCTGTCCTCGATGACGAAGCTCCGGCCCGTCCCGCGCAAGTCCACCAGCCACTGGCTGCCGTCGGCGGAGAGCAGCAGGCGCCCCTGGGCCGCCAGATCGCGCAGGGCCTCCTGCGCCGGGGCCGGGGCCAGCCAGGGATCGCGGGCGGACAGGGGCAGCTCGGCGGCCGCGCACTCCAGATGCCGGGCCAGGATGACCTCGTTCCAGGGGTTGACCACGGCCTTTTCCGCCGGACGGCTGAAAAAGTCTTCGGGATGGCTCATGAAATACTGGTCCAGCGCGTCCTCGCCCGCCACCAGCACCACGGCCGACTCCTGCTGCGCCCGGCCCACGCGCCCGCCCCGCTGCAGGGTGGACATGATGGTGCCCGGATAGCCCACCAAAATGCAGACATCCAGCCCGCCGATGTCGATGCCCAGCTCCAGGGCGCTGGTGCTGACCACGGCCAGCAGCTCGCCCGAGGCCATGCGGGCCTCGATCTGGCGGCGTTCCTCGGGCAGGAATCCCGCACGATAGGCAGAGATGCGGCCCGCCCACGGCCCGGAGAGGCTCCCGGCCCACAGGCTGACCAGCTCGGTCATGCGGCGGGAACGGCAGTAGACGATGGTGCGCAGCTTGCGCGCCAGCGCGGCCCGCAACAAATCGATGGCCGCCGTGGCCGGGCTCTGGTCGGGATCGAGGAAGACGTAATGCCGTGCGCCCTGCGGCGCGCCGGACTGGTCCACCACCACGGGCGGCTGGCGGCCGGGCAGCAGGTCGAGGCCGGAGAGCGACGCGGCCAGCTCGCCGGGATTGCCCACCGTGGCCGTGCAAAAAACATAGGACGGCATGGCGCCGTAATGGGCGGCCAGCCGGTTGAGACGGCGGAACACGCCCGCCATGTGCGCCCCGAACACGCCGCGGTAGGTGTGGGCCTCGTCCACCACGATGTGGGACAGCCCGGCCAGGAAGGGGGCCCACTGCTCATGGTGCGGCAGCAGGGCCAGGTGCAGCATCTCGGGATTGCTGATGAGCACCGTGGGCGGGTCGCGGCGGATCTTGCGCCGGAAATGGTCGCTGGTGTCGCCGTCATAGAGGGCGGCCGTGGGCCGGGCCTCCTCGGGCCAGCCGGAGACCAGACGCTGCAGCCCGGCCAGCTGGTCCTGGGCCAGGGCCTTGAGCGGGAAAAGATAGAGGGCGCGGGCCTCGCTGTCGCGCAGATGGCGCTCCAGCACCGGCAGATTGTAGATGAGGCTCTTGCCGCTGGCCGTGGGCGTGGCCACCACCACGGAATGCCCGGCGCGGATGTGGTCCGTGGCCAGGGCCTGATGGCTGTAAAGGCCGCTCAGACCGCGCTCCTCCAGCGTGCGCCGGATGGCCGCGGGCCAGGGCAGGCGGCTTTCCGCATAGACGGCCGCCCGCGCGGGCTCGCAACGGTGATGCCGTACCTGCGGCCCCAGCTTGTCCGAGGCCAGCAGGGCCCGGACATATTCAGCGACGCCCATGACGGGCCTCCCTGACGATCATGGCCCCGGCCGCCGTACAGCCTGCCCTCAAACAAGGCCGGGCATGGGGGCTCCGGCACAAGGACAGCCGGGGAAAGGCTGCCGGTGCTCCGGACAAATCCCCGGCCCTGTGCGAGCGCAGCGGTCTCCGGGCGGGGAAGAAGGCAAAGACAGGGAGGGGCGCCGCCCCTCCCCGCCATGATTTTTCTGGAGCAGCCAAGGCTATTTGCTGTCCTTGAGGGCTTCACGGATGCGGCACACGCCGCACATGTCGCCGGACGAGGTGGGATAGCCGCAGCTGGTGCAGGGCGCCAGTTCCACGCCCTCTTCGGCCTCGCGCCGGGCGAACACCGGCCGGGCGCGGGCCAGGAAGCCCTGATAGAAGTCCAGTTTGCGGCCGGGCATGGCCGCTTCCAGACGCTGCAACAGGGCCTTGAGCGTGCTGAAGCTGGCGCCGGGGCTGTAGGGGCAGGGGGCATAGTGGTGCTCGATGCCCATGAGGAAGGCGTAGTTGGCGGTCTCGAACTCCGTCAGGCGCCACAGGGGCTTGACCTTGCGGGCAAAGCCGTCCTCGCCGTCCAGGCGCGGGCCCTGGTCCGAAAGATAGGCCGTGTCCCAGCGCAGGGTGTTGCTGAACAGGCGCGCCACCTCGTCGTCTAGGTTGTGGCCCGTGGCCAGGGCGTCGAAACCTTCGTCCAGGGCCACCTTGTTGAAGAAATGCCGTTTGATCTTGCCGCAGGCCGAGCATACGGGACGGTTGAGGCGCTCCTTGACCAGCGGGATGGCCAGGCCCTCGGCGGCCAGTTCCTTGACCATGAGCTTCAAGCCGTGCTTGGCGCAAAAGCGCTCCACCACGCCGCGGGCCACGGGCGAGGATTCCGGGATGCCCAGGTCGATGTGCAGGCCGGTGACGTCATAGCCCTGCCGGGAAAGCTCCAGCATCAGGGCCAGCGAATCCTTGCCGCCCGAAAGGGCCACCAGGATGCGTTCGTCACGGGTGAAGAGCTTTTGGCCTTCGATGCCCTTTTCCACCTGACGGGCAAAGAACTTGAGGTAACAGTCGGGGCAGAAGGCGGCGTTGTGGCTGCGCAGGGCCACCACGGCCGTCGCCTTGCAGATCTTGCATTTCAATGGCGTCTTCCTTGGAAAGAGTGGATGCCCCGGCGTGCTCCGGCGGCATGTCATGGCAAAAACAGGAAAAAAGCCCGCACGGGGCCTTTCCTGTATAAAAAACATCCCGCCCGGCGTCCAGACAAGAGCAAAAGCCCCTTGTTCTCCCTCCTCTGCTCTCCAAAGAAGCACACCAGCTGACGCGAGTATCTCAAAAAAGATACCGGTGAACATTATAACGGCAAGTTATAATGCTCTTGCCCATTATGAATAATTACCATTTGATTTCGAACAAATCATAAACGTATATTTATTGTATACATGTCATATGCTTCATAGTTCAGGAGGATATCATGTCAACAAATCACGGTGCAAGTGTGAACAGGGTATCACTGATAAAGTGGATTATAACCATACTTATTCCTTTAATTTTGCTGATAATACCTTCAAATGAACTATATACCGATACGGTAAAGAAGTTTTCTGTTATCACTATATTCTTTTTACTTGTTATCGCATTTGAATTTTTTGACAATATCATACCAGCCATACTTATGCCGGCATGCTGGGCCTTTTTTGGTGTGGCAAATTTCAACACAGCATTTTCCGGCTTTACCAATACGACGGTCTTCATGGTGTTCGGCGCCTTTGTTTTCGCCAATGCCCTTGAAGAAGTGGGACTGCTGCGCAGGATCGCCTATTACTGCATCTACCGTGTCGGAGGCAGTTTCAAGGGACTCATGATAGGCAGTTTCATCGCCGGTGTGATCCTGAGCTTCATCACCTTCGGCTTCGCGTATGTCATCATGGGGACGCTCATCTTCGGCATTTGCAACGCCCTGAATCTGGAGAAGGGCAAGACGAGCTCTGCCCTGATGATGTCGGTCATCCTCGGCACTCTGGCGGTGCGCACCTTCATCTACAATCCGGCAGCGTTCGCCATGATCTCGTCACAGGCGCGCATCGTCGTGCCCGGCTTCGACATCACCATGGTGGATGCCCTCCTGCATCAATGGCCCGTAGCCCTGTTCTGCATCATCCTGCTCCTGCTTTTCATCAAGATGTACAAGCCCAGTGACGAGCTCAGCGGCGGCAGCGAGTACGCACTGGCCCGGCTGCAGGAGCTGGGCCCCATCACCGTCAAGGAAAAGAAGGCCATCGTCGTCCTCTTCCTCCTGCTCGCCTATCTGCTCACGTCTCCTCTGCACGGTATGGCGACCTACTGGGGCTTCCTGTTCTTCCCCTGGCTTTTCTTCATGCCCGGCATCAATGTCAGCACAGCCAAGGGCAGCATAAAGAAGGTCAATTACAGCATGATCTTCTTTATGGCCTCCTGCATCAGCATCGGCACCGTGGCCACATCGCTGAATATCGGCAAGCTCATTGCCGGACTTTCCCTGCCCGTTTTCAACTCCATGGAGACATTTTCCCAGCTGGGATTCATCTATCTGCTCACCTTCCTGCTGAATTTCGTCATGACGCCCCTGGCCATCATGTCGACCCTCACCGTCCCGCTCTGCGAGATCGCGGCCGGCATAGGCACCGATCCCCGCGTTTTCGTCTATACCATCCTGCACGGCATCGAGGCACTGGTCTTCCCGTATGAATACGTTGCCTATCTGGTGGTCTACTCGTTCGGCATGATGACCATGAAGGAATTCATCAAGATGAACGTCATCCGTACCGTGCTGTGCTTCCTTGGACTCATGTTCATCTGCATTCCTTACTGGATGCTTATCGGTCTCATGTAAACCAGGAGCCCGTTATGGATACCTGCTGTTATTCGGCCCAGGAAGCATGGCACGCCGAAGGGACGATCCCCCGCCGGCACCGCCCGCGGACCTGGCGCATCCATGAACGCCTCAGGTCTCAGCCTGTCGTCATGGACATCCACAGAGGGCTGCTTTTTACGCAGTCCTTCCGGCAGACCGAGGGCATGTTCCTGCCCTTGCGCTGGGCCCTGGCCTTGCTGCATGTGGCGCAGAACATCCCGGTGGTCATCGGCCCGGATGACCTCATCGTAGGCAGGATGACCGGACAGGACGGACGCCGCAGCATCCTCTATCCTGAGCTGGAAGCTTCGGCCCTGCCCGACCTTAAAGATGCCCATCTGCGCAAGGCCAGCCCCTTCAGCGTGCCCCCGGATGACTACAAGATCATCATGGAAGAGATCTATCCTTTCTGGAAGGAAAGGAACTACGCCAAGGCCTTCGTAACGGCCCTGCCGCACGAGACACGCCGCTTCATCTATGGAGAAGACGAGACAAATTATACCAGGCAGCAATTCATCCTTGCGACGACGACAACGGCCCGCTCCAGTCTCAACTACAGTCATGACTATGCGACCATCCTGCGACGCGGACTGGACAGCTTTTACCGCGAGGCCCGGGAAAAACGCGACCTTTGCTCCGCAGATCCGGCCCAGCTGGTGACCCGAGGTCTCTTCTGGGACAGCATGCTTGTCGTGATACAGGCCTTGCAGACCATCATGGAACGTTACGGCAGGGAATGCGAGCGGCTGGCGCAGCAGGAGAGCGATCCTGTCCGCAGGACCGAGCTGGCGACCATTGCCGCCAATTGCCTGCACCTGCGCCATGATCCCCCGGAAACGTTCTGGCAGGCCCTGCAGCTGCAATGGTTCGTCATCATGTTCGCCCGTCTCGAGCAGGATTGCGGCACCTCCCTCAGCAGCGGCCGCATGGACCAGAACCTGCACCCCTATTACAAGCGCGACCTGGAGGCCGGCCGTCTGGACAGGGACCAGGCACGGGAACTTCTGGAATGTTACTGGCTCAATTTTGCCTGCTGCCCCAACGTGAAGACCGATGCCACATCCGGCAAGGTCTATGAAGCCTATGCGCATTTCGAAGCCGTCACCATCGGCGGCCTGGGCAAAGACGGCAAGGACGGCACCAACGACCTGACCTGGCTGATCCTCGAGACCCGCCATGCCATGCCCTCCACCTATCCCGACCTTGCGGTACGCATCCACGCGGGAACGCCTCACGACCTCCTTGCGGCCTGCGCCGACCTTATCAAGGAAGGCCAGGGGTTCCCCAAGCTGTTCAACGATGAAGAGATCATCCCCTTGTATATGGCCAAGGGGGCCAGCAGGCAGCAGGCCCTCGACTATGCCTGTGCCGGCTGCGTCGAAGCCCGGGTAGAGGGAGAGACCTATGTCAACGGCTGCGGCAGGATCAACCTTGCGGCCCTGGTCGAGATGACCCTGCGGGATGGGCGGCTCAGGAAACTGGGAGACCGGCGTGTCGGCCCGTCCACCGGAGACCCGCTGGCTTTTCACAGCTTTCAGGAATTCTTTGCCGCCCTGCGTACCCAGTATGAACACGCCCTGCGCCACACGCTCATCCAGCAGATGATCGCCGACCAGGTGAAGCCCCGCTACCTGGCGGCCCCCTTCTGCTCTTTGCTCGTCCGTCCCTGCCGCGAGGCAGCCTGTGACATCCACCAATACGTCCCTGACAGCTTCCGCGAGATCTTCGTCGATCAGGTCGGATTCGCCACGCTGGTGGACTCCGTCACCGCCATCAAAAAGCTGGTGTTCGACAGCAGGGCCATCACCATGAAGGAGTTGCTGCAAGCCCTCGACGATGATTTCCAAGGGCACGAGGCCCTCCGGGAGGCACTCCGCAGCGCGCCCAAATTCGGACGTAATGATGCCTATGCCGACGCCGTCGGCAAGGAACTGGACGAGATCATCTGCGCCTACCTCCACCAGCACAAGGGGCTGCATGGCGAGTCCTTTTCCAGCCGGCTGGTGCCCATCACCAGCCATGTGCCCTCAGGCGCCGTCATCGGCGCCACTCCCGACGGCCGCAAGGCAGGCGTCTACCTTTCCGAAGGGACGAGTCCCGCCCACGGCCAGGGGAACAACGGTCCTACGGCGGTCCTGCTGTCCAACAAGGCTGCCAAGAATGAAGGCTACAGTGAAAGGGCCGCCTGGCTGCTCAACATCAAGCTCACGCCGGCCCTGGTCAAGGGAGAGGAAGGCACGGAAAGACTGATCGCCTTCATCCGCAGCTGGTGTGACCTGCGGCTGTGGCATGTCCAGTTCAATGTCATCAACCAAAAGACCCTCATCGCCGCACGGGACGATCCCGACAGCTACAGGGACATCATCGTCCGTGTTGCCGGCTACAGCGCCTATTTCACGGAGCTGACCCCCATGCTGCAAAACGAGATCATCGAACGCACAGAATTTTCATAAGCCATCCTTCAGGGGAGGTACCATGCGATTTGAGAACAGAGTCGCCCTTGTGACAGGAGGAAGTACGGGTATCGGCGCAGGCATCGTGGAATGCTTTCTGCGCGAGGGAGGCAAGGTCGCTTTCTGCGGCCGGGATCCGGACAAGATCGCCCAGGCCCAGGCCCGGTTCCGCCAGATCAGCCGGCATGTGCTGGGCGTGCAGTGCGACGTGGCGGACAGCTCCCAGGTCAAGGCCATGTTCCGCCAGGTCCTGGAGACCTTCGGGACGCTGGACATCCTCGTCAATAATGCCGGGATGCCCAGACGCGTGCCCGCCGACAGGGATCGCTACCTTGCCATGTGGACCAATCCCGGCCCCAAGGAATCTCTGGGGATCACGCGCAACATGTCGGACGAGGAATGGGAGGCCAGTATCCGGACCAACCTGAACAGCGTGTTCTACTGCTGTCGGGAAGCCCTGAACATCATGGAAGACAAGGGCTACGGACGCATCGTCAATGTCGCTTCCTCAGCAGGTGTCAGCAACCGCAGTCCGCACAGTCCCAACTACAGCGCCGGCAAGGGCGGCGTCGTGGCATTTTCGCGCAGCCTGGCCGCCGAAGTGGCGCCGGCGGGTGTCGTGGTCAACAGTGTCTCACCCGGATCCGTAGCCACACAATATATGAGCGGTTTCGCCGCCAAAAACCAGGATACGGCAGCCCGCATGGTGATGGGGATCGCCCTCAACCGCATGTCTACCGTCGAAGAACAGGTAGCTGTCATCAGCTTCCTGGCTTCGGAGGAATGCAGCTATATCGTCGGGCAGAATATAAATGTGAACGGTGGTATGTTCTAAAGATATATGGCAGGTCGCCTTACGGCAGCCTGCCATATATCTTATTGCCGCATCATGTTTTTGATGACGGAAACGAGCCTGCTGATTTGCTCAGCATTCCTGCAATTTTTGTTATAAAGAGCAAAAAATTTACTTTTTACATTTTTTATTGGAATAACGATATATTCATTATCTCCAGAAAAATTCTTTTTTGCCAGTATATTATTTGCTATATGAACTGCGTTTTTATTCCTTGAAAGCTCATCCTTTATCGTACTTACATTATTGGTATACATAAGAACATCTATTGGCTTTGTACGGCCAACCGTCTTCATATAATGCTCTGTCTGTCCAAATTTATTGTAGGGGAATATTTGCTGATAATCAAGAACATCCTCTATATTCACTATTTTATTCGTTGCCAGAGGAGATCTTTTACCCACAACTACAGACCGTTTATCACTGAAAAGAATATCACAGTTCATTCCAGAAGCAGCTATCATGCCATCCATTTCATTATTCGTATTCACATAAATGATAACGCCCTCACATGTCGACAAATTCATGGAAAGCAGTTCTTCTTTCCCTGTCAATTCAAGACAGATGTCTGTCTTTGGATAAAGTGTCGTAAACTTTTTGAGCCCTGCATACAAAAAAGTGTCCATGATCGTCGGGCCGGAATAAACGATGATCCGTCCTTCCTGCTGGGGGCCGCACTGCCGGGCACTCAGGAGGCCTGCTTTTTTGTGCAGGGTCGCCACACTCCCCATGACATCCTGGATCAAGGGGAGCAGTTCCCGTCCCTCTGGAGTAAGGGCTGCGCCTCCCGCAACGCGGGAAAAAAGACGCACCCCCAGCTCTCCTTCAAGCAGTTTGATCGCTTTGCTCAACGCAGGCTGGCTGACATGCAGGTTTTCCGCTCCCATGCTGAAGGACCCGAAACGCACTATTGCCAAAAAAAATTCAAGCTGCTCCAAGCGCATAAGCTTTCTGTGTCCCTCCTAAAGATCGGCGGCCCTCCGGTGCCCCCTAGAACGGCGTGCCGGTAGCCAGCATGTGTTCCAGCAGGGCGTCACGCAGCCAGCGGGCCACGGGGCCGGGACGGCCGGCGTCGGGGCCCTGGCCGATGGGACGGCCCTCGAAGTGGCTGATGCCCACACACAGGCTGGCGCTGGTGAAAAGCAGCATCTCGCGGGCGGTGAAGATCTCTTCGCGGCGGATGGGGCGTTCCACCACGGGCAGGCGCTGCGGCGCGATCTTGCGGGCGGCCAGCATGGAGGTGCCGGGCAGGATGCGGCGCCCTTCGGGACAGCACAGGCGGCCTTCGGCATCCACGATGCCCACATTGGCGATGGCGGCCTCGCCCAGATGGCCGTCCTCGTCAAAGGTCACGGCCACGTCCATGCCCCGCTGCCGGGCCTCGGCCGCCATGAAGACATTGGGCAGATAGTTGGTGCTCTTGATGCGGGCCAGATATTCCTGCTTGGGCGGGATGGCGCTGGCAAAGGCCGTGAGGCCCTTCTCGTAAAAGGCTTCCGTGGGCAGCGCCTTGCGCAGGGCCACGATGTAGAGGCTGGACTGCGGGCACTCCTCGGGCGAGACGCCGAAACCGCCGGGCCCGCGGCCCACCAGCACGCGGATGTCGCCATGATCGGTGCCCGAAGCGCGGGCCACGTCCAGAATGCGGGCGCGCAGTTCGTCCCACGAACAGGGCGGCAGCAGGGAAAGGGCGCGGCTGCCGTCGCGCAGGCGGGCCAGGTGTTCCTCAAGGGCAAAGATGCGGCCCTCGCGGTAGCACAGGCTCTCGAACAGGGCATCGCCCCGGTGGCACATGTGGTCGTCCAGGGGCAGGAGCAGACAGCGCGCGTCACGGCAGACGGCGTCCACACGCGCATCGTAAAAGGCCAGGATCTTGTCGGCCCCGGGCCGGGGCGCGGCCATCAGGGCCGCCATCCAGGCATCGGCATCCAGAATCTTCATGGCATCCCCGCGAAAGGCCCTCCCGCGCGGGAGCGGCCTGTTGTGGTTGCTGATCGGGGGCAGGGCCCCTGCCGGCGGCTGTCGCCGGTGAAACGTCTTTTTCTAGCACGAACGGCAGCGGCGGGGAATACCTTGCCCCGCTGCCGGGGATCACGCCCGCGCCTGCGCGCCGCAGGGCAAAAAGCAGGGGGAAGGACCTGCCCCGCCACGGCGGGAACGGGCCCCTCCCCCTCTGCTGTCCGTATCCTGTCGCTGCGGACTAGGACATGAAAACGTTCTTGTCGGGCACGCGCACCAGATCGCGCTTGAGCAGTTCCTCGGCGATCTGCACGGCATTGAGGGCCGCGCCCTTGCGTACGTTGTCGGCCACGATCCAGAGGTTCAGGCCGTTCTCGATGGTCTCGTCCTCGCGGATGCGGCCCACATAGGTCTCGTCGTCGCCCACGCAGTAGGCGGGCATGGGGTACATCTTTTCGCGCGGGTTGTCGAAGACGCGCACGCCGGGGGCCTGCGAGAGCAGGATGCGGCATTCCTTGGCGGTCATCTTCTTGTGGGTCTCGATGTTCACGGACTCGGCATGGCAGTAGAACACGGGCACGCGCACGCAGGTGGCGGTCACCTTGACCGTGGGATCGTTGAAGATCTTCACGGTCTCGTTGACCATCTTCATTTCTTCCTTGGTGTAGTCGTTCTCCAGGAAGACGTCGATGTGCGGCAGCACGTTGAAGGCGATGCGGTAAGGATAGACCTTGTTTTCGGGCTCGCGCATGTTGAACAGGTCGCGGGTCTGGCGTTCCAGTTCTTCCAGGCCCTTCTGGCCGGTACCGGACACGGCCTGATAGGTGGAGACCACGATGCGCTTGATGCCCACGGCGTCATGGATGGGCTTGAGGGCCACCAGCATCTGGATGGTGGAGCAGTTGGGGTTGGCGATGATGCCCTGATGGCCTTCCAGGTGTTCGGGGTTCACTTCGGGGACGACCAGGGGGCAGCGGTCGTCCATGCGCCACTGGGAGGAGTTGTCCACCACCACACAGCCGGCATGGGCGGCATGGGGAGCGAATTTTTCGGAAGTGCTGCCGCCGGCGGAGAAGATGGCGATGTCGATACCTTCGAAGACATCTTCCTTCAGTTCCTGCACCACCAGCTCGTCATCGCCGAAAGGCACCTTGGTCCCGGCGGAACGGGCCGAGGCGAAAGCACGCACTTCCGTGGCCGGGAACTGGCGATCGTGCAGGGTTTTCAGCATTTCACGGCCCACGGCGCCCGTGGCGCCCACAACGGCAACAGTCAACTTCTTGCTCATGCTCAATTCTCCATGCAGGGCAAATCAAAGGCTATACGGGGTCTGCAGCAGCATCATTCCGGCCCGGCCCCAAAAGAAACCTGACTATAGCGGGCATCATGGCAAAAGGGAAGATGTGACGGCGCGTCTGTACTGACAATTTTCGTGTGAAAAATTACACAGTTATCCTGCAGTGCTCCGGCAGTGCAGCGCCCTTTTTGCCGACCGTGCGGCATGGTGCGTCGCAACACGCTGAAATCGAAACGATTTTCCGCATCCTTCCCGCACCGCCGCCGGGACGGGTATGCAAAGCATCCCGCGGCCCGTCCGCCCGCCGTCCGCCCCCCTGACGCAGGCTCTCCCCGGGGCATGACCGAGCCTTTTTGCCTGCGCTTTTCCCGGCTTGCGGCGCAGGCAGAAAAAAACGCCTTCCGGCCGCTTCTGACGGGCCCGGAATGTTGACCGCTCCGGCACAAGCTCCTATACTTGCGCGATGACACAACCTAGCTCCTGCCTACTTACGGTGCTGGATCTGGTCCCCTTCGGCCAGACCGGCCAGGAAAGCCGCTTCTTCGCCCTGCGCCTCACCCGCCCCGACTGGCCGTCGTGGCGTCCCGGCCAGTTCGTGATGGTGCGGCCCACGTCGTTCGGTCTCGAGATGCCCTGGGCCCGTCCCTTCGGCATCTGCCACATGACTTCCCGCCACCTGATCTGCTTCTTCCAGGTCGTGGGGCGCGGCACCCGTCGCATGGCCGAACTCAAGGCCGGCGACACCGTGCGCGTCTGGGGGCCCCTGGGCAACGGCTTCGCCATGGAGCCCGACACCCCCACCCTGCTGCTGGCCGGCGGCATGGGCATCGTGCCCTTCGTGGGCTATGTGAGCGAGCACCCCAAGCCGTGGAACGTGACCATGCTCTTTGGCCATCGCGAGCCGCTGAGCTGCTACCCCGTGGACAGCATCAACGAGCATGTGCCCCTGGACAGCCTGCGCGAGACCGTGCCCGGCGACCTGGACAACTTCATCTTCACCATCCAGGAACGCATGCGCGAATACGCCGAGCAGAAGGGCCTGATCCTGGCCTGCGGCCCCCTGCCCTTCCTCAAGACCGTGCACGGCTTCGCCCGTGAGCTCAACGCCCGCGTGCAGCTCTCGCTGGAAAACCGCATGGCCTGCGGCGTGGGCGCCTGCCTGGGCTGCGTGACCCGCACCACCGAGGAATGGCCCGTGGCCGACAAGCGCAACGGCCTTGTCCAGACCTGCAACCACGGCCCCGTGTTCTGGGCCAACCAGATCGAGCTCTAGGCCGGGGGACAGCATGAACCAGCACTCTATGGATCTTTCCGTCACCCTCAAGGGGCCCACGCAGAGCCTGCACCTCAAGAACCCGGTGCTCACGGCTTCCGGCACCTTCGGTTACGGCATGGAATTCGCCCCCTACGGCGACCTGACCAGCCTGGGCGGCATCATCGTCAAGGGCCTGTCCCTGCTGCCCCGCGACGGCAACCCCTGCCCGCGCATCGTGGAGACCACGGCCGGCATGCTCAATGCCGTGGGCCTGCAGAACGACGGCGTGGAAGCCTTCTGCAAGGAAAAGCTCCCCCGCCTGCCCTGGCAGCATCTGCCCGTCATCGCCAACCTTTACGCCACCTCCCCCGCCGAATTCGGCGAGCTGGCCGCCCGCCTCAATGAAGAGGAAGGCGTGGCCGCGCTGGAAGTGAACGTCTCCTGCCCCAACGTCAAGAGCGGCGGCATCCTCTTCGGGCAGGATCCCAAGCTGGCCGCGGCCGTCACCCGCGCCGCCCGTGACGCGGCCCCCAACAAGCCGCTCATCATCAAGCTTTCGCCCAATGTCACGGACATCGCCCTCATGGCCCGCAGCGTGCAGGACGCCGGTGCGGACATGATCTCATGCATCAACACCCTTTCGGGCATGGCCGTGGACGTGGCCCGGCGCAAGCCCCGCCTGGCCAATGTCATCGGCGGCCTGTCCGGCCCGGCCATCAAGCCCGTGGCCCTGCGCTGCGTGTGGCAGGTCTGCAAGGCCGTGGACATCCCCGTCATCGGCCTGGGCGGCATCTGCTCCGCCGAAGACGTGCTGGAGTTCATCCTGGTGGGGGCCCATGCCGTCCAGATCGGCACGGCCAACTTCATCAGCCCCGACCGCGCCTTCGAGATCGTCAAGGAACTGCCCGCCGTCTGCCGCCAGCTGGGTGTGACCAGCCTGGACGAGCTGCGCGGCTCCCTGAAGACGGCCTAACGCACGTCCGCTCCTTTTCCCGTGCGGGAGGGTACCGTAAGGCGCTCTCCCGCGCGGTGTTTTTTGTCCGGGGCACTGCGCCCCGTCCCGGCCTTGCTCCCGCGCCCCGGCGCCTGCCGGGACGGCCCGGCCAGCCCCGAAGATCCAACCGCAACAGGGTACGGCAGCCCCTGTAAGTCTGCTCCATGGAGGCCCGCGTGGCAGAACTGAGCATCATCCCCGTCAACACTGCGGAAGACCTGGACCGCTTCGTCGAACTGCCCTGGAGCATCTACACGCCGGATTCCCTCTGGGTGCCCAACCTAAAAAAGCAGGACCGCGAGCTGCTCTCGCCCGGCGAGCATCCCTTCTGGAAGACCGCCCGGCGCGAACTGTTCCTGGCCCTGCGCGACGGCCGCCCCGTGGGCCGCATCGCGGCCATCGTGGACGAAAAATACAACGCCTATGCCGGCGAACGCTGCGGGGCCTTCGGCTTCTTCGAATGCCAAGATGACCGCGAGGCCGCCCACGCCCTGCTGCAGGCCGCCCATGACTGGCTGCGCCGCCAGGGCATGGCCTTCATGCGCGGGCCCCTCAATCCGTCCACCAACTACACCTGCGCCATGCTGGTGGACGGCTTCGACGAGGCCCCCGCGCTCATGATGCCCTGGAACCCGCCCTACTATCCCGCCCTGCTGGAATCCTGGCACATGCGCAAGGAGCAGGACCTGTTCGCCTACCTCATCGAGCGCGACAAGCTGCGGGTGGAGGACTGGCTCAAGGACGAGATCCGTCACCTCAAGGAGCAGGAGCGCTTCACCTGCCGCGTCTCCTCCAAGGCCACCCTCACCGAGGACATCCGCATCATGCTGGACCTCTACCGCATCTCGTGGGCCGGCAACTGGGGCTTCGCGCCCCTTTCCGACGGCGAGGCCGACGTGCTGGTGAAGGAGCTCAAGGGCCTGCTCAACCCCGATTTCTTCGTCCTCTTCTTCCATGACGGCGAGCCCGCCGCGGGCATGGTGGCCCTGCCGGACTTCAATCCCCTGCTCAAGCGCCTCAACGGCAAGCTGGGCCTGAGCGCCCTGTGGCATTACTGGCAGGCGCGGGGCGAGATGCGCGGCAAGTACCGCATGATCCTCTTCGGCATCCGCGAAGAGTTCCGCCTGCTGGGCCTGCCCCTGCTCCTGCTGGACTACATGCTGGAACAGGCCCGCCGCCACCCCGAGTTCTGCCAGGTGGAAGGCTCGTGGGTGCTGGAGGACAACATGGCCGTCAATGACCTCATCGAAGACTTTTCCGGGCGGATCACCAAACGTTACCGCCTGTACCGCAAGGAGATCGTGTCATGAGCCATAGCGCCGATACTCCCCTGGGCATGCCCGCTCCCTGGCTGGACGGCAAAAAAATCGTCGTCACCGGCGGCACCGGCTTCGTGGGCCGTCACCTGCTGCCCCAGCTGGTGGCTGCCGGGGCCCGCGTCACCTGCATCACCCGCGCCACGTCCCGCCGCGACCATCTGCCCGCCGGGGTGGAGGTTGTCCGCGCCGACCTGCGCAGCGGCGCCGGACTGGAAGAAGCCCTGCGCGGCCAGGACATCTGCATCCACATGGCCGCCCTGCTCTTCGGTCTGGGCTGGCAGGACTATCTGCGCGCCAACAGCGAGGCCGCCCGCGCCCTGGCCACGGCCTGGCAGCGTCTCGACGCGCAGGGCCAGGCCCCGCAGCGCATGGTGCTGGTCTCCAGTCTGGCCGCCAGCGGCCCCTGCGACACTGCCGCCGGCAGGGGCGACGACGCGCCCGGCGCGCCCGTGTCCGCCTACGGCTGGTCCAAGCTCATGGTGGAACAGATCCTGGGCCGTGCCCTGGGCGAGCGCATGGTCACCCTGCGGCCGCCCATCATCTACGGCTCCGGCGACCGCGGCCTGCTGCCCGTGTTCCAAGGCCTGCGCTACGGCGTGGCCGTCACGCCCGGCATGTTCCGCCGCTTCCCGGTCTCGGCCGTGCATGGTCGCGACGTGGGCCGCGCCATCGTCTGCTGCTGCCGCCCCGAAGCGCACGGCGTCTATCACGTCAATGACGGCGGCTGCTACGCCATGGCCGACTTTTACCGCGCCATGGCCCGTGCCATGGGCAAAAAGGCCTGCATCCTGCGCCTGCCCCTCTGCTTCCTGGGCCTGACCGCGCTGCTGTCCACCCTGGGCGGCAGCCTGCTGGCCGCGCTGGGACGCAAGGGCCGCGCCCCCAACTGGAATCTGGACAAATACCGCGAAGCCCGCCAGTCCGGCTGGACCTGCGACGCGTCGCGCCTGCGCGAGGAACTCGGCTATGCCCCCGCCCTCACGCTCGACCAGGGCATGCAAGAAGCCGTGGAAGGCTACAGGCGCGAGGGCCTGCTGTGAAAATAACCATCCAGGAACTGTCCAAGTCCTTTGGCGGACGGGACATCTTCAACAATTTCTCGCTGGAAGTGGATTCCGGCGTGCGTCTGTGCGTCTGCGGCCCCAACGGGACCGGTAAATCCACCCTCCTCCGCCTGCTGGCCGGTGTGGAACCCGCCGACGGCGGCCGTGTCATCCTGCCCAGGGGCTGCCGCCTGGGCTTCGTGGAACAGGAGCTTTCCGAAGAGGCCCTGGACACGCCCCTGCTGACCTATGTGCTGGACGTGCTCCATGACTGGAACGAGTTCTGGGCCGAATGGGAAGAGGCCGCCCAGCAAAAGGACGAGGCGCGCCTGACCCAGCTCATGCACCGCCAGGCCGAGCTGGAAGCCACCCACGGCTACAATCCCGAGCACCGCGCCAAGGCCGTGCTCTCCGGTCTGGGCTTTGCCGAAAGCAAGTGGCTGCGCACCCTGCGCGAGCTCTCCGGCGGCTGGCGCGAACGCGCCAAGCTGGCCCGCGTGCTCACCGCCGGGGCCGACGTGCTGCTGCTGGACGAACCCACCAACCATCTGGACATGGAAGCCGTGGAATGGCTGGAGTCCTTCCTCATGGACTTCAAAGGCGCCCTGGTCTTCGTAGCCCACGACCGCGTGTTCATGGACCGCGTGGGCACGCACGTGCTCTATCTGGGCCTGTCCCGCCCGGTCTTCCGCAAGGCCACCTACACCCAGTTCCTCTCCCTTCAGGAAGAATACAACGCCCAGCGCGAACGCGAGGCCAAGGCCCTGCAGGACGAACTGGCCCGCAAGATGGCCTTTGTGGAACGCTTCCGCGCCAAGGCCACCAAGGCCCGTCAGGCCGGTTCACGCCAGAAGATGGCCAAAAAGCTGGAAAAAGAGCTGGAAGATTACCGTCCCGAGCCCAAGCGCAAGGAACTGAACTTCACCTGGCCCGAAGCCCCGCACATGGAAAAGGTGGCCCTTGCCGCCGCCGATCTGGCCTTCCACTTCCCGGACGGCAAGCAGATGTGGCCGCCGCTGACCTTCACCCTGTACAACGGCCAGCGCGTGGCGCTGGTGGGGCACAACGGCTGCGGCAAGTCCACCCTGCTCAAGCTGCTGGCCGGGACCCTGGAACGCTGCGGCGGCAACGTGGTCACCGCGCCCCAGATGCGCCTGGGCTACTACACCCAGCACCAGATGGACACCCTGCGCCCGGACACCACCGTGCTGGGCGAGATCCGGCGTCTGTCCGACCCCCGCACCACCGAAGAAGAGCTCATGAGCGTGCTGGGCCTCTTCCTGCTGGGGCAGGAATACTTCGACCGGCAGGTGAGCAAGCTCTCCGGCGGTGAAAAGAGCCGTCTGGTGCTGGCCAGCCTGTTCCTCAAGCGCTGCAACTTCCTGCTGCTGGACGAACCCACCAACCATCTGGACCTCGAAAGCCGCGAGGCCCTGGGCACGGCCCTGCAAAAATTCGACGGCACCCTGCTCATGGTGGCCCACGACCGCTGGCTGCTCTCGCAGGTGGGTGCCGAGGCCTGGGCCCTGGACGAGAAAGGCATCACCGTCTACCCCGACTTCGCCAGTTACGACACGGCCCGCCGTGCCGCGCTGGAAAGCGGCAGCGTCAGCCCCAGCCTCAACGCCTCCAACAAGGCCGAGAAGCCCGACAACGCGCCCCGCGCCAACCTCTCCCGTGAGGAGCAGAAGCGCCTCAAGCGCGAGCAGGCCGAGCGCCGCAACGCCCTGCACAAGGAGCTCAAGCCCCTGCAGCAGAAATACGCCGCGCTGGAAGGCGAGCTGGAAAAGGCCATGAACGAACAGTCCGACGTGGAGACCCAGCTGGCCGATCCGGCCGTCTACGCCGACGGCGCCCGCTCCACCGAGCTGCTCAAGCGCTTCAACGAGCTGCGCGACCTGACCGAACGCCTTATGGAAGACATGGCCGCCCTGGAGGAACAGATCGCCGCCATCGAAGCCAAGCGCGCCGACATCGACAGCATGGGGGATCTGGCATGACCTCCATCGTCGTGGCCGGCGGCATCATCTGGCAGGACGACCACCTGCTGGCCGCCCTGCGCCCGCAAGGCAAGCCCATGGCCGGTTACTGGGAGTTCCCCGGCGGCAAGCTCGAACCCGGCGAGACCGCCGAGCAGGCCCTTTGCCGCGAGCTGCGTGAGGAGCTGGGCATCAGCGTGCGCGCCTGCCGGCTCTGGCAGATCGTGGAGCACGATTACGCCGAGCGCGACCTGCACGTGCAGCTGCACTTCTTCCACGTCACCGCCTTCGACGGCACGCCCTGCGCCCGGGAACGTCAGGAGCTGCGCTGGGTCACGCCCGCCCAGGCCCGTGACCTGCCCTTCCTGCCCGCCGACGCCGATCTGGTGGCCAGCCTGCCCGACCGCGCGCCGCGGTAGCGCGTCAGGCACTGTAAGAGTGATTTTGTTGAGGGGGGAAGGGACCCCCTTTGGCTAGCGCACAAAGGCGGTTCCCTTCCCCCCTCAAACTCCCCCCTTCCTTCCCCAAACGCGCTTTCACGGCCTGTGTCCCTCCGGGGACACAGGCTTTCTTGTTTTTCAGGGGGAAATTCATGGAAAAGAGGCCGGGAGGCTGATCCATAACCTTCCCCAAATACTCAGCCAGGGCCAGAGTGGAGCCGCCTGTGCCTCCAATATGACCTTCCGGCAGGAAGAACGGCCCCGGCATCTCCGCCGTATTTCCTTCCGCAAACCCGGCCATTGCGTCCGGGCCGGACGGCGGCTAAGATGCCACCTTGTCCCCAAAGCCTCGCCCGACGGCAGAGCACGATGCCATGCCCTGTGTCCGCCAGACGGGGACCTGCCATACCGGCCTGAATAAAAGTTTTTGGAAGGGTTGGGGGGTCCGGGGG
>ERZ1673752.1641-NODE-1641-length-29976-cov-40.229605_pt1 | contig 29976 bp, 29 predicted proteins | sample MGYA00580195_ERZ1673752 | MGnify/ENA primary metagenome ERZ1673752 (study PRJEB41218, sample SAMN15661744) | gut metagenome | host: Homo sapiens | place: Canada: London | collected 2015-08-20/2019-03-30 | study: EMG produced TPA metagenomics assembly of...
CGGTGATGGCGGGACTGCTGAGGGTGCAGCTGGCAGGCGATGCCACCTATGGCGGTCATGTTCACCACAAGCCCTTCATCGGTGATCCGCTTCGCCCGATCGAGCCGCGGGACATTGACCGCAGCTGTCGTGTGGCGGTGGGGACGGCACTGCTCACAATGTTGCTCTTTGGCTCCCTCACACTCCTCGTCCTCTGATGCTTTACCAGGAAGACTATCCCCACGGAGGGGATCGCTACCGACGACCGATCCGGCTGGACTTCTCGGTCAATACCAATCCCTTTGCTCCTCTCCCCGAGGTGGTCGAGGCGGCTCTCGGCAGCCGAGGTGAGCTGGATCACTATCCGGATCCCTACTGCCGTGAGCTGGTGCAGGCTATTGCCCGTAAGGAGCAGCTGCCGGAGGAGTACATCCTCTGTGGCAATGGGGCTGCTGACCTGATCGACCTCTACGTCCGCGCCCTGCGACCGAGGATGGCGCTGGAGGCGGCACCTACCTTCTCCGAGTACCGTCGCAGCCTCACCGCTGCAGGGTGCGAGGTGCGGGAGGTGGTGCTGACGCGAGAGAGCGGCTTCGTGTGGGAGGAGTCGGTCCTCAGTCGCCTGGACGAGGAGCAGCCGGACCTCCTGGTCCTCTGCAACCCCAATAACCCTACCGGACGGCTCATCAGCCCCTCCCTCCTTGACCGGATCCTCTCGCTCTGCGATGAGCGGGGGATAGCGGTCCTGATCGACGAGTGCTTCATCGACCTTGCTGACCGGCGGGAGAGCCGGACGACCGACCTGGCGCGCTACCCGGGACTGATGATCCTCAACGCCTTTACCAAGAGCCACAGCCTCGCCGGGCTTCGTCTCGGCTACTGCATGACTGCCGACAGCCGCTTGCTCGCACGTATGAGCCGACTCTCGCAGCCGTGGAATGTCTCCGTGCCGGCTCAGCGAGCAGGGGTGGTCGCTGCGGGGCGGAGCGACTTCCTCATCAAGTCTCGGGCGATGATCTACGTGGAGCGGGCGGCACTCTGTGCGGGGCTCGAGGAGCTGGGGCTGGAGGTGCTCCCGTCGGAGGTCAATTTTCTCCTCCTTCGAGGGCCGATAGGTCTGGACAGGGAGCTGGAGCGGAGGGGGATACTGATACGCAACTGCGCCAATTACCACGGGCTCTCCGACGGCTGGTACCGCATCGCTGTCCGGAGGGAGGAGGAGAATAGTGCTTTACTCAATACCATATACACCATACTGAAGTGCCATGGCTAAGAACCTTATGATCCAGGGGACTATGTCCAATGCCGGGAAGAGCCTCGTGGCTGCCGGCATCTGTCGTATCCTCCACCAGGACGGCTACAGGGTCGCCCCCTTTAAGAGCCAAAATATGGCGCTCAACTCCTGCATCACCGGTGACGGCGGGGAGATGAGCCGTGCGCAGGTGGTACAGGCGGAGGCGTGCGGCATTCGTCCCGATACGAGGATGAATCCGATCCTCCTGAAGCCCAACTCCGACCACAGCAGTAAGGTGGTCGTCAATGGTCGTCAGGTCGCAGTGCTGCCCGCCGCTGAGTACATGAAAGAGCGCTCTCGGCTCATCCCCGAGGTGCTCCGGGCGTACAACAGCCTTGCCGATGAGGCGGACATTATGGTGATCGAGGGTGCCGGCAGCCCTGTGGAGCTCAATCTCAATCGCCGGGACATCGTCAATATGGGGCTTGCCGAACTGGTGGACGCACCGGTGCTGCTCGTCGGCGACATCGACCGAGGCGGGATCTTTGCCCAGCTCTACGGCACCGCTGCTCTCTTTCGCCCCGAGGAGAAGAAGCGGCTGAAGGGGCTCCTGATCAATAAGTTTAGGGGAGACCTCGACCTCCTCCGTCCGGGGCTCGCAACCCTCGAGGAGCTCTGCGGCGTGCCGGTGGTGGGCGTGATCCCTCACATCGACGTGGATGTGGAGGATGAGGACAGCCTCTCCGACAAGCTCACCGCCCACAAGCCCCGCAAGCCGATCGACATCGTCGTGATGCACCTGCCGCATATCGCCTGCTTCTCCGACTACTCTCCGCTGGCGCTCTACGACAATGTCTCCGTGCGGTACATCAAGGATCCGGAGGACTTTGGCGAGCCGGCGCTGGCGATCATCCCGGGCAGCACCTGCACGACGAAGGATCTCGAGTGGCTCCGCGCCTCCGGCCTCGCCGACCGACTGCAGCAGTACATCGCCTCCGGAGGGCTGACGATCGGGATATGCGCCGGCTACCAGATGCTCGGCGAGGAGATCCTCGACCCGGACCACTTAGAGACAGAGACGATCGAGTGCATCAAGGGGCTGGGACAGCTGCCCGTCCGGACGCTCTTTAGTGGGGAGAAGGAGCAGCACCGCTCCACCGGGCGACTGGGGGAGATAGCGGGCGAACTCTCCTGCCTCAGCGGCCGAGCCTACGATGGCTACGAGATACACACCGGTCGCAGCACCGACCAGGAGACAGCACCGGTGCTTAGGGGCGAAGGGAATGTCTACGGGACCTATGTCCACAGCTTCTTTGATCATCCCGAGATCTCGCAGGCGCTCGTTGCCCGGCTCTCTGAGCGGCTCGGCATACCGACTGACCTCCGTCGCTTTGACCTCAAGGCATACAAGGAGCAGCAGTACGACCTCCTTGCCGATGGCGTCCGGAAGGCGCTCGATATGGACCTCCTCTATCGGATCATTGACCGGAAGGTATGAGCCATATCCTGCTGATCATCGACGGGATGACCGACCCGGACTTCCGGCTCACTGACTATCCCTCTATGGACTCGATGCAGCAACTCGCTCCCGTTGATTACTCCGAGGGCGGGCGTCCCGAGACCCTCACCTGCACTCTTCGGATCCTCGGTCTCCGGCAGGTCCCGCCCCACATTCGCCCCATCGTAGAGGCTTATGGCGCCGGGCTGAGGGTAGACCCCGACGATCTCTGGCTCCGAGCCAGCTGGTACCACATCGACGAGCAGGGGCAGCCGGATAGGCAGGAGAGTCCCGACGACTTCACATTTCCCACGGTCACCGGCAGAGACATCGAGTCTCATTACCTCGGGCAGGGGCACTGGCTCTTTCGCCTAAGAGAGGGGCGCTCTCTCTGTGAGAGGCTCACGCTGCCCACCCCCTTCGTCACCGGTGAGGGCGACCTGCTGCCCGAGGGGGACGGCGCCATCCGAGACTACTTCAGTCGCCTGACGACGCCCCGGCACCGGCTCATCGTGTGGGACAAAGGGGTGAGTAGCCCACTGCCGCTGCTCCGAGAGCCGTCGATCATCATTTCGGCGGAGATGGTCTTGCTCGGACTGGGGAAGATGCTCGGCTGGGAGACCGTGACGCACCCCGCACTCACAGGAGATACCGACACCGACCTCGAGCTCCTCGGACGGCTCACACTGGAGGCTGCCGACCGTACCGGTCGCGTGATCGTACACATCAATGGAGCAGACCAGGCGGGACACCGCCGAGACGAGGTGGGTAAGAGGGCTTTTCTCCGTCGTGTAGACAGCGAGCTCCTTCCCCTGCTCCTCCGGTCACCGCACCGCCTGACGCTCACCTCCGACCATAGCTGTGACCCCGCCACCGGCTGCCACCTCACCGGACCCCAGCCGCTTCTCCGCTCCGAGTAGTAAATGTATCGGTCCCAAGTGCTGGTATAATGGAAAAATAATAGTACCTTTGCCCACACAAAAGGAGGAGAGCAACGGGATGTAGCTCAGTCCGGTTAGAGTGCGCGTCTGGGGGGCGTGAGGTCGCTGGTTCGAATCCAGTCATCCCGACAAAGGCGGAGAGCAGGCAGTTAGCCGGCTCTCCGCCTTTTACTTACCACTCCCTGTGCGGTTTGTCAGCCTCTGAACAAAGGCGTAAGGTGATGATGGTGGGGTGAAAAAGATGAATAACACAGATGCCTTCGTTCTCTACCACGCTTTAGTATTGATTGATCACGTCTAAGCCATCATATGGAAAGTTCTTGCCATGCCAGAGGTCTAAGTAAAACAGGATTACCCTCTTCTCAATAGGAAAAGATTGATCCACAAGTGCGCCGGAACAGTCTCCAGATGCTAGGGCTTCTTTGTAAAGGTCTACCAACCGGTAGAAGAAATTCTCATCGCAGGAGATACTATCAAGCAGGCACTTTTCGCCATTCCACCAAAGAGCTCCATTAGAGCCATCTTCGTAAGGGCATTCCTCCTCCCCCTTGTAGTACTTGCACTGCTTAATTAGTTCTTCCTTGGTCATGGCTCAAAGTATGGTAGTCAGAAGTTGTTGACCGGCCCTTGCTGATTGCAGATATAGATGGCGTTGTGAATAGCGAAGGCTTCCGAAAGTGGCATAGATACCTTAGCACCCTTAGCTCAAAAGGGTTGGCAACAATTAAATAACAAACTACTTCTTCCCCTCAAAAAACTCATGCCAAAAGGGGCATTCGCTGTCAAATATCGCCTTCTCTTCAGGTGTCAGAGCATTAGGGTAGTCACGAAACAGATGATAGATCTTCTGCTTGTCGAATGAGAACATAAACTCACCTATAGTATCTATTTTGTCGATCCAGAAGACCCGCCCACCCGGTTTGTCTGTATAGAAGTCTGTGTACTCGTATCTATCAACGTCCTTGATATAGAAACTCATAGCGCAACGTGCTGATTAGAATTAATGGCTTGTGACATCCTCCTCCTCTTCTCCCTCCGGCATATAGACTGTTGATGTGTTGTCTGCTGATCAACCCACTCACAAAGGTAGCAAAGATAGCTGAGGTCAGGAGTCCACTTAGCTCTCTCTCAGGGGTGACGCATTTGAGTGGTACGGAAGCTATTCATCTCATCATAAGGGGGTAGCGAAGCACCCCTTGCGGGTGCCCGTTTCTTAGCCACGTGGTCGAGGGGCGTAGCCCCGAAGACCCGTGGATCAGGCATCACATACGATCCCGACCCCGCCAGGGTGTCGCACTATCATGCCTCTCCGGGGTGTGCGACACCCTTGCGGGGGCGTAAGGGGGCTCTGCTCGGCGACCCACAAGGGGTCGAGGTGGTAGGCTGGGGCTCGGTACATCGGTCACCGCTTCGCGGATGACCGATGCCTATGGAGCGAGCACCCTTCGGGTGCCTGCCGGATGAGCCACCTTGATATGTGATTGCCTTAATGCTCAAGTGCGTCACCTCTGTATTGCCCTCCTTGGCTATTGGGGGAATGGGGGAAAATGGCTAACTTTGCCCCATAGAGAGATAGATATGCGGAAATAGCTCAGTTGGTAGAGCATTGGCTTCCCAAGCCAAAGGCCACGGGTTCGAGCCCCGCTTTCCGCTCCACTTTAGAGACTGTGCCTTCTCGTCACCGAGAGGGCACAGTCTTTTTTTTGCTCCCTCCTTAGCCGGTGGTCAAGCCCCCTGGTGTGAGCGACTCACGGGTGGCTCACTATGCGAGCCGACTTGATGTATATTTCCTTCCGGGGCTTGTCGTCCTCATCCGTCTTCGTGGCGCAGATCTTCTCGACGGTGCGCATCCCGGAGACGATCTGCCCAAAGACGGTGTATTCCCCGTCAAGATGAGGCGTACCACCCTCGGTCATGTACGCTTTCTTCACTTCCTCGGGCATCGGGCGCTCCTCACTCTCAAATTGCTTCAGCTCCCCCTCGAGGTAAAATTGCCCCATCACGATGTAGAATTGCAGCCCATCGCTCCTCCGGTCCGGATTGATGTCATTCCCCACGCGAGCCGCCGCGACAGCGCCCCGCTTATGGAAGAGCTTGGGGTAGAGAATCTCCGCTGCAATGGTGGCGTGACTGAGGGAGTCGATGTAGGTCCCCTTGGGATCCTTGCCGCCCTTGAGTCCACCACCGGCCTGTGCCATGAAGTTTCGGATCACGCGGTGGAAGGTGGTCCCGTCGTAGGCTTTCTCTCTCACGCGGGAGAGAAAGTTCTCCTTGTGGAGCGGTGTCTCGTCGTAGAGCTCGATGACGAAGTCCCCCTTATTCGTCTTGAAGCGGACGTAGGAGGGCTTCCCCTCCTGTGCAGCAGCGGTGAGCGAGAGGAGGAGGGTAAGTAGGATGGCGAAGGGTAGGGCGTGTGGCTTCATGGGCTTTAGATGATCTGAGAGAAGTGGGAGAGGATGATGGCAGCGCTGAGGGCGACGTTGAGCGAGTCCCCTGCCGCTGTCGGCGACTTGGGGATCAGGATGGTCTCTGTGCAGAGTGACTTCACCTCGGGACGGAAGCCGTGCCCCTCGTTACCGAAGAGCACCACCGCCTCCCGGGGCGTCGCTGCCTGACCGATAGGCTTGCCATCGAGGTCGGCAGCGATGATCGGTCCATCGTAGTCGGTCAGCGTGGCGACGAGGTCTATGTCGTAGTGTATGGTGAGGGCACCGAGGGCACCGGCGGTGGACTGCACCACCTTAGCCCCGTAGGGATCGGCGCACCCGCGACTCATCAGGAGTGTACCGATGCCGAGCCAGTCGCAGAGGCGGATGATGGTGCCGATGTTGCCGGGGTTCTGCACCTCGTCCAGTGCCACCACCAGCCCCTTGAGCTGTCGGACCGCTTGGGCAGGGGGGATCCTGAGGAGGGCGAGGCAGTCCGAGGGACACTCGAGCTGAGAGACCCGCTTCATCTCCCTATCGCTGACGAGGCGCACCCTCGTCTCATCGACTGGCAGGTCGGTCGGTGCGGTGACGAGTAGCAGCTCTACGTCAAAGTAGGGGAGCATCTCCTCGACCACCTTGACTGTCTCGGCGACAAAGAGCCCGGAGGCGTCTCTATTCTTCTTCATCCTGAGGGAGCGGATCAGCTTGCTCTCCCTCTCAGACAGCTTTTCCATAGGTCACGCGCCACCAGGCGAGCAGTGCCCGCATATTGGGAAAAATGAGATTGGCCCCCTCGCACCGGAGAGTCTCCTCCGGGATGGGGCCGGTGGTGACGGCGACCGTGAAGGCTCCGGCAGCAACGGCCGATCGGACCCCCAGTGGCGCGTTCTCCACCACAAGCGTCTCGCCGGCGCTGTGCCCGGTGAGGCTCACCCCCCGGAGGTAGGGCTCCGGGTCAGGCTTCCCCCTCTCCACCTTATCTGCCGTGATCAGCTGCTCCTCGGTGAAGAGTCCCTCAAAGTAGGTCCCTGTCCGCGAGAGGGCATTGGCTGTCGTGCTACCCGTGACCACTGCGAGGTCGATCCCTCGCACCTCCTTGAGGTAGAGGATCAGGTCGTGCACATGGGGGATGGGGCGCAGGAGCTCGGACTGCCTCTCCTCGAAGAGATGCGTCTTGTATCCGTACACCTCCTCGATGAAGTCCTCTGTTGGCTCCGCATCGTAGGTCTTCCGGTAGAGGAGGCTGATGGTGTCCCTCCCTTTCATCCCCTCGGCACGGAAAAACTCCCCCTCCTCGTACTTTAGCTTATACTTGTCTGCCGCCGTTCGCCAGGCGTAGTCGTGGATCGGCATTGAGTCGACCAAGACACCGTCCATATCGAGGAGGACCAGCTTTGGCTCCTCGGGGGGTAGGGGGGAGATCGTCATTTCTTTACCCTTCCTGCTCCGAGATAGGTCCTGCGGTAGTACGGCTCGCTGAGTTGGGAGATGATCACGCCGCTGCGTGTGGTGGCGTGGGCAAATTTCCCATCCTCGAGATAGACCCCCACATGGGAGGCGCGACCTCCGCGTCTGTTGCGGATGTTGAAGAAGACCAGGTCGCCCTCCTTCAGGTCGTCCCGGGAGACCCGCGCCGTCTGACTCATCAGGTCGGCAGAGGACTGACGACCGATATTGGTCTCGTAGACAGTCTCGTAGAGCCGGTAGACAAAGCCTGAGCAGTCGGTCCCCCTCCGGGACATCCCGCCGAAGCGGTACGGCGTGCGCAGCCAGTCCGCTACGAAGGCATACAGCCCCAGGTCATTCTCCGGATAGGAGAGCTCCATGCCGAGCTTGCTCGAGATGCTCTCGCTGAGAGCCACCATCTCCGGGGAGGGCGTCGCTGCAGCCTCCGAGGCCTGCTCCGCAAAGTAGAGCGAGCTGATCGGTCGCTTCGTGACGCTGCAGGAGGTGGTGCTGACAAACATCAGTGCGACGGCGATGAGATAGAGTGGGTTTCTTTTCATAGCTGAGTAGTGATCCGCGGGTGGGGCGAGACGCATCGGCTCTTTCCCCTCAGGTCAGGTGCTGAAAAAAGAGAGAAGCGTATGCTCAGCACTCATCTCATGGGGAGAATGGTGACGGGCATACGCTTGTGAGTTAAGTGGCTTAGTCTTATCCGATCGAGACCTATGTCAGTAGGGTATCGTCTTGCAGAGTGAAGCCGAGTAGGGGTTAGTTGGCGACGATGTCCTTCGTCTCTACGGAGACGATCGACTTGTCACCCGTCGTGGTGCGGAAGGCTACCACTCCATCGGTAAGCGCATAGAGGGTATGATCCTTGCCCATACCTACATGCTCACCGGGGTAGTGACGCGTGCCACGCTGGCGGACGATGATGTTGCCTGCCTTGACGATCTCGCCGCCAAACTTCTTGACGCCGAGACGCTTGCTCTCTGATTCGCGACCGTTCTTGGTACTACCTACACCTTTTTTGTGTGCCATATCTTGTATTCGAAATAGTCTAAAGAGTGAGTAAATAACTGACTGTCTCAGATCAGCCTACGATAGACTTGACCTGCAGCTGAGTGTACTGCTGACGGTGGCCATTGAGCTTGCGGTAGCGCTTGCGGCGCTTCTTGTGGAAGACCAGCACCTTGTCGCCCTTGACGAGAGGCTCTACCACCTCGCAGGTCACCTTAGCGCCCTCGATGGTGGGTACGCCTACGGTGACGTTGCCCTCCTTGTCCAGCAGCATTACACGGTCAAAGTCTACCGTGTCGCCCTCCTTGACATCCTTCATGTGGTAGACGAAGAGCTTGCTGCCCTCCTCGACCTTAAATTGCTGTCCCTGAATCTCTACGATTCCGTACATATTGCTTTAGTTCTTAGAGTGATACCCGGCGGGTGAGGAGCTTATAGACCCCTGCTTACACGACCCGATGCGGAGTATTTCGTCTGCAAAGGTACTGATTTCCTTTGACATCCTAAAGTCTTCCCCGAGACCTTTGCATAATACCCCATCTGCAGCGTCACTTTCGAGATTCGGGCTTGGTCATGTGCGTAAGCACACTCCCTTCGCCCTCACTCTCAGTTCCTTGCATCTGTGGTATTCTGCAAAGTCCCTGCCGAAAAAGCGGTGCTTTTTCGGCGAAAGACCATTTTGCAAAGGTCTTTCCCCATGCTTGATCACCCTATCGGGGTGTGAAAGGTGTATGCTTTGGGAAAGTGCGACAGATGGTACTGTGCCCCTCCCTCCTGCCGGGGTGCCCTCTCCATAGGCACCTATACCCGCCTCACTTGTGGAGCGTGAAGAGGAACTCCAGCCCGCCATCGGGGCTGTGCCTCCGCGCCTGTATCTGTCCGCCATGGAGGCGAATCGCATTCCGCACAATGCTGAGCCCCAGTCCGGAACCACCTCGGTCGCGTGTGCGGCCGGAGTCGATGCGGTAGAAGCGCTCGAAGATGCGCCCCAGCTTCTCCTCCGGTACCCCCCGCCCGGTGTCGTAGTAGGAGAGGTAGACATACTCGTCGTCCCGGTGGTAGCAGGAGAAGCAGAGCGTTACTCCATCGCCGGCATAGCGGAGGGAGTTCTCGATGAGGTTCTGGAAGACGGAGTGGATGAGGGAGTTATTGGCGTGGATGGTGAGCCCATCGGGGATCTCATTGACGAAGCGGTCCCCACTCTGCTCTATGCGGTCGGCGAAGGCGATGCGCGCCTCCTCTACGACGAGCCCGAGGTCGAGCTCCTCCATCCGGTACTCCTCCGCCTCCCGCTCGTCCATCTGGCTGATGAGGCGGATGTCGTCCATCATCGCGCTGAGCCGCTCCGCCTGCCTGTAGGCCTTGTCGGTAAAGGCGGCCTGCTGCTCCGGCGAGAGGTCGCTGTAGCGCAGTGTCTCTAAGTAGCCCCGTATGGAGGTGAGCGGTGTACGTATCTCGTGGGTGATATTGCCGGTCATCTCGCGCTTGAGCTGCGCCGTCTGGACCGATACGGTGACGTCCTCAATCGTGAGGTCAAAGGTCTCCGACGCTGAGCGGAAGGCCTTTACCTCAAAGATGTGGCTCCCCGAGGGGATCATCGCTCTGCGGCTCCGCTCCTCGCCACCGGGAGAGGAGGCGATGAAGTCGCCGATCGGCTGCATGCTCTCCTCCGTCAGCAGTTCGGACAGACTCTCGAGCGGAAGCGCCCGGGAGGAGATCATGCTGGCAAATTGGATGAAGTGGGTATTGGCAAAGAGGGTCGTACCGCTGCTGTCGAAGAGGGCAATGCCGATCTTGGAGAGGTCAAAGAGGGCGATCAGGTGTTGCCGCATCTCCTCCGTCCGCTGCACCGTCGCCTCGCTCTCGCGGAAGAGTCGGCGCAGCTCCTCGCCGAGGGCGCCTATGTCATCGTCGGCAAAGAGTGGTCCCTCCATATGCTCCCCACGGCGCAGAGTATCAGTGAGTCGTCTCAGCCCGCTGACGGAGCGGTCGGTGGCTCGGAGGCTGACGAAGGTGCCGACCAGCATGCCGAGGAGGATCAGGAGAGAGGGGAGGAGTATGGCGAGCCAGAGCATCTTGCGATCTGTCGCCGGCTGCTCCCGGTAGGGGCGGGTCAGGTGGATGTAGTGCCCGTCGCAGTAGAGGGCGTAGTGGAGCTGTCCGTCGGCGGTGTCGCCCTCCTCAGCGCGGCTGAGGTGGTCGCCGCTGTGGTTGTAGTAGGCGAGGCGCAGCTCGGGGTCCTCCGTGAGGGTGAGCTGCCTCCCCACCCGTGTGGTGTCTCTGGCGGCGGTGATGCGGAGGGAGGGGTCGACCAGCTCAGCCTCTATCCCATCGGGGAGTAGGGCGAAGAGGTCATCGAGGGGGAGGGTGTGGTGGCTCTGCGCTATGAGGTCAGCGTAGGTGGCGAGAGTGGTGCTGCTCTCCCTGAGGTGCTGCTTCTCCGCGAAGGAGGCATCCCTATACTTGCTCCAGCAGAGGAGGGTGAGGGCAAGGCAGAGGAGGGTGAGGGCAAAGTGGAGCCCGTAGCTCCTCTTCGTAGGGAGGGATGTGGAGCCGCTCATGGTGTCTCGCTATCGCTTGGAGGGCTGCTCGGACTCCTCGCCATCCTCGTCGGCGCCCTCAAGCTCAGCGTCGATCTCATCTAAGGTCATCGGTCGGAGACCGTAGCCAAAGCCGACCCTGTTGTAGAGCATCGTGCCGTACTTGCCGAGCTTCTTCCGGAGGCGGGCGATGTGCACGTCCACCGTGCGGTCGAGGACTAAGCTCTCGCGGCTCCAGACCCGGTCGAGGATCTCCTGTCGGGTGAAGGTCCGGCCGGGAGCGGTGGCGAGCATCCTGAGGAGGTCGTACTCCGTCTTGGTGACGTCAAAGGGGTGACTGCCGTCGGAGACGGTCATAGCGATCTCATCGATGACGAGCGGTCCCACCACGATCTGGTCGCTCTCTACCGGCTCATGCTCGGCAGTAGCGGTGCGGTGGAGGACGCTCTTGACACGGGCGACCAGCTCCTTGACGGAGAAGGGCTTGGTGAGGTAGTCGTCTCCACCGACGGTGAAGCCGTGGAGCAGATCATCCTCAGCGCTCTTGGCGGTGAGGAAGATGATGGGGATCTCGCACCCCTCGCTGCGGAGCTCCTCCGCCATCTCAAAGCCTGACATCCCCTCCATCATCACATCGAGGACGATGAGGCTGAAGTAGTGTGGGTCGTCCTCTGCCTGCATCAGCCGCAGCGCTTCCTCAGCACTCGAGGCGGAGGTGGTCCGGAGACCTATCCGCTCGAGGTGAAAGGCGACGATCTCGCAGATGTCGTCCTCGTCATCGACGATGAGGATCCGTGCCGGGCTGTCGGTCTCCGAGAGGGAGCGGGGCGTGTCGTCTCTTTTCATTTCATTACTCCGCAAACTCGTGTCGTACGTCCGTCCCCTCGACCAGGTAGATGGTCGACTCGGCGAGGTTGGTGGCGGAGTCCCCGATGCGCTCGAGATTATGCGCCACGGTGTGGATCTGCAGGAGGGCCCGGATCTCAGCCTCGCTGTGCACCCTGTCGGCACCCTCGGTGGTGATCAGCCGGATGATCTCCCGCTGCTGGCGGTCGATATTGTCATCCGCATCGATCACCTGATGCGCCACCTCGGTGTCCATGGTGGAGAAGGAGATGATCGCCGACCGGATCATCTCGGTCGTGTCGTCGAGCATCTGCAGCAGCCGCCGGGAGTACTCGTGCATAAAGTCGGAGGTGAAGTCGAGGTCGCGGGCGATATAGACGCCATTCATCACCATATCGCCGACGCGCTCCAGATTAGTGGTGAGGTCGGGGTAGGCGATGATGCGCCGGAGGTCCTCCGCCTTGGGGGCAAACATATAGATGGTGTATGCCACCTCCTCACGGATGCGGATCTCAAGTCGGTCGATGACGTGCTCATTGGTGTCCGCCTCCTCGAAGAGCTCCTCGTCAAAGGGCCCGGCAAAGAGCTTCCGCAGGATAGCCAGCTGGAGGAGGGTGACCTTAGAGATAAGCTCGTACTGGCTGTGGACGATCTCGAGCTTTCGGTCCTTGATGATACTGGTACTCATGGTGTGTGTGGTGCTTAGCTAAATACTCCGGTGAGGTAGTCCTCTGTGCGCTTGTCGCTCGGGGTGGTGAACATCTTCTGAGTGTCGTCGTACTCGATCAGCTCACCGAGGTACATAAAGGCAGACTTGTCGGAGATGCGAGCCGCCTGACCCATATTGTGTGTCACGATGATGATGCTGTAGTGCTCCTTCAGCTCAAGGATCAGCTCCTCGATGGTATTGGTGGATATGGGGTCGAGGGCGGAGGTGGGCTCGTCCATCAGCAGCACCTCGGGCCGGAGGGCGAGGGCGCGTGCGATGCAGAGTCGCTGCTGCTGTCCTCCGGAGAGGAAGGAGCCTCTCTGGTGGGTCACATCCTTCACCTCCTCCCAGAGGCCGACGCTCTCGAGGGAGGTCTGCACCACCTCCTCACGCTCTTCCTTGGAGAGGTGGATGCCATTGAGCTTATACCCGGCGAGGACATTCTCCGCGATGGACATGGTGGGGAAGGGGTTGGGCCGCTGGAAGACCATCCCCACCATTCGCCTCGCCTCCATGGGACTCATCTGCATCAGGTCGCGGTCGTGGAGGAGGATCTGCCCCTCGGTACGGATCTCGGGGTAGAGGTCGTGCATGCGGTTAATCGCTCTGAGGAGAGTACTCTTGCCGCACCCGCTCGGACCCATAACTGCGGTGACGAGATGCTCATAGAAGGAGCAATTGATGCTCTTGATCGCCCGCTTCTCCGGCGTATACGAGACGGAGAGATTGCGCACCTCGATGATCGGGGTGAGGTCCTCCTCTTGGCTCGGCCGGTGGGTCGAGAGGATCTTGTCGGCTATGGGGATCTGACTCCCGGGCTGTCTCATGACCTTCGTGGAGCTATTGGTGGTAGTGGACATACAAATCTAAGATTATTTCAATTATCTCTTGACGCCCCGCTTTGCCGCCATCGTCTTGGCGGTCAGGTTGAGAGCCAGGATGAGGATCAGGAGGAAGAGGGCGGTGGACCAGATCAGGTCGACGAGGTTGGGGTCGTTGTAAAACTCCCAGATCAGGAGGCTGACAGCTGAGGTGGGGCTGGTGACGTCAAGATTGACATACGTGGCACCGAGGGCGGTGACCATCAGCGGTGCTGTCTCGCCCATCACACGTGAGATGGAGAGGAGGATCCCGGTGATGATCGCTCCGATGGCGGAGGGGAGCAGCACGTGGAGCATGACGGAGGTGTAGGAGCTGCCGAGGGCGAGGCCTGACTCGAGGAGAGAGCCGGGCAGCATATTGAGCGCCTCCTCGGTGCTACGGGTGATCATCGGGATCATCATCAGCGCGAGAGCGACCGCTCCGGCGACGGCACTGTAGCTGTGCATGGCCCGTACCACCCACATGTAGACGAGGATGCCGCAGATGATCGATGGCACGCCCTGGAGGATGTCGGCCAGCGTGCGGACGAGGGCCGCCATCTTTTTCCCCCTATGGAGGTGGAGGTAGATGCCGCCGAGGAGTCCGAAGGGGATCGAGATGAGCGAGGCAAGACCCACCATGATGAGGGTGCCGACGATGCCATTGAGGATACCTCCCGGGATCGGCTGACCGCTCTGCTTGGCTAGCATCGCCTCGATGGAGGAGGGGACGACGCTGGTGAAGAAGTCGAGATTGAGCTGATGCCAGCCCTTGGCGATCAGTTCGATCAGGATTGCCAGGAGCGGGATCGCCGTGGCGATGCTGAGGAGGCAGACGAGGACAAAGGCGACCCGGCTGACTGCCCGGCGACGCTGCCGGCGCGTCGGCATCAGGGCGTAGGTCTCGAGGGAGTTGTGGCTGTTGCTCATGGCTTTAGTCTGGAGATGATGATCTTGGCGGCACAGTTGATCAGCGCCGTGATGAGGAAAAGGATCAGACCGATGGCGAAGAGGGCGCTGAGCTTCAGGCCTGTCGCTTCGCCAAATTGGTTGGCAATCACCGATGCCATCGTATTGCCGGTCTCGATCAGGTCGCCACTCTCACTCAGGGTGAAGGGGATGTTGCTCGTATTCCCGATCAGCATCGTCACCGCCATCGTCTCACCGAGGGCGCGGCCAAAGGCGAGGGTGTAGGCGGCAAAGATGCCCGACGCAGCACCGGGGAGAGAGACGCTCTTGATCACCTCGAAGCGGGTCGCCCCGAGGCCATAGGCGGCCTCCTTCAGCTCTCCCGGCACCATGGAGATGAATTCGGTCGAGAGCGACGAGGCGTAGGGGATGATCATGATCGCAAGGACGATCGAGGCGAGGATGACGCCGAAGCCCTGCTCGCTCCACCCCCAGACGATCATCAGGTGGCGGATGGTGTAGAAGCCCCAGAGACCATAGACGATCGAGGGGATCCCCGCCAGCATGTCCACGACGGAGCTGACCACGGCGGCGATCTTCTTTCCCCTAAAGTACTCACCGGAGAAGAGCGCCACGGCAAGGGAGAAGGGGATGCAGAGGAGCAGTGCCAGGAGCGAGGTCTCCAGCGTGCCGACGATGAAGGGCCAGGCGCCGTAGCTCTGTGTCTTGTCGCTCCACTCGCTACCTGAGAGGAAGTCGAGGAAGCCGAAGTGGCTCACTGCGGGACCGCTCATCGACGCAAGCGTGTAGATGATCGCGGCAGTCAGGAGGATGAACCCGATGCCGACGATCGTCAGCAGGGTGTTGAAGAAACGGTCTTTTTTCATGGTTCGCTCAGGGGCTTACCCTGGTAGGTCATGGAGGCGATGACGGCCCTCGCCTTCTCAAGGGCAAGGGGCGGGAGGGAGGCGTAGTGAGTCTTGCGCGCCGCCTCGTGGGTCTCCTCGCCGACGATGTAGTAGAGGAAGTCCTGCAGCAGCCGGGCGCTCTCGAGGCTCCTGTGTCCGTAGCTCTGCTCCTTGTAGACGATGAGCCAGGTCATCGTGCTGATGGGGTAGGCGTCAGGGTCGGGACTGTCGGCGATCATCACCCGCGTGTCGTCGGGGAAGTCGCTTAGGTTGGCAGAGAGGGAGATGCTCTCCATCGTGGGGGCGATGAAGTGCCCCGAGCGGTTGCGGATCGCTGCTGCGGGGATGCCGAGAGCCATGGAGTACTCCGAGCCGATGTAGCCGATCGCGCCGGGGGTGGAGGAGATCACGCCGGCGACACCGGGATTGCCCTTGGCGGCATTGCCCACCTTGATATCCAGCGTCTTGGCAGCACCCAGCTCCTCGCGCCACACCGAGTCGACCTTGCTCATGTAGCTCGAGAAGACGAAGGTGGTGCCGCTGCCGTCCGTGCGGTAGATCGGGATCACCCTTTGGTCGGGCAGGGTGATATCGGGATTGAGCTCCCGGATCGCCGGGTCACTCCACTCCGTGATCCGCCCGGTGTAGATCCCCGAGATCACCTCGGGCGTGAGCCGAAGCTCCTCGATGCCCTCGAGGTTGTAGGCGATGACGATGCCACCGATGCAGGTGGGGATATGGATGATCGGCATGGGCATGGCCTTGGCGATCTTCTCGTCGGAGAGGAACTCGTCGGTGCCGCCAAAGTCCACCGTCGTCTCGGCCAGATTGCGCTGACCGGCGCCGCTGCCGACACCGCCGTAGCTCACATGGATGCCCTCCGCATCGCCATACTGCTTCGCCACCTCGATGTAGAAGGGGGCAGGGAAAGTCGCACCGGCACCGCTCAGGGTCTTCGTCCCGGCGCAGCCGCTCAGCCACGGAACGAGCACCAAACCCAGCAAGGAGTAGATCAGAAATTGCTTTGCCACAATATATAATGTATGAGTATCTGTCTCTTTGCGACAAAGGTACCGAGGCGGTTATACCTTGCCGTTACGCTCGTGTGACATTGCTGTTACGGAGGGCGGGGTGATCCCTCCGGGATCGGCAGGTGGGGTGTCGCACCCTCTCGGAGGGTACTCTTTCCCTCGGCATCGGTCACTGCTTTGCGGGTGACCGATCTGCAACGCACCCGCACCCCCGTCCAGGTTTCGCTGAGCTTGCCTGGCCTTCCAGGTAACCACCTGGAGTTATTTGCGCCGTCCGACTTGTCCGACCCGTCCGACAAGGTAGCGCACGGAGCATTGCACGCCTCTTGGAGTGCCCTCTCCATAGGCGTCGGTCACTGCTTCGCGGTGACCGAACTGCAGCGTCCCCACGCCCCCGCCATGGCGTCTCCAAAAAGCCCCTCCCTACAAGCAAATTTCTAATACCGATATTAGGCGACACTAATACCGGTATTAGACAACTCTAATATCGGTATTAGGAAAACCTCTCATCGGACGGGGTACACTGCCGCCAAATCGGAGGGGGATAGTCCTCCCCCATCGGTCCGGTCAATCGGAATATGAAGGTCAAATATTAATGGTACCTTTGGGACATCAAAAAAAGGACATCAACCCGTGACACACGTGAGGGACATACAAAGTCAAGACATCATACTGAGAGCTACCGGATCTCCTCGTGAGGGTCGGTATGCTTGTGTCTCAAAGAGGTCTCTTTTTCTTCTGGGTCGTGCTGTATAATTTGTCAGACTCTCACTTCGCCATCCTCTAAATGGAGAGCCATCAGGAGAATAATAAGCGCATCGCCAAGAATACGATCGTCCTCTACGTGAGGATGATCTTCGTCCTCCTTGTGGCTCTCTATACATCGAGGGTCCTTCTGGATGTCCTAGGAGTGGAGGACTATGGGGTGTACAACGTGGTGGGGGGCGTGGTGACGATGCTGGGCTTCTTCAATGGCGCAATGGTCGCCTCGACCCAGAGATTCTTCTCCTTCGCCATTGGGCAGGAGGACGTTGATCAGCTTAACCGAAACTACTCTACCATTCTCCTGATACAGGGAGGTCTCGCCTTGCTTGTCATCCTACTTGCCGAGACAGTCGGGCTATGGTTTGTGAGTACCTACTTGGTTATCCCCCCCGAGCGTATGAATGCAGCGCTCTGGGTCTACCACTTTGCGGTCTTCTCCTTTGTCCTGTCGATGCTGCAGGTCCCATTTACAGCACTGATCATCACGCATGAGCGGATGAACGTCTACGCACTCATCAGCATTGGTGACGTGGCACTTAAGCTTCTTCTCGTGCTGATATTACCTTATCTCCCTTTCGATAAACTGATCAGCTATGCGGTGCTGCTCTTCTGTGTGGCACTGATCACCTGCTCCGCTTACGTGCTCTACTGCAAGGTGCGTCTCAGGTATGTCAGGGTGATCAAGCGCTTTGATCGCAACCTCTTCCGTGTGCTGCTCAGCTATATGGGGTGGAATCTGTGGGGTAACTCTGCTGCGGTCATCATGGGGCAGGGGATCAATATCCTCCTAAATATCTTCTTCGGCCCGACGGTCAATGCCGCCCGTGCCATCGCCTATCAGGTCCAGGGGGCGCTTAATCAATTGGTAGCCAACTTCCAGCTTGCTCTCAATCCTCCCATCGTCAAGAGCTATGCTCGTGGGGAGATGGACTATATGCACCGCCTTATCATCGGTGGATCGAAGCTGTCATTCGCTCTGATTTTTTCTATATCTTTGCCCATAATACTTGAGACAGAAACACTATTATCTGTGTGGCTGAAAAGTGTTCCGGAGCATGCAGTTTTATTCACTAAGCTAACTATGATCTTTGCCATAACAGAGAGCATTTCGGGTCCCTTGATGTGTGCGATCCAGTCTACCGGGCGAATTGCACTGTATCAGACAGTGGTAGGTGGAATGTTAATCCTAAATCTCCCTGTCTCTTACGTTGTCCTAAAGCTTGGCGGATCCCCAGAAGCCACAGTGGTAGTCTCCATCATCATAAGTCTAGTCGCCTTTATCTTTAGGGTGTTCATTGTTTCACCTCGCATCAGCATATCTAGATGGCGACTGCTTAAAGAGGTTTTTTTGAAATCCTCAGTGGTATCCGCCATCGTCACTGCTGTCTGCTTTTTTGTTTTTCGCATTATCGGCACCGGCATCGCCTCTTTTGTAGTACTTCTCTTGATTTCTATGGTAGGAACGGCTTTGAGTATGTATTTCTTGGCTTTGGATAATAGAGAACGGCACCTGGTGGCAGGAAAAGTCTCAAGGTTTTTTTCCAGATCTAAGTTATGAGAGATAAATTGCACGCTATACTAGGGGATCGCATATGGGATTTTCTCAGGTCACTGAGGGATTGGTTTTTGTTTCTCCACATTTATCTCAAGGATATGTGGAGATATATGAGAGACTCTACCGTTCTTAGAATAGACACCTATCACAAAGTAGAGGCTCAGATAACCCTGAATTACCACGGACTCGAAAAAGGCTTCCTTCATAGAGATATACGCCCCTACTTTGCTCGGCAGAGAGTAATAAATCTCCTAAGACTATTGCACCGTAAGAGCGTCTCTGATCACTGGGATGACTCGCATATCCAGTCCGCACTCAGTATTCTTTGTCACTATTATGAGTGGCACGCAGAGAATGGTTATGAGCCGGAGTATTTTAGTGAGATCCAATATGAGTACTTACGTGAGCATCTGAGTAAAGAGTTTAACGCATTCAAGGTCATCTCCAAGACGGAATTTCTCTCGTCTAATAAGCTGTTATACCCCGAGTTTGCTGCCTCTCGCTCAAGTATAAGGGAGTTTACGGGAGAGATCATCCCGAAGTCTATACTTAGTGAGGTCGTCCGGCTTGCGAATCTGGCACCCAGTGCCTGTAATAGACAAGGGGTAGTATGCACCGTGCTTGAGAAGAAACCTCTTATTGACAAGGTTCTGGATCTGCAAGGTGGACTTAAGGGTTATACTAAGTCTGTGAACCAGCTTATTGTCCTGTCAGCTGATAGGAACTATTACTACACCCCCGGGGAAAGGCACCAGCTGTATGTTGATGGTGGGATCTATCTTATGAGCTTGCTTTATGCACTTCATTATTACGGCATTGCAGCATGTACGGCACATTGGTCGATGCCACCTCAAGCAGATGACAAGTTGGCCAAGTGGCTTTCTTTTCCACGGTCAAGACAAGTTGTTTGCTTAGTCGCCATTGGTTATCCGAATGATGACGTGAGGGCTACTGAGTCACATCGGAGATCACCGGAGGAGAATCTGGAGTTTATCTGATTTTTGTAGCAGCCTATGTCTAAAGTAGCGATACTCACTCAGCCTTTGGGCCCTAACTATGGGGGGATCCTGCAGGCATTTGCGCTCCAGCATATCCTGCGTGAGATGGGACATCAGCCGATCACCATCGACCGAAGGGGTAAGCTGAGTCCCCTACGAACGACGGCTTCCCTTGCTAAGGGAGGGCTCTTGTGGATGGCCGGTCGCCAGAGGCGGATTAGGCGGTGGCCTTCTCCCAAGGAGAGTGAAATAATCTGCCGGCATACCAATCGATTTGTCTCCGAGCATATCACGAGGAGTGTCCCAATCAAGACTACAGATCAGCTGAGACACTATGCCGAGCAGGAGTCCTTCGATGCTTTCGTTGTAGGCAGCGACCAGGTCTGGCGAAAAGCATACTCCCCATGTATGCCCAATTACTTCCTTGACTTTCTTCCCGAAGATTCTCAAGCTAAGCGTATTGCTTATGCGGCCTCTTTTGGCATAAATAAGTGGGAGTTTACCGAGGAAGAGACACAGCTCTACTCCCGACTGGCTAAGCGTTTTGATCTTATCTCTGTCCGAGAGGATAGTGCAGTAGCTCTGTGTAGGGAGCACTTAGGAGTCGAGGCGACCCACGTGCTTGACCCGACGATGCTGGTAGATCGGTCGGTCTACGAAGAGCTGGCGATGAGTCGGTATGCACACCCCAGTAAGGGGGATCTCTTCTGCTATATACTGGATCGCACAGCGGAGAAGAGTCGGCTGGTCAGAGAGACGGCTGATGAGCGAGGACTGACGCCCTTTGAGATCTTACCGAGGGAGTATCGGAATCTACCGCCCAGAGCAGACGTCAGCACGGTGGTTATGCCTCCTGTAGAGCAGTGGCTCAGGAGCTTTATGGATGCCAGGTATGTCATCACCGACTCCTTCCATGGCACGGTCTTCTCCATCCTCTTCGAGAAGCCCTGTATCGTGATCCAAAACTCGTCTCGAGGAAACGACCGCTTCCAGTCGCTTCTGAAGATGTTTGTAGAGCGTGGACAGCAATCCGCAGGTATTGCCAACATTTTTCCAGACGGAGGTCTATCGAAACTTGAAGATAGTCGTGTTGTATCAGAGGAGGTGCTGAATCGCATATAGCACGAAGAAGATCGTTACATTTTTTAATTAAAAAACCAAAGCATAATGTTTCTTTTTGTTGCTGTTCCTCTATTCCTTTTCTTATTTTCGCGAAAAATCAAGTTACCCAGTGTCCTATTTCCTGTTACTGTTCTTTTTTTATCGATTATTTTAGGTTTTAGAGGAACTGATGTGGGAGTGGATACTCATACATATTCGGACTATTACGATTATGTTGGTACCGGAGGGTCGGATCATATGGAGATCGGCTGGAACATATTATGCATTACTTCAAAAAACATTGGGCTTAATTTCCACGAGTTTACATTTTTTGTTGCGTGTTTAACTATGCTATGCTTCTCTATTCCTATGAGAAGATTGCCTTCAAATCAGGGGAAATACTTTGGGCTGTTTTTCTTTATGTGTTTTGGGTATTACATCCTTATGTTTAATGGTATGCGGCAATTTCTTGCCGTATCACTTTGCTTTCTGTCGTATATGCTTTTGGAGGACGGGAAGATCGCTAAATCACTCCTCTTGGTAATAGGTGCATCCTTTATACACACAAGTGCGTTGATCGTCATTCCTGTAATTCTTTTACTTACAAAAGTCAATAGATTAGATCTTCGAACCATACTTGTACTGCTAATGATCTCATTTCTAATAGGTCTTTGCGTAAATGAGAGGTTCCTTTCCTTGTTCTCTGGGAAGTACTCCTCTTACCTTTTTTTGGAAAATGCATTTAGAACAAAAGATATAGCTTACTTGTTACTTATAGTTTTACCTGCTAATGCTTTTATGGTCTATTCGTTCATCAACGCTCCTTACGTTCTAAAGAACAGCTACTGGATGAAGTTATTTTTTGTCTCCACTCTTGTCCTTAATGTTCTTCAAAAATTGTTAATAGGTCCTCGTATAGTCTATTATTTTTCCGTCTCAGAAATCATAGTAGTGTCACTATTGGCGTTGCAAAACAACTACCATATGAATCGAGGCAGGGTAAAAACTTACAAGATCATCAGTTTTGCATATGCCATAATCACGTACATAAGATTCCTGATCGGCGAAGTAAATCTAGACTATGGCGGGGTTATACCATATAGTATGCAATTTTAATGGCATTTGACTATGATTTCAATCATTATACCCATATATAATTCAGCGACCTTTCTAGATGCGTGTTTGGATTCTGTATTGAAACAAACATATACGAATTTTGAGGTGGTCTGCGTAGATGATGGCTCTACTGATTCCTCCTTGCGTATTTGCGACAATTATGCGAGTAGAGACAAACGTATTCGTATCTTTCATAAGAACAATGGTGGTGTGTCATCTGCCAGAAACTTTGGTATTTCTGTATCAAAAGGTGAGCTGCTGTGTTTTGTGGATAGCGACGATGTTATTAATAGCCATTATTTAGAGTCCCTGCATAATGCATTGCACATTAATACTGATATATCCATATGTGGGTGGTCGAGAACGTCAGATACAAAAGCTGATGATCCTAAACCCAGCGAAACCATACAGCGAAAGGAGTTCGTTTCTAACATTTTTAAGCCAAAACAATGGCCTCTTATTGTTTGTATGCTTATGAGAAGAGAAATCATCATTAGTAATAGTATTCTATTTGATGAAAATATCTTCTGGGGCGAGGATTCCGAATTCTTTCTACACTACCTTTCCTGCTGCGCTGGTGACGTGGGGATTACTACCTATATCGGATACGTGTATAGAAACCATACCAAGTCTGCTATGAATAACCTTTCTTTCCGATCACTAACGGCAGTTGATGCTGCCTACAAATCAGAGAAGTGGCTTTCTCAGGTAGATGGTGTGAATGCCACCTCGTTCTATCATATACAGGGCACCATAGCTAAATTGTTATATCTTTCTATGACAAGTAATAATATTGAGATATTTAACGAGATTCACAGCAGATATGATGTGAGAGGTGCGATGCGAGATCTATTAAAATCGAATGACTTCAAAAAGAAGTTGTTTTCACTAACTTATTTGTCACTCGGCCCTTCACTCCTCTTTAAAGTCAGCAGTTGTTTTAAGTGATATGATTGGGGTAATTACTCATTATGATGTGCACAACCATGGTGCGATTTTGCAGCTGCTTGCGCTAATAAAGCACTTGGAGTCTACTTGTAATGTTGAGGCGAAGGCTTTGCAATTTGACAAGAATTATGACTTTACGCCTCGGTCTACTTTATCTAAGTATAAGCTCTCTCTTAAGTCAATTGGCGTGTACTTAGCTTTCTTGAGGGAGAGGGGATTTGGCTCATTACTCTTCAACTATAGGAAATATCGGCTTCTGCATAAATTTAAGTCGGATATTCACCTTATTGGTGAGTTTTACACAGAGTATAGCCACCTGGATAATGTGATTGTAGGAAGCGATGAGGTCTTTGCCCTCCATACAGGGGTAACACCTTGTTTCTTTGGGCATGCATTACCGACGAACAATGTAGTTGCCTACGCAGGTTGCTTTGGTCCCACGAAAATAGAGGATGTCTTGAGACTGCACTGTGACAGATTGATTCGATCAGGACTATCGGGAATGTCCGCTGTATCAGTAAGGGACGCAAATAGCCAATCTATTGTCTACGAGCTGACAGGAACAAAACCACCAATTGTACTTGACCCGGTCCTGCTGTATGGATATGAAAAGGAACTCTCCCAAATGAAGTCTCCCTGTGATGAGCCGTATATGGTTGTCTATGCCTATGATATGAGGATGAATGATGTAAGTGAAACTGCGTCAATCATCAAATTCGCTAAGAATCACAACCTCAAAATCGTCTCTCCGGGATTTTATCACTCTTGGGTTGATCTAAATGTGAATGTGGATCCTCTTCAACTGCTCGGGTGGTTTAAGTACGCTCAATATGTGGTGACAGACACCTTCCATGGCTCTATCATGTCTATGATTAACCACCGGAATTTTGCGGTCTACTGTAGAGATAATGCTAATAAGCTCATGGATCTGCTTACCTCTTTTTCTCTGGATGATCGTGTTATTTCTCCTAATGAGAATAATATCTCCGAAGTTTTCTCGCGTGAGATTGATTATGTCGCTTTCCAATCTCGCTTAGAGAGTTATCGGACACAATCGAGCGAATGGCTAAGGAATGCCCTTGATGAAAAAAATTAGAACACATATCAATAGTGAGCAGGTTAAATCATTGCGACCGTGCTCAAGTTGTCAGGTGTGTGGAGCTGTGTGCCCTACATCAGCGATCGCCTATCGCCTAAATAGGGATGGGTTCATCAGACCCGTCGTAGACGAGGATAAGTGTATTGCGTGCGGCGAGTGTATGCGTGTCTGCTACAGGTATGATGCAGAGCTAAGGAAAAAAGACCTCTCTGACCTGACCCAATCCACTCACTATGCTGCAGCGACGAGCGATCAGAACAGACTTAGACGGTCAACCTCCGGAGGCGTGGCAGGTGAGCTTATCGACGAATTAATCAGGGAATCCTACACCTGTGCTGGAGTCGAGTATAACTTGCATACAGATCAAGCAGAGTATTTGTTGGCGGGAAACCGGGAAGAGTCCGAAAAGTTTGTTGGCTCCAAGTATATCCAGTCCTACGTAGGACATGTTTTTTCGACCATTCTCTCAGCTTGTCGCAAGAAGCACTACGCGATAGTGGGACTGCCTTGTCAGATTTATGGGCTGGATCGAGCCCTAAGAGCTAAAGGAGTGCGAGATCGGCACGTACTGATCGACTTGTATTGCCACGGATGTCCCTCGCGCCTTGTATGGGATGGATATATGAGCTGTGTCCGGAGTAGAACAATAAGCTCTGAAATCCGGGAACTAAGGTTTCGTACGAAAATAGGTGCATCTTGGGGACAATATAGAGTAGGTCTATATGATGCAGAGGGAGTGACCAAATTTTCAGGTAAGACTCAGAAGGATCCATTCTATGACCTGTTTTTCTCCAATCAATTGCTGAATGACTCCTGCTCCTCTTGCTTAGTGAGGGGAAACCTAACATTCTCTGATATTCGACTTGGGGATTTCTGGGGAGACAAGTTCGTGATGAACTCTCAAGGCGTATCGCTGGTCTCACTTAATTCCGATCGAGGTGCCAGTCTCTTTGGGAAAATCAAGGATCGACTGTCGCTTGCTGAGATGGTGCCACCGACTTCTTTTGCTAAGCATCAGTCACTTTTTAATGGTTATTCTGTAGATGACTCTCTACGGGACAGGATACTCTCTCTACTGAGAGAGGGCGGTGACATTGAGTCGGCGCATCAAGAACTTATAGACTCGTACGGCTGGTCAAAGCGGGCGGGCGAGTACCTTAAGTACTTGTTATCCCTTCTGCCCTACAAGGTCACCCAGATAACTAAATTGCTGTATTACAAATTGTTTTAGCCTTTTCTCCTATGCTTTACGTTATTATGAGTGTCTATCGGAACGACCGCAGTTCTCACCTCAGAGAGGCTGTTGAGAGTATCCTTGATCAGAGTTACACGGAATTCAAGTTTTACATAATCTGTGACGGACCTGTGCATAAAGAGGTTGGAGACTACCTGTCTAATCTCCGTGACGAGCGTGTAGAAATCCGAAGGCGGTCAGACAATAAGGGCTTGGCTATATCTCTTAATGAATTGCTGGAGGAGGTTCTTGAGGTAGAGGATTGTGAGTTTATTGCGAGAATGGATGCTGATGATTTTTCTCTTCCCGAACGTTTTCATACGCAGGTCAGCTATCTGAAATCACACTTAGATACTGATATAGTAGGATCATTCATCAAAGAGTCATCTGAGCCGACCAAAGATATAGGCGCCACTGTTACTTATCCCATTGATCATGCCGGCTGTAGACAGATATTTGGCAAAAGAAATCCTGTTGCTCATCCATCGGTGATGTTTCGTAAGTCATACTTCGATAAGACAGGCCTTTATCCAACGGATACTATGAGAGCGGAGGATGATGGACTGTGGTTAAGAGGCTTCAAGTCCGGCTGTAAGTTCTCCAATATTCCTCAAGTGCTTGTTCGGATGCGTGTTAATGATGATTTCTATGAGAGACGCAACAGTAAGGAGAAGGTCACATTCGATTACGACTTCAGGAAAAAAATCATACGGGAGCTGAGCTTGCCGAAAGTCAATTATATATATGCTTTCGCAAGATATGCCCTATTTCGCTATGCACCGGCATGGTTGCTAAAGTATGCCTACTTACACCTCAGACCAAAGCAATGATTAGTAAGTGGTTATTTGATCGCATAATGTCACTCGTGGGGCTGGTTGTCCTCTGCCCTTTGTTGCTTATCGTGGCGTTGTTGATTCGGCTAAAGATGCCGGGGGGACCGGTGCTCTTTAGACAGAAGAGAGTGGGGAAGGATGGCAAGCTCTTCACGATGGTGAAGTTTCGCAGTATGAGTGTGTCTCATAGTGGTAGCAGTGTCTCTGTCGCGGGGGAATCTCGCATCACCCCGCTTGGAGCCAAGCTCCGTAAGTATAAGCTGGATGAACTTCCGGAGCTGTGGAATGTGCTGGTGGGAGATATGAGCTTCGTGGGTCCCCGACCAGATGTGCCCGGATATGCAGACAAACTTGTGGGTGAGGATCGGGTGATACTGAAGCTCCGTCCGGGGATCACCGGCCCGGCATCCCTAAAGTATCGCAACGAAGAGGAGCTCCTTGCCGGGGTGGATGACCCTCAGGCCTACAACGACACCGTGATCTTCCCGGACAAGGTTCGCATCAATAAGGAGTACTACTACCACTGGTCCTTCTGGAAGGACATCCGGTATATCTTTCAGACAGTCTTCGGGTGAGTAGCTCCACGAAGTCGATGGATCATAGTCGTGGTCCTACTACCCCCGCTGACGCCACTTACTAGGCATTACCTTGCCTGCGTGAGAAGACACCCCATATTAACTATTACCTCAGTGGCTGCATTAGCACTGAATTTACCCCTAAGTACAGATAAGAGACAATCGGGGTGTGCGGGGGTGGTATCTTTGCAGCTGAAAGAGAATGCACGATAGAGCCGGTTGCTCTCACATAGGGAGAGTTGTTATGGCTTCTCCCAATCTTAATATAGGAGTTGATCTCTTGTAGTATTGATTTTGACGTGGAGCATAACCTCTGATTTCATTACATTTGTGGAGAGATCAGAGTAGATAAACCATCAGATAAAATAACGATATGAGTGAGGAGAGAGCACAGATCAGTATGTCCAATACGAAGAAGGAGATGCTGGAGGCCTATCAGGCGCTGCTGGCAGAGGTACAGACGAAGAGCTTAGAGAACCCGAGGGAGGAGCAGAAGCGGATCGAGCAAAAAAAAGTCGTCGCTCAGGCTGAGGCTCTCTCAGCTGAGGAGATGGATAAGTTTGCCCGGGAGATCATGGGTGGCTTTGAGCGCTCTGTAGCTCTCCTCCAGTCTCAGCTTAGGGAGGGCTTTGATAAGCTTAGGACGCTTGATGAGACGATCAAGATCAAGGAGGCTTGGATAGAGGATCTCTATGCCATTCAGAGCAATGCTGACTCGCTCTCAACACTCATCCTTGCGCAAAAAAAGCAGAAGGAAGAGGCTCTGCGAGAGCTGGAGGAGATCCGGACCAAGCAGGAGCGAGAGATCGAGGAGACACGCGAGGCGTGGCAGCGTGAACAAGAGCAGTACAAGGACTCCGTCAAGCAGGAGAAAGCGACCGCTGCACTTCTCCGAAAGCGTGAGGAGGATGAGTATGAGTACACCACGAGTCAGAGGCGGCGTAAGGAGGAGGATGCCTTCCGGGAGCAACTGGACGCTGATGAGCGAGCTCTGGAGGAGCGTCGCCAGGACTTTGAGCGGACTGCTGCCGAGAGGGAGCGTGTACTTGCCGAGGCTGAGGGAGAATTGGAGGGGTTGCGCCGTCTGTCAGAGAGCTTAGATACCCGTATGCAAGAGGTGGAGAGTAGGGCGATCAAGGCCACTGAGGAGCGCCTCGAGAGGGAGCATCGCTTTGCTTTTGACTTAGCCCAGAAGGAGACTGAGGGTCAGCTACGGCTGAAGGATCAGCAGATCGAATTACTGCAGCAGAAGATCGGGGAGATGGAGGCACAGCTCCGGGAGGCGGGACTAAAGGTCTCTACCTCAGAGGAGACGGTCCGAGACATTGCTCTCCGCGCCATAGACTCCTCTGCGCTGACCGGACGTGCGCTGTCGCGTGAGCCTCGCCCCACAGCCGGCCGTGAAGGCAACGATGAGGCTTAATAAATACATATCACCGAGGGAGTGTAGTAACAGCAGAGTGGCTAATGATTATGACGGAAGAGAGGAAGATGATTTACCTCTGCCTCGCTCACATGAGTGAGGAGGGGCTGGAGCAGAAGTATGTGAAGGAGGCCTTTGACACCAATTGGGTGGTGCCGATGGGCCCGAATGTGAATGCCTTTGAGAAGGACTTAGAGGCGTTTGTCAACAGCAAGTCGGACGACTCGGCAGCGCTGGATCGGCGTGTGGTCTGTCTGTCTGCTGGTACGGCAGCGGTTCACCTGGCGCTGATCGGCTGCGGTGTGGGACCTGGCGACGAGGTGCTGGTGCAGAGCTTCACCTTCTGCGCCTCCTCGCACCCGATCACCTACCTGGGCGCCAAGCCGGTCTTTGTCGGCTCAGAGAGGGAGACTTGGAATATGGATCCGGCTCTGCTGGAGAGGGCGATCCTTGACCGTAAAGAACAGACCGGGGGGTACCCTAAGGCGATCGTCCCCGTAGCGCTTTATGGTATGCCCTACCGGATCGATGAGATCATGGCGATAGCGGATAAGTACGGCATCCCCGTGGTGGAGGATGCTGCTGAGGGTATGGGCTCCCGCTTTGATGGTCAGGTGCTGGGGACCTTTGGGAAATTTGGCGTCCTCTCTTTCAATGGAAATAAGATGATCACCACCTCGGGCGGAGGGGCGCTGATCTGCCGCTCGGAGGCAGATGCGACGGAGGTCATGTGGTATGCCACTCAGGCACGTGATGCCTATCCCTACTACCACCATACTGCCATCGGGTACAACTATCGACTCTCCAATGTGTGTGCCGGTATTGGTCGCGGACAGATGACGGTGCTGGGTGACCACCTCGCTCATCACAAGCACGTGCAGGCGCTCTATGAGGAGCTGCTCGCAGATGTGCCGGGGATAACGATGCACCGTCAGCCGGAGGACAAGCGGTATGATGCCAACTTTTGGCTCTGCGCTGCCACGATCGATCCGGAGGTTCGGGTCAAGGGGCAGGAGAATGCATACCGGCAGGTGATCAAAACCGCTGTCGGTGGTGCTGCAGGGGTGATCCATCAGGTGGAGTCGGCAACGACCGACTGCCAGCCTAATGCCAATGTGGAGGCTCTCCGTGCTTTTATGCTGGAGAAGAAGGTGGAGTGCCGCCCCCTCTGGAAGCCGATGCATAAGCAGCCTGTCTATGCGGATGCTCCCGTCTACACGAATAGGGTGGAGGAGGAGCTCTTCCGAGTCGGCTTCTGTCTCCCGGCAGGTCCGTATGTCTCGGACGATGATGTCCACTATATCGTCGACTGTATCCGCGAGGCGATCGAGGCGTAAGTAAAGCCTCTGACGTCCTATATAATACACCGCACCCGAGCCTCTGAGTGGAGCTTGGGTGCGGTGTATTTTGAGACCTTTGCATAATACCCCATCTGCGGCGTCACTTTCGAGATTCGGGCTTGGTCATGTGCGTAAGCACACTCCCTTCGCCCTCACTCTCAGTTCCTTGCATCTGGGGCATTCTGCAAAGTCCCTGCCGAAAAAGCGGTGCTTTTTCGGCGAAAGACCATTTTGCAAAGGTCTTATTTTACAGGACAGAGCGGGGGATGCAAGACGCCGGTAGTAAGGGCTTTGCGGTGATCCATCCAATGGCGGCTATAATAACGGAACCGTAGACCCCTGTGCTCAATCCAGAGGTGACGCATTAGAGCGGTACAGAAGCTATTCATCTCATCGTGAAGATTGTGGGACGAAGCACCCCTTGGGGTGCTCGCTTCATAGCCACGGGTCGATGGGCGTAGCCCCGAAGACCCGTGGATCAGGTATCGCAAATGACCGCGCGACCCCGCCAGGGCGTCGCACTCATTGTCTGACCGGTAAGTGCGACGCCCTGGCGGGGTCGTATATCTTTCCCGGGATCCTCTTTCCCCACAGTCTTCGGCACTTCGTGCCTCGACATGTGGGCTAAAGAACGATGATCCC
>ERZ1673752.1642-NODE-1642-length-29975-cov-6.161932_pt1 | contig 29975 bp, 28 predicted proteins | sample MGYA00580195_ERZ1673752 | MGnify/ENA primary metagenome ERZ1673752 (study PRJEB41218, sample SAMN15661744) | gut metagenome | host: Homo sapiens | place: Canada: London | collected 2015-08-20/2019-03-30 | study: EMG produced TPA metagenomics assembly of...
TTGATAGGCCATCAAGTGGCTAAAGAGGGGAACCCCCTCTTCCAGATCTTTAAGGTCCTTTAATTCTACAGAAGAAGTGCTGTTATAGAGGAGGCAATTCACATCTTTAGCCGTTTGGAAGAAGCTTTCCTGGTCCAAGGAGAAATACTTGGAGTCATCTGACATAAAGTTCGCCATTCCATCATGATTGCTCAGCATCTTTTGAAGTTTTTCAGGCAGATCTTTGTTCTCTTCCGTATAGAGATTCGTGCCCCCCGCCATGGTAATGAGTTGGTCCACAAAATTGCCTGGATAGCGGAGACGGACCTGCTTTTTCGAATTCACATGGAAATAGATGACCTTCTGATCGGTTGGAGCCAGGGCCGCATTTTCAAGGCTAAGGGCCTCTTGCTTAGCAAAATACTCATTGGCCTCCTTTTCCTTCCCAAGCAAGAAGCCGTAGAGTTTGATCCACTCCGCTCGGCCCAGGGGATGGCTTTCATAAGTAGAAAGGTCCATCAAAGCCGGAATTTTCAAGCTTGCCCACTTTTCCATCACTTCTGGGTGGTATTTAACCTGGGCCGTCTCTTCCACAAAGTCACACTTATCTTTGACAAGGGCCTCATAGTCCGGCGTATTAAATTTTCCCACATAGGTAATGTGATCACCTTGCAGGGCATCTTGGACCAGACCTGGGCGGAATTCATCCGCTTTGCGGCTGGCAAAACGGATGTTAGAGAGGGCTCCCAAGGCCCGAAGATAATGGAAGCAGGAGCTACCCGCCACATAGATACGGGTGGGATAGCCATTCACCAATTGGATATTTTTGTCTTTGCTAGAAACTTCCTCAAGAGCTTTGCTTGCCTCCTCATCGGCCTTGGGGGTCACCAAAAACTGCTGGCCATCATAGAGGGTCACTAAGGTCCAACCTTGGGGGTATTTGGCTGCACAAAAGAGCTTGGCATAGGTTGGAGTAATCATCTCACTGGACTTTTCTCCCCCTAATTCTGGGCTGGGGTCGACCGATTCCGGGAAAGAAAGGCCCTTGGGTGCCTGCTCGGAAGAAGACTGCCCGGTAGAAGCTTGCTCGGAAGAAGAGGCGGTCTCCTTGGGATTCATCTGATTAGCTGGCGTACAGGCAGTCCAACTGAGGGCCCCTCCTAACAACATGAAAAATACGAGGCATAGGGAGGAGAGGCTGCGCTGCAAGGTCCTTGGAAAACGAGTCATAGGAATATTCCTTTCTTAGGTGACTTTCTTGATATCGCCGTTCAGTATAGCAATTTTCCTAAAAAAAACCTTGGACTCTGACGCAGGCTCGGTGCTCACTAGGAGGGATGATGGGGCTAACTGGCCAAGATCATGAGGCCCACTGGACGGGATTATGGGGATCGCTGAGCAAGATCATGAGTCAGACTCCTATACAGACTCACCGTGTCATCTTCCTTTACATTCTTTCTTTAAGCTTTCACTCATCGGCTTCCTCTCTAACCCTGGGCTGAACGTGTCATCTTTCTTTACATTCTTTCTTTAAGCTTTACCGCACCGCCTTACTGCGCTGTCTCGCTGCTTTGTTTTTGAAGGGCTAGTTTCCTTTGACGGCGGTAGCGGAAAAAAATACAAGCTACCATCACACCTAGGCATGTTAGGAAGCTGTAGAAGGAAAAATTAGGAGCAATATTGATAGCAATCCAACCACCAGAAACCTTACTCACATATTGAACCTTGAAGTGCTCGATCACCGTCGCCAAGGCAGCCATTGCAACCCCAATGAGTTGACTATAAAAGCCATCCCTTTCCTCCAACTTCGCCCAATCGAAAATATCGAGCCAATCATTTATGTAAAATATCCACCAATAGCAGAGTAGGGCCGGTACGACCAAGTCAAGCAGGATAACCACAATGATGAAGGGCATAAAGATCATGAGCAAGAACGAGGTGATCATATTGATAAACATTGTTGTTACAAAAGAAATGTAATATATACTGAGATAACTAATGCTTGCATTTATGGCCAGACGGAAAAAATGCCGTCCCGCCAGCTCCCCGGATTGCAAGCAAGCATGGGCAATGAGTCCTCCTATCAGAATCAAAAGAAACTCCGCTACGATAACCACGTGCGCCAGGGCACTATCACCATTAAAAAACGACTTGAAGTCAACGCTATCACGGGGATAAAAAAAGACAGCATAGGCTAAGACAGTGGCACCAATATTCCCCACATGTAAAGAAATCCATTCTGCCTCTTCCCAATCATGGATATGGTTGCGGTGCAGGATGCGGTTCAGTAAAGAAGATAAGGGCAAAGGAATCAGCGGTATGACGAGAAAACTTACGATACTCAGCATCGTAAGGAAATGACTTCCTAAGTGATTCACATCATCCAGGTTAATCACATTGCGCCACAAGATGGGGAAAAAGCTTAGGACCACCACCAAGTTGATAATGACATGGACTACCACACGAAAACAAAACTTCATAGCCTTTTATCCTTTCTTATCACTATTATGGGAGTTTGGATTCTGGCTTGTGGTCCTATTTTATCACGATTTCGAAAAATTTATTCTTTTCCCGAGGCCATTTACCGATCCAAACTCTTTTCATCCAAGAGAAAATCCAAGGTTCCTAACATCACTTTAATTCTGCTATTCCACTTTTTTCTAATCAGGGCCTCAGTATACCTGTCTCGCTTAAAAATCATAGGTTCCTCCCCTGTCTCGCTTCAAAGTCAAAGGTTTCTTTCCGAAACTTAGTCGCATTTTCGACTAAGTTTCGATTAGATAATGGCCCCCGCCTATTCAAAAGTCAATCGCCATAAGGTTATAATAATCAACCTGGTAGCTTTTGCCGTCTGTGGCAGTTGTTGCAAAATTTGCAACAACTGCCAAGATCTCGCCAAGAATATTTACAAAAAACCCGGAAAATCTATGACTTTCCGGGTTCTTCCTGCATGGGCCCAAACAAATAAACGCTTATTCTCCACGCTCTGCCATGATCGTGCGGATCTCTTCGGGATTGATCCCCACCATAGCTTCGCCCAGGTTCTCAGAAACCTCGGCAATGACATCGGGATTGTCATAATTGGCCACGGCTTTGACGATGGCCTTCGCCCGTTTTGCCGGATCCCCACTCTTAAAGATGCCTGATCCAACAAATACTCCCTCAGCCCCTAATTGCCGCATCAGGGCCGCATCGGCTGGAGTGGCCACCCCACCTGCTGAGAAGTTAAGGACGGGCAGTTTGCCGTTGTCATGGACATATTTCAGCAAATCATAGGGGACTTCAAGCTCTTTGGCGTATTCATAGAGCTCGTCTTCTTTGAGGGCCTGGGCCAGAGCCATTTCCCGCGTGATGCAGCGCAGGTGAACCACAGCTTGGGATACGTCTCCCGTCCCTGCTTCTCCCTTGGTCCGAATCATCGAAGCGCCTTCAGCAATTCGCCGTAAAGCTTCCCCGAGGTTGCGGGCTCCGCAAACAAAGGCCGTGTGGAACTTCTTCTTATCGATATGGTAGGTCGGATCGGCAGGGCTCAAGACCTCTGACTCGTCAATATAGTCAATGCCAATCGCTTCTAGGACCTGAGCTTCCACAAAATGTCCAATCCTGGCCTTAGCCATGACCGGAATCTTCACTGCCGCCATGATGTCCTTGATAATCTTCGGATCACTCATCCGGCTCACCCCACCGGCAGCCCGGATATCTGCAGGAACCCGCTCCAGGGCCATAACCGCCTTGGCTCCAGCGTCCTCAGCAATCTTTGCCTGCTCGACGCTGGTGACGTCCATAATAACGCCCCCAATTAACTCTTTATTGATTTCTTCAATTGTTCTTTTCATATCAGCCTCCTGATCTTACCGGCTTGCGCCAAAACATACACATCGACTAGTATAGACCTTAGATGCATCCGTGAAAAGACGCAGAACAGGAATATTTGATGGATGCAGATCAGCAAATACTCCCTAGGAGGTCCTATGTTTACCATTCATTTTTCCGCCGACCAGCCCTTATCTACCCAAATTTATCTAGCCGTGATCGAGCAAATTCGCACGGGGGGCCTCTCTTACCAGGATCGCCTTCCCTCTCAGCGGGCCCTGGCCTCCCACTTGGGCGTCAGCGTCAATACGGTGAAGCTGGCCTACACCCAACTTCGGGATGAGGGCTTTATCGTCGCCAGGGAGCGTAGTGGGTTTTATGTCGACCAACTGAATCTGGACCGCCTTCCTCCCCAGCCAGGCACAGCGGAGGCCCTTCCTCCCCAACCTGGCACAGCGGAGGCCCTTCCTCCCGCTTGGAAGTTGACCAGCCCCGCCGAGCCCTCGCCCGACCCCTGGCGCTTTTCTTTTTCACCTACGGGGATTGACCCTGAAAGCTGGGAGCGTAAGCTCTGGGTGCGTTTGGCCAAGGAAGCTATGGAGGACACCCTCCTTGATCTAGCGGCTGACCAGACAGCCAAGGTTGGCATCTGGGATCTTCGAGTTGAAATCGCCAAATACCTGGCTGACCACCGGGGGGTCAGGGTCCACCCCGCTCAAATCATCGTTACCTCCAGCTTTTGTGAGAGTCTCATGATTCTTTTTTCTCTCTTGGATCGGCCCATCTTCGCCCTGGAAGATCCTGGTTATCTAAGAAATGATGCGATTTTCTCTTATAACCGCCAAGAATTCATTCCCATTCCCCTAGATACTTATGGCTTTTCCGTAGCCAGCCTTGAAAAAACCCCCGCCAATGTTGCTATCGTGACCCCGACCCACCAGTTTCCAACCGGCCTCATCATGGGCCTTAGGCGACGTCAGCGTCTCTTGGCCTGGGCGGAATGTGCTCCCGACCGCTACATCTTAGAGGATGATTTTGATAGCGACTTCAAATATTCCGGCTCCCCGATTCCAGCTCTCAAGAGTCTTGATCGTCATCACAAGGTCATTTTGTCTGGGAGCTTTTCACAAAGTCTGGGGCCCTTCTTAGGGGTATCCTACCTGGTCCTCCCCGATCCCCTCTATACTCGTTTCATGGACCTCGCCTTGCCCAAGGGACGGGTCTCTAACTTAGCCCAACACCTCCTCCAACGCTTTATGCACTCTGGGGCCTTTGATCGTCACCTAAACCGGATGAATAAAATTTACCGGAGCAAAAGAGATCTCTTCCTTCATCACCTAACGGCGCTCGCTCCTGACCTCCAGATTTCCGGTGCTTCTGCTGGCCTCTATTTTCTCGCCAGCGTCCCAGCTCCCTATCTGACGGGCCCTGCCTTCGCAGACCGTGCCAAGGCCGCTAAGATTTACCTCCAGCCCCTGGATGCCTTCCGTCGCCAGCCCCTGGAAGACGGTACCTACGTCTTAGGTTTTGGTTCTCTCCCCCTCGACCGCATTCCCGCTGCGGCTGCCGCCGTCGTAGATCTTATCCATCTGCATCCTCGGACCGAACGATACAATATTGAGGAGCATTCTTAAGAAAAATCGCATGCCTTGTCCTCCTGGGCTCGCTGAGGCAGCTTAAGGCTCACCTGCGGCAGCTCTTTTTTCATGTATTCGAGAGCCGATGGCAGCGGCCAGCATACCGAGGCAGGCTAGAAAGCTAAAATAGGATAAGAAGTAACCATAATAATCAGGAAGCATATGCATCCAGGCCTCCCGAGACAAGCTCACATTTTGAATCTTATAGCTTTGGATCAAAGTGGCAAGGGCTGCCAGGCTGGCGCCGCCTAGTAAGCTATAAAAGGCCTCCTCATCTTCTAGCCTAACCCAAGCAAATAAATTAAGGCAGTTATTCATAGCATGGACCAACCAGTAGCCAAGCATGCCCGTCACAAGGATTGCAAAGAGGCTTATGATGACGGGCCCAAACATAAATGCTGCGAGCGCCGTCGACATGAAAGATAGGTAATAGAGGCTGAAATAAGTAAAAATCGCATTTAATGCGAGACGAAACAAATGCCTTGCCACCGCCTCCCAGGTCTGAAAACAGCGATTAGCGATCAGACCTGCCATCAAAATGCAGAGAAACTCCGCCACGATGACCCCGTGCGCCAGGGCACTATCTCCATCGAAAAAGATCCTTGCGGCATCCCTATCTCGGGGGAAAAACAAGACGATATAAGCTACGACGCTGGCACAAATATTCCCTAAGTGCAAGCTGGTCCATGCTCTCTCTTCGCAATTAGGAGTATGGGTAGCACATAAGAGGCGAATCAGCAAAGAAGAAATGGACAAAGTAATCAGCGGAATAATGAGTAAAAGGATCATGCTCAGCATTGTCAAAAACGTACCTGCAGGCACATTAAGGTCATTGGGGTTCACCGCATTGCGCCATAAGCTAGGGAAAAAGCTGAGGACTACCATGACGTCGATGAAAACATGGATCACAATTTGAATAAAAGATTTCATAGTCTGCTTTCCTTCTGATGGGATGAGGAAGCGAGCAAGCTAGTCCAAGAGACGACCTTGCGGGTCTTTTTGTAGTATAAGAGAACAAAGAAGATTTCCACAGCAGTAACAAAAAGTGAAATACCTAACCAAGCGCTGTCCTCCTGCATCTCTACAAAATGAAAAATGCTATTAACCGGAAAGAAGGCCATGAATAGGATATTCAAAACGGCACTTATCATCGTAAGCTGAAGAGTCCTGTCCCATCCCATATTTTTTCGACAGTACTTATCCTTTAGTTGATAAGCCCGTAGGATAAAACGAGGAGTTAACAAGGAGACAAATGGGGACAACAGCATGATCAGAGGCACTGGAGTTGAATCTGGAGCATCCGGTGGCACGACACGCAAAAAGGGTCGCCAGAATAGCCAAGAAGCATATACAAGGTACATTGTAGTGATCACTACGTAAAGCAGGCATCTTGGTGTCCATAGACGAATAGCTTTCACAGCTTCTTCATCGATCATGGGCTCTGTTTTAATATCTGTTTCACTCTCCGTAAGGATCTGATGAGAGATTTTTCTAAATTTAGAGATAATAACAAGGATAAAGAGACTGCAGGCAATGACACTCCATAAATATAATCTGGTAAGATCATCAAAAAATCCATTGGTCCTTGCAAAAGGTAAATATAATACAAAAGCCACTAAACTCGTAATAATTGCCCCTATGGATTGAGTATACAGAGATTGGCTGAGCTTAAGGGCCTCTCCAGGTAACGAATCCAAGAAGGCATTCCACCATGAGACATAATGAAAAGACAAGAGCCCTACAAAAAGAAGCTGTATGAAAGAGAAAATCACCACTGGCACAGAAGGCTCGAAGGGCTGCTCTAAGAGAATCGGCTCTACAAAGTAAAACGTCATGAAAAAGATCATGATGAAATTGGTCAGTGTTCTGAAACAGAATCTAAGATAAATTTTCATAGTGGTGATCGCACCTTTCTTACAGCAAGAGTATTTGTTTTTCTCTGTCAACCTTCTTATTATCGTTCGCATCATTACCCCTTGTGTTGTCGGTAGGATACGCTCTGAGACATTTTTAGTCAATAAATCGTCAACAATCAAGGGCAGGCTGGCCCAATCGCCCTCTCAACCAAGCCCGGACTCCAAATAGCTTGTCCGCAAATCGTAGCGCCTTACAGCTTCGCTATCATCCTCTCAGCCAAGCCCGGATTTTTTCCCACCATGACAGGAGCTCGCCCGTCGGCTCCTTCCCCAAAGGAGTGGCTGACGTCTCGTTCTCGCTTTGGAAACGTACGGTCTTTCCTTCCTCTACCTCCGAACTTGCTGACTCTTCCTCCTCCTGGAAACTGGCTGACTTGGAGACAGGGCCTTCACTTCCGATAAGGGTAGGCTTGGCCCCATCTATCGTCTTTTCCTCGCTTTCTGACTGGGCTTCGTCTATCGTCTTTGGGCCATCTATTGCCTCTGGCTCTTCTATCACCTTGGCCCCCTCTATCGCCTTTTCCTCCACCTCCTCCGAAGTCAAGGCCCGACGAGTCGGATCCATGTCCTGGGCCTCCTCCATGAGGGCATTTTGGGCAATGAGGTTGTGGCGGTTTTCCACCTTGGCATACACTTTATTCGACATGAGGCGGCGAATCTTGACATCATCGGCAAACATCGTATCCAAGAAATCTAAAATCCTCTGGTGAATGGCGGGATCCTCGATGGGACAGGCCACTTCTACCCTCTTACGAATATTCCGAGTCATAAAGTCGGCACTTGAAAGATAAATTTTTGCCTCAGCTCCTCGGCCAAATTGATAGACCCTGTGGTGCTCCAAAAAGCGGCCCACAAGGCTGTAGACATGCACATTTTCTGTTTTCCCAGTTAGGCCGGGAATGATGCAGCAGATTCCGCGGACCATCATATCAATTCGCACTCCAGCCTGGGAGGCCGCACTTAGCTTGTCAATTAAGATCCGGTCCGAAATAGAATTCATCTTGAGACGAATATAACCCTGTTTTCCCAAGGCAATCTGCTCATCAATGAGCTGGTCCAGCCCATCTTGCATGGATTTGGGAGAGACCATCAACTTCTGGTAACTTCCATTGATCTCATCTGTCAAAAAATTATCAAAGAGATCTTGGGCATCCCGGCCAATCACCGGATCTCCGGTAAAAAAGGCAAAATCCGTATAGAGCTTGGCAGTTTTCTCGTTATAGTTCCCGGTAGCAATTTGGGTGATATAGGAGATCTTTTGATCTTTGAGCCGGGTGATTAACAAGATCTTAGAATGGCATTTATACTCACTAAAGCCATAGATCATCCGACAGCCAGCCTGGGACATCCTCGAGCTCCACACGATGTTATTGGACTCATCGAAACGAGCTCGAAGTTCCATCAAAACTAGTACATCCTTATTATTCTCTGCTGCCCGGATTAGTTGTTTGGCGACTTCAGAATCGCTGGCAATACGGTAAAGGGTAATCTTGATGGAAACAACTGTCGGGTCATCGGCCGCCTCCCGCAAAAGCTCAATTAAGGGGTCCATCTGCTCATAGGGATAGGAGAGAATGAGATCATGGTCCTGAATCTGCTGGGTTACAGGGCGGTCTAAGTCGAGCATCCGACTGACGCAGGAGGCAAAAGGCGGGTCACTGTGCTTCTTTTGAATATCCTCTGGAAGCATGTCAATCAGATTAAATAAAAAGCCCAGTCGGACAGGACTCTGGGTCACAAAGACCCGGTCAGGACTGAGCTTGAGATTGCCTAGGAGAAAATCCTCCACAGCGGGCAACATAGGTTTATCGATTTCCAGGCGGACGGGAGCCAGACGAGTGCGCTTTTTGAGCATCTTTTTCATATGACTCACATAGTCTCCCTCCACGTCAAAATCCTCATCATTAAAATCGATATCGGCGTTACGGGTCACACGGATGACGTAAGTCTCCAGGATCTTATAGTTGTCAAAGAGCTCCTTGCCCCGTTCCTGAAGTATTTTCTCAAGGAGAATGACCTTGCGATCACTGAGCTGCAAGAAACGTGACAAGATATCAGGAAGCTGGATGAGACCCATATAGGGGCGGGGGTTGTCAGCCCGGCTCTGCATATAAAAGAGGATACAAAGACCCAAGTTGGGAATGTGAGGGAAGGGGTGGACAAAGTCAATGATCTGATAGTTGAGAATCGGCACGATGGTACTGTCAAAAAAGACATTGACCAAAGAGCGCTCCTCCTTGGTAAGTTCGCTCAATTCAGCCGATACAAGTCCCAGAGACCTAAACTTATTCATCAAAGCCCGGTAGACTTGGTCCTTTTGGGCGTAGAGACGACGGGTATCCACCATAATGGCAGCCAGCTGCTCCTCAGCCGACATACCACTTTTATTATCAATCGCCTGTTTTTTCATATGGGAGAGGTCGGTCAGGCTGCCCACTCGGACCATGAAAAACTCATCCAGGTTGGAATCAAAGATAGAAAGAAACTTTACCTGCTCCAAAAGGGGGACCCGAGGATCCGTAGCCTCCTCCAAGACCCGCTCATTAAACTGCAACCAAGATAACTCCCGATTCTGGGTATACGACATATCAAGCATACTTTCCTCCATCTGGTTTTCCTCCATCCTGCTTGCCTCCCTTTCTTCCTTATGAAAAGCTCACAAAATCTTATAGCAATTTCATGGCTATTCCTATGGGTCCATGAGATATGCGATTTCATCCCCCCATTGTAGGGTGCGGAGGTTAAACCAAGGTTAACTCTATGTAAATTCAAATAAAAGGCTTAGCAATCGGCTTAGCGATCGACTTGGCAATCAGCTTGCCTTGCTTATATCCTCGTATCTTCATACCCCCATCCCCCCATTCAAGGCAACCACCTGCCCGGTCAGGTAAGAGGCGGCATCCGAAACCATAAAATACGCCAGTTTGGCCACCTGAGTGGGGGTGGCGAAAACGCCTAAGGGAATATTTGCAGCAATTTCTTGACGGTCTGAGGGAGAAAAATGGGCCATCATGTCCGTATCGACCACCCCGGGTGCTAGGGCATTGACTTGAATCCCACTGGGGGCCAGCTCAAGGGCCAACGACCGGGTCATCTGCTCCACGGCCCCCTTGGTCATGGCATAGGCGACCTCGTTGGCTGCCCCCCGACTCCCCCAAATAGAAGACAGATTCAAAATCTTCCCCGCCCGCCGATGGATCATCGAGGGCAAGAGGGCCTTGGTCAGGTAGTAGGGACCAAAGACGTTGGTCGCAAACAGATCGTGGAGGTCCGCCCCCGAAAGATCTTGAAAAAGGCCTTCATGGGCCTTGCCGGCGTTGTTGATCAGCACATCGACCCGGCCAAAGCCCTCCAGGACCTCGTCAACCATCCCTTGGACAGCCTCCTCATCGGCCAGGTCGCAGCGAAAGCCGTAATAGCCCTCTTCCCAGGTCAATTCCTTGGCCAAATCTTCCCGCTCCCGGTAGCAAAAGAGAATCGTATCCCCTTGGTCATGGAAGTATTCCGCCATGGCCCGACCGATCCCCCGGGTCGCCCCCGATATAAAAACCTGACGTGCTGGACTCATCTTCTTCTCCTTGAGTTGCTAGGCTCAGCCGCTAAGACTAAGCCGCTTAAACTTACTCCTCCTGGGCCCCTTCTTCTGCTGCCTTCTTTCTTTTTGCCCGCTCTTGGCGGATAATAGCACCCACATTGCGGACTGGGCACATTTTCCCGCACATAGAACAAGTATCTTCCACCTCCGGCTCCCGGGAGTGGTAATAGGCCCTGGCCTTGTCGCAATCTGGGGTGAGTGCAAACATTTCTTCCCAGTCTAAACGGCTCCGGGCTTGACTCATCGCCAGATCCCACTCTTTGGCCCCTGGAATCCCCTTGACCAGGTCTCCAGCGTGGGCGGCAATCCGGAAGGCCATGATCCCATCCTTGACATCCTGGACATCTGGCAGACGCAGGTGTTCTGCTGGGGTCACATAGCAGAGGAAGTCAGCCCCATTGGCCGCTGCAATGGCACCACCAATGGCTGAAGTAATATGGTCATAGCCAGGAAAGACATCAGTGACAATGGGACCCAAAACGTAGAAAGGTGCCTCATGGCAAAGTTTTTTCTCCAGCTGCATATTCATGGCAATCTCATCGAGAGTCATATGGCCGGGCCCCTCCACCATGACTTGGACGCCCTGGGCCCAGGCCCGTTTGGTCAGATGACCGATCTCAATTAGTTCTGAGATCTGGCAGGGGTCGGTCGAATCATGGCCGGCCCCTGGACGGAGGGAATCGCCCAGTGAAAGGGTAATATCATAGCGGTGTAAAATTTCCAAAAGTCGATCAAAATGCTCATAGAAGGGGTTCTCCGCATCGTGCATGTGCATCCAAGCGTACAGGACTCCGCCGCCCCGAGAGACGATGGGCATGAGCCGGTCGGACCGCTCCACCTCCTCCACGCAGCGCCGGTTGAGGGCAGCATGGATGGTCATAAAGTCCACCCCATCTTTAGCATGTTCTTCCACCACTTCAAAGAAATCATCGACCTTCAGGGCCTGCAAGGACTTTTCAAAATACCCCGTCGCATCGTAGACCGGCACCGTTCCCACCATCAACGAAGTCTTTTCCACAAGGTGGGCCCGGAAATCCTTGGTCTTCCCATAATTCGAAAGGTCCATGATAGCGTGGGCCCCCAGCTTCTCGGCCAGGTCCACCTTCTCGATCTCCTCTTGATAGTGGTAGCTATCTTTCGAAATTCCAAGATTGACATTGATCTTCGTCGAAAGTCCCTTACCAATCCCGATTCCCTTCAGATTTTTGTGTAAGTGGTTTTTCGGGATACAAATACTCCCTTGACTCACCCTCTTCAAGATGTCTTCTTCCGAGATGTGTTCGCTGCCCATGACGTTTTTCATTTCAGGCGTCAGGATCCCGGCCCTCGCCGCATCCATTTGCGTCATCCCTCCCAGGGTACAAACCTCCGTCTCCTTTGCTTCCTTGTCCATATGATATCTCCTCATTTCTTTCCTATATTTCCAATAGTATCGGGGCATGATCTCTCCTGGGCCCCGAATCCATGACTTCCATCCGTATCGCAGCCTTTTTTAGCGAATCACTGAGTACAAAGTAGTCAATCCTCCAGCCGGAATTATTGATCTTACTTGTCGTAACCCGCTGGGCCCACCAAGTGTACACCCCCGTCACATCCCCGTAGAGCGACCGATAGGCATCCACAAAGCCCCGGGCAAGGAGCTTAGTAAAGCCCTCCCTCTCCTGATCCGTAAAGCCAGCAGAAAAGTGGTTGGCGGCCGGATTCGCTAGGTCAACTTCTTCATGAGCAACATTAAAATCACCACAGGCGATGACCCCCTTTTTTTGTGCCAAAGTCGACAAATATTCCCCATAGCACTCATCCCAGATCTGCCGGTCAGGAAGGCGTTTGAGTTCCGTGCCTGCATTGGGGGTATAGACTTGGGTCACATAGTAGTCGGGAAATTCTAAGGTCAAAATCCTTCCCTCGGCATCCATGGTATCGGGTGCCGAGATCGTGGGCATAGTAATGGCAGGCTCTAAGCCCTTGGCATAGAGGAACATAGTTCCTGCATAGGAAGGCCTAGCTGGGGGCTCAGAATGACGAAAAGCCAGCTGATAGTCTGGAAAGCGCTCTGCTAAGAGGGCCAAATGTTTCGTTGTAGGGCCCTTGTAGGGCAATTTCGTCTCTTGAAAGGCAATGATATCCGCCTTTTCTGCCACAATACGATCCAGAACGACCCTCGTCTGTTCGGACCGTTCTGACTTTCCCGTCAGTCCGGCATTAAGCGAGTCGATATTCCAAGATATGATCTTCAAGTCTTCCTCCTTCTTGTTTTACGACCTGGTGTGAATTGGACCTTATGTGAATCGGTCCTTGTTTGAATCGTCTCTTTAGTATAGCATGTTTCCAAGAAAGGGGGATTTTTATGCAGATTAGCATTCAAGAGGAAGCTTTGACTTACCTAAGGCAAAAGGGCGTCGATGCCCTAGTCGTCCGGGTTCGAGGATGCTCTACCTGAGGGGGATCTACCAAGGTTCCATCCGTGTCGATGGGGCCGCCAGCCCCCTGGGATGTCGACTCCTACGACCCCTACCTGGTCGAAGGCCTCCAGGTCTACGTGCAAAAAGGCCTCCAAGTCCGTGATAACGCCCTCCGAATTATCCTAGATAAGTTCCTCTTCAAAAAATTTTTGGGGGTCCTGGGCCTGATCCTAGACCCCTAGGCTCTTGCGCCCTGCAGGGCACAAAAAAACGCCCCCAGAAATTTCTAGAAAGAAACTTCATGAGGGGCGCTAGACTAGAAAAGAGGCGGAGCCTGGATTATTTGTAAGCCTTAGGGGCAAAGTCCCGCAAACGGACGAGGCCAAGCAGGCTCACCATAGCCAGGTTCCATACGCAATACGTAATATATTGGATTATTCTTTGACGGGCTCGAAATCGGCCTTAGTGGCACCGCAAACAGGGCAAACCCAATCTTGCGGAATATCTTCGAACTTGGTGCCGGGTTCAATACCACCATCGGGATCGCCGACGGCTGGATCATAAACGTAGCCACAAACATTGCACTCGTACTTCATAAAAAATCTCCTTAAGTAAGTTAAGTTAATTATGCTTCAGCAACCCACATCCCGTGGAGGTTGCAATAAGCGTAGGCTCTCAGAACTTTTTCGCCCTCAGTCAGGGCAAAAGCTGCCTCGGGGGCATCGCCTGGTTTCAGGTCTTTCTTTTGGAAACCCTGGTTGGTCTCTAAGATGATGAACTCAATATAGTGTTTTTCTTCCATGGGGTGGTCAACTGAACCGACATGGACTTTAACCTGACTGCCATCAGCCTTGATCACTGGTACATGTTTTTCCTTGGAAGCATCAACAGAACCAGGGATGATCTCTTTCATGGACGAATCACAGCAGGCAGATGACTTGGGCTCATTTAATAGAACTACAAAATTATCACATTTCTCACAATGATAGAATTTCAACATAGGTTTGAATTTCCTTTCTGGATAATCTAGATATGCTTGATAAATCAAGGAGGGGTTATCCTCAAAAAGGGCCCACCCACCAGGGGGTAGGTGGGCCTCATACAGCTAATGATTGGAAGGTTCAGGGACCTTGAAGGCCCCTAGGTAAACCTTAGTAATTTTTGCACTCCAGTTGGAAGAAGGATTGCTTGTGCTTGCAGACGGGGCAAAGATCCGGTGCACTGGTGCCAACAACAATATGGCCACAGGCTCTGCACTCCCAAACTTTCACTTCACTCTTCTTAAAGACCTCTTGGGCCTCCACATTGTGAAGGAGAGCCTTGTAACGCTCTTCATGATGTTTCTCAATGGCAGCGACCGCTCTGAATTGCTCAGCTAAGTCGTGGAAACCTTCTTCTTCGGCATCTTTCGCCATCTGAGGATACATCTCGGTCCACTCATAGTTCTCACCAGAAGCAGCAGCCTTCAGGTTGGTTTCGGTTGAGGCTAGGCCACCTAAGTGCTTGAACCAGATCTCAGCGTGCTCCCGCTCATTGTGGGCGGTCTTCTCAAAAATCGCAGCCATCTGCTCAAAGCCCTCTTTACGAGCTACGCTTGCAAAATAACTATACTTATTGGTAGCCTGAGACTCTCCAGCAAAGGCGGCCTGTAAATTCTTCTCGGTCTTGGTGCCTGCATATTTGTTCTTTTTTTCGCAAGCCCCCTTGCAATCATCTGCTTCAAAAAAGCGACGTACCAATCTATTATCTTTCATATGTTCCTCCTGTTTAATTGATATGGTTTTCATACCACGCTTCTATTATACTAGAATCTTTCTAAATTGGAAAGGCCCAAGGCCAAGAAATGCGAAAAATCCGGTCTTGCTAACATTTTTGAGCGCTCATTTCACATTCCTTATCCACATCACTTGAGAAAAAACCCTATATTTTCTAAAGTAGGCCCAGGAAGCCAGGCCTGAACAAATACTCCCAGGCCTAGAAAGAAGGAAACCATGCTAACCCACAAAAATGATTCTGAAATTCTCCAATATGCGCTGGAATATTTTGAAAAATACTGCAAAATAGAAACAACCTCGGACCCAGAGTCCAGCGAAACTCCCTCCAGTCCCAAGATTTGGGACCTAGCCAAAGTCCTCCAAGCCGATCTCCAGGAACTTGGCCTCGAAACTGCTTGTGATGAGCATGCTTATGTATATGCTTCTCTCCCAGCAAATACTCCTGCCCAACATACTCTTGGTTTGATCGCCCACATGGATACTTCTCCCGATGCCAGTGGTCACAATGTCCGCCCCTTCCGGGTGACCTACCAGGGTAAGCCCCTTCTTCTCCAAGCGGAGGGCCCCAAAGAGCTCGACGCCAGCCCAGCCCAGGCTGACCACTCAGACCACGGCGAAGAAACAGTTATTCTGAGCCCCGACCAGTTCCCAGCCCTACATGAATTAGAGGGTACCGACATCGTCGTCACCGATGGCAGGACCCTCCTTGGAGCGGATGATAAGGCGGGTGTGGCCGAAATTATGGCTTTGCTGAAGTATTTGCTCCGCCACCCGGAAGTCAAGCACGGAGAAATCAAGGTAGCCTTTACACCAGATGAAGAAATCGGCCAGGGAACGAAATTCTTTGATATTGAACGTTTTGGTGCAGATGTTGCCTATACAGTTGACGGTGGCCCCCTGGGTGAACTCAACTGGGAGAATTTCAATGCAGCCGCTGCCACCGTCCATATTCAAGGACTCAATGTCCACCCTGGTTCAGCTAAGGACAAGATGGTCAATTCTCTCCTCCTAGCTGCCGATTACATCAAACAGCTGCCTGCCATGGAAACCCCAGCCCACACCGATAACTATGAAGGTTTCTACCATCTCTGCGATATCGTGGGGACAGTTGAAGAGACTACCCTCTCCTATATTATTCGGGATTTTGACGCAGACATCTTTGCCCTCCGCAAGCAGCTCATGAAAAATGTAGCCCAAGCCATGAACGAGGACCTCGGCAGCGACCGGATTACGGTGGAGATCACCGACCAGTATGCCAATATGAAAGAAAAGATCCTCCCTTACCGCTTCTTGATTGACCACGCCACGGCGGCCATGGAAGAAGTCGGCGTCCCCGTCCAAATCGTACCCTGCCGGGGTGGTACAGATGGGGCCATGCTCTCCTTTAAGGGCCTGCCCTGCCCCAACCTCTTCACCGGGGGAGCCAACTACCACAGTCGCCTCGAATACCTCTCTGTCCCGGCCATGGAAAAAGCCTGTGAAGTCCTCCTCCAATTGGTCCCTAAATTCATCTAGAATCTAGAAGCAGACAGTTCCTAGCCAAAAATCGACGTAAGATAAGCCGTGGGGTCTTTAGGCCCCCCAGTCCCTTGGCCCATCCGCCGAATGAGTTCCTGCCCCTGAAGGGGGGCCCCCGTAAGGAGTTCGTTCAGAGCTGGATGGGCCTTGCTTGTCCAGCAGGCAATCAGGCCCTTAACCACCTCCACATGGACCTCATCCACAGGGGCTGAACCGAGTGTCGACTCTGCAACAACACCTGCCCCAGGCCCAGGAGCCGGTCGAGCGGTCAACTCGGTCACTCCGCTCACCTGCCCTGGCACTGTCCTAGTCAAGGAAAAAGTCCCCTGCCGCCCCCGATTCCAAGCAAAACTTTGATAGCGGCTCTGAACCAGAGAAGCTATGGCCTCCTGGGTTTCTTGAGAAGGGCCCGGCCAAGGTCTAGCCTGACTTTTCTGGATCAGGGCCTCCTCCACCCCAGTACGGAAATCATTAAAACAAAGAGGGAGCCTGGATTTTGTGGTCGGGAGTATTTGCGCTGCTTCTTCCACAAAAGGCTTGAGATTCTGCACAGAAGCTCGCCGAGAAGCAATGCCCTTGGTCTGCAAATCGGGCCCAACATGGTGCAAATACCGATCCAAGACCGCCAAATCACTGTCGTACAGCAAGGTGCCATGTTGTAAAAAGGCCCTTTGACCGGACGCCTGCGCATTGCCGGAAAATTTACCCTCAGAAAGGACCTCCGGCCCTTTTTCACTTTCTAGCCCGTCCTCCCGCAAGCTTTTTACATATTCGGGCCCGCTCGCCTGCATGCTGGTCACATAGAGGTCTGAGGGCGGCCGCATTTCCACCTTCAACCCCAACTGCAACAAATATTCCTCCACCCCTTCCAGGCAAAAGGTAAAGTGGCCCAGGCGTTCCATCCTCTGTCCCGGCAGAATATAAGAGAAGTTGAGGTTGCCAAGGTCGTGGTAGACCGTCCCACCCCCACTGATCCGCCGACACATGGACAGGCCAGCTAGATCGGCCTGGACCCAGCGGACTTCCTGGTAGAGATTTTGACTCCGGCCCACGACAAGGGAAGGCGCATTGACATAGAAAAGAAGGAGGCCTTCTGGCGCTAGGTCTTGAATGTTCCGAAAAAGTTCTTCTTCGAGGGCCAAATTCCAGGTCACTTCCTGGCTGGGAGAAATATAGTAGTACACGGGCGTTTCTCATACTTTCTAAGGAATTGACATTCCCGGAGCTTTCCCCTAGGATAAAAGTGTTGGGCAGACAGTGCAAGGCAAATAGCTCAACCCGTCTCCCTGACTGAATCCATAAAAAAGGGCTAAATAGAAAGGTCCCTTCATGGGGTCCTTTCCCCAGAGGCCAGGATCCTGGCCCCATATCGATTTTCTATATGAAAAAGGAGGAACATTATGGCAGAAGTAAAAAAGTTTATTGGCGTAGCAACCCCTGAGCAAGGCGTCACCATTAAGCTGACGAGCAGAGGACACGTCTCTTATGCAGACCAACCCAAGGAAGCTGGCGGCCAAGACAAGGGCCCTTGCCCCATCGAGCTTACCATGCAGGCCCTATCGGGCTGCATCGCTACCTTTATCCAGATCTTAGCGGCAAAACAAAAGCTTTCGATTAAGAATTTCACCGTCACCTCCGAGTGTTCTTTGAACGCCGACGGCAACAATCCGGAAGGCATCTTCGACGTCAAGACCAAAGTCGTCTTTGATAGTGAAGAGTCCGACGAGACCCTGACCAAGCTCCTCGCCGTCGTGGAGAAATCATGCCCCATGAAGAGTACCATTGAGCACGCCATCAAGACGGAAACCACTTGGGAAAAAGGCAGCTGCTAAACCAATAATCATGTTGAATATGCTGAGCAGCTAAACATCTAACAAGATGAGCAGTTAAGCAAAACGCCTCCTAGCCTTCTGGCAGGAGGCATTTTTTGTGCCTAATGACAATTATAAACTTTGAGGAAATTCCCGAGAGGGCCTCCCCAGGCGCAAAATCAACCCTAGGGGCAGGGCAAGAGGCCTATGATTTCTTGGCTCGTGACCTGATAAAGCTTTTCATCTAGATGGATGGCCTCCAGGGCCGCCACCAATGCTTCTTTTCGATAAGGGACCCCAGCTAGGGCGGACTGAATCTCTTCTTCCGTTACATTGCCAAAGAAGTCCCCTTCCAACTTAGCCTGTCGGACTAGGCCTTTTTCCACCGTCACTGACAAGGAAACCTTTCCGCCAGGAAAATGCCCGTCAACCTGCAAGCTAAAGGGGGGATTCATAGTCAAAATCCGGGCTGGATCCGCAAAACGTTTGGTTCCCAAGTCCGCAGCCCTTTGCTCTTCCTCTTCCGTCAACTGGTAGCAAGGATCCATCATCCCTGCTTTCTCCTGACCTGCGAGCAAATACTCCACCAAGCGGTCACGGAAATCGACTACCGTCATGTCTTTCGGAACGTAATCCTCCAGACAGGCCACCCGCTCTCGGACCGAGGCAATCCCCTTGGATGACATTTTATAGGGGTCCGGCTGGAGGCCTTGGAGCATAAATTCCAGATTAGGGTTAAAAAGGATCGAACCGTGGTGGACGATAAAGCCATCTTTCCGATATTGGGCATTGCCCGAAATCTTTTTTCCTTCCACGAGTAGGTCATTACGCCCATCTGCCACGGCAGGAATCCCCATTTTGTTGAGGGCTGTCACAATAGCCCGGGTAAAGGGGGCAAAGTCAATGGCATCGGTCGGCCCTGAAATCCCCGTCTCCGGTAGGATAAAGGAAAACTGCCAGCTACCGAGGTCGGTATAAATACAGCCTCCCCCTGAGGGACGGCGAACCAGGTAAACCCCATGATCTTGGGCAAAGGGCAGGTTCACTTCACTAAGAAGGTTTTGGTAGCGCCCCAGCATAAAGGTTGGTTGGGTCCGCCAGACCAAGAGAAAACACCGGTCTGTACAGGCCTTTTCCTCTACTAGGTAGGTCTCTAGGCCAAAATTCCAGTAAACATCTTGATTTTCGGTCGGCACATACACAATCGGCAAGTCAATCCGACTCTGCCCAAGCCCCTGGCCCAGGCCGCTGTCCTGCTTGGCTCCCGCTTCTTCACTATGCTTTCCCTGCATCCACTTTCTCCTTCACAGCTGCCACCGAGCCATTCTCTTGGGCTTCCCGGCGCAGGCGGGCCTCCATCTCCCGCAGGGCATCCACAGCCCGGTACGAAGAGCGAACCAGGGGCCCGGCAATCACATAGGCGATCCCTGCTGCTTCAGCCCAAGCCTGTACCTCTGCAAATTCTTCCGGCGTCACATAGCGCTGGAGGGGGTAGTGGGCAGGACTCGGCTGAAGATACTGGCCAACCGACAAAATATCACAACCATGGGCTACTAGATCATCAAACAGGGCCTTGAGCTGATCGTTGTTCTCGCCCAAGCCAAGCATCATGCCTGATTTCACGAGCATTCGAGTCCCATCCGCCCTCTTATGTTCCTTGGCATAGGCCGCAGCCCGAGCCAAAACATGGAGGGTACGGGCATAATTGGCCTGCGGTTGGACCGTCCGATAGAGGTCCGGAACCGTCTCCACATTATGGTTGAGAACCTCCGGAAGCTCTCGCAAGACCATGTCAATGGGGCCATCCTCCCCCCGAAAATCGGGAATCAGAACTTCAATGCTGGCACCCGGCACGGTCTCACGGACCGCACGAATGACTTTAGCAAATTGTCCTGCCCCCCCATCAAGCAGATCATCCCTGTCAACACTGGTTACTACCACGTGTTTGGCCCCTAGGCGCTTGGCCACATCGGCTAGGTGTTGGGGCTCCTCAGGATCGACAGGTTCTGGTTTTTCACAGCGGACATTACAAAAGCGGCAATTACGGGTGCAATTGGCCCCTAAGATCATGAAGGTCGCCGTATACTTTTTGTAGCATTCCCCAAGATTGGGGCAATTGGCCTCCCGGCACACCGTATGAAGGCCTCCGTGGACCATCATCTCATTGACGTCAGTGGTCAGCTCTTCATTGTAATGGACCCTAAGCCAGGCAGGTTTCGCCAAGGCTTGGCGGCGCAAGGCTTCGGCAGCTTGCTGGGTGGAAATTTTAGTATGGGTTACCGCTACAGAAATAGTGGAACTCTGGCTCTCCGCCTGACTCATGAAGCTTGTTCCTCGCTGGCCTCGTCCGCCACATCCAATTCAGCGACTTTAGCACCCGGCTGGACCACCGTGCCCTCCGTCAGGAAAATCTTGGTCAAGATCCCGGTGTATTCCGCCTCAATCTCATTGACCACCTTCGAACTTTCCACCTCATACAAGATTTCGCCTTTTTGGACTAGGTCCCCTTCTGCTTTATTCCAAGCAACTAAGGTAACGGCTTCTGCCTGGGGGCCCAACTTGGGCAACAAAACTGGATGTAACATGGTTATTCCCTCCTCTATGAATCATAGTCTGTTAAGTATACCATGAAGTGGAGGAATATTGAAGAAAGAGAGCCATCTGGGTCCCAGCTGGGCTACTCTGAAGGACCCGAGCCTCCCCCCCATGTTGGTGAGCAATCTCCTGGACAAGGGCCAAACCAAGGCCCACCCCCCCTGTCGTCGCACTGCGTGCCTTATCCTCCTTAAAAAAAGGATCAAAAACCTTATCCCAATCCTCGGACGGAATCCCCAGGCCAGTATCAGAAACCAAGACCTGGACGAAAGCTGGGCGGGAGTATTTGTTGGTGGGAGAGGAAAGGGAAGAGGAAGCAAGAGGCCTGGCGTCAGAGAGAGACACATGAACTTCGCCGCCGGGACGATTGTATTTGATGGCATTTTCCACCATGTTATAAATGGCCCGATAGATTAGGGTGTCGTTGCCGGTAATATGGGCCTGACCGGGATCTTGGACAAGGCAGACTCCCTTTTTCTCAGCCACCGCATCCAGATCGCAAAGAACCTCCTCCACCAGGTCTTCAAGGACGATGCTGTCCTTATGTTCAGCTGTTTGGAGGTTGGTCATCTCAAGTAGGAGGTCAATGACATGGGCCAAACGGTCCGTTTGCCCTTGGACCATGCCCAATATTTCATGGTAATCCTGGGGACTTTTCTCCTTTTGCCGGTTAAAAAGCTCCAATTTCGTCCTCATCACAGTCAGAGGGGTGCGGAGCTCGTGGGCAGCATTGGCTGAAAACTGCCGTTGGGCCAGGAAGGTATTATGGAGGCGGAGGAGCATTTGGTCAAAGGCCCGGGTGAGGCGGACCAGATCAGAGGAATTGGGCTCCACAGTAATCTCTTCTTTCAAATTTTTTGCTTGGATTTCCTCGATTTGGCCAATCATCTTTTGCAGGGGCTGGAGGGCATAGCCCACAATAAAATACATGAAGGTGCTTGTTAGGAGGGTCACCAAACTGGTAATGATGAGGGATTTCGTCCAAAATTTCACCTTGGTAGTATGAACCATATCCGATAGGGCCAGCTGGGGATGAACGGCCATGGATTCCTGGGGCGCTGTTGGCTCCTGAGGCGGGGCCTGCAAAGCATCTTCCTCCCTATCAGAAAGGCCAGCTGCCCTGCCAAGGTCCTCCCCTTCGCCCAAGTCCGTCATAGGTCCAGAAATCGGCACAGCCAGATCAGCATCCGGTAAAATGGCAATGGCTGAACCCTCAATTTCTCCCATGTATAGGATAGCCGACTTACTCACCACGTAACTGATTGTCAGGCAGGACCCAATCACCATAAGGGCCGTCAAGACAGTCAGTTGCCACTGAAGAGAAAGCTTTTCCCGTAAAGAAGCCCGATGACCATCAGTCGGATCAGACCTCTGCCCCCGCCTCTGATCAGTATGTTGATCAGTATTGCAACGAGTATTCCGATCACGCCTCCGATCACTATTCCGATCAGAATGCCAATCATCTTTCCGGTCCATCTTCTGATCCCCCTTCACGTCCGCCTTCATTGCGCCTCCTCCAAGAGGTAGCCCTGGCCAATCCGATTGACAATGGGATCGTATCCCAGGACCGCCCGCAATTTCTTGCGCAAGGCCGAAATATGAACCCGAATGGAATTGCTAAAAGTGTCCACACTTCCGTCCCACACATGCTCCATCAACTCTTCCTGGCTAATCGGTCTTCCCTGATGCAGTAGCAAATACTCCAGCACCCCCAGTTCTTTTCTCGTCAGGCCCAGGTCAACCCCCTTGGCCATAGCTGTCCTCGCCTTCGTATCCAAGGAAATCTCATGGAATTCCAAGATGACCTTCTTCTGGACGACCCGCCGCCTCGTCAAACTCCGCACCCTGGCCTCCAATTCTTCAAAGGCAAAGGGTTTGCAGAGGTAATCATTGGCCCCTTCGTCCAGGCCCTGGACCTTGTCCTCCAGCTGGACCCTAGCGGACAGGATGAGGACCGGAGTCTCCTCATCTTCTTCCCGGAGGAGGCGGAGGATTTCCATTCCATCCATACCTGGCAAGTTGAGGTCCAAAAGGATGAGATCATATTTTTCCATCCAAATTAAGTCCCAGGCCGCATCTCCGTCCATGGCGACATCAACCTCATAGCCATCTTCCCGCAAGCCACGAGCAATGCTCTCGCACAAGGTCTCTTCATCTTCTACCACAAGTAAGCGCATACGCTCCCACCCCCTCTATTTGATGCCCCTAGGATACAAAGGGCAAACATTTTTTTCAAAAATCGAAACTGTCCTCCTTGTTTAAGATTTCTTAACATGGATTTTATTTGGCTCTGCTATCCTAAGACTGTCCCCGGAAGAGACCGGGAACACCCAAGTTCATTAGGAAGGTAAGAAAGAGAAATGGAGAATGTACAAAGAGGGGGAGCTCAAAGCCTGAGCTCCCGCCCATTGAAGGCAAATACCAAGCGAATGGTTCAAGGGGGTCTTCTCCTACTGGCTATAGGCTTTACCGTCTATGGGGCCTACCGAGGAGAAGCGGCCACGGTCTTAGGTAAGGCCATTCGCCTCTGCCTGGAGTGTGTCGGCATTGGCTAAGGATTGGAATCCCGAGGCCGTCGCCCAAGCCAGGGAAAAACTTAAACAAAGCTCAAAAAGAGCCCAAGGGCGCAAAAAAACCGAACCAGCCTGGACCACTCGTAATACCGTCCAGATGATCGCCACCTTCCTCACTAACCCCCACCTCCCAAATTTTGTGAAAGGAACCCTCTATCAGGGAAAAATCAAGCAGGTCTGTGTGCCAGGACTCAATTGTTATTCCTGTCCCGCAGCCACCGGCGCTTGCCCCATCGGGGCCTTCCAAGCCGTCGTAGGATCCTCCAAGTTCAATTTTTCCTACTACATTACAGGCCTTTTGATTTTTATCGGCCTCATGGTCGGAAGGTTAATCTGCGGTTTCGCCTGCCCCTTTGGCTGGTTCCAGGACCTTTTACACAAAATTCCCAGCAAGAAAATAAGTACGCAAAAGGTGAAACCCCTACGCTACCTGAAATACTTGATTCTCCTCGTTGCCGTGGTAGCTTTGCCCATCCTTGTCACCGACAAGGTGGGCATGGGGGCCCCATACTTTTGCAAATACATCTGTCCCCAGGGCATTTTAGAAGGAGGCATCCCCCTGTCACTCGTCAATCAAAGCATTCGAGCGACCCTGGGCACCCTCTTTACCTGGAAATTTGCGATCCTAGCTGTTATCTTTGTCGGGAGTATTTTCATCTATCGACCCTTTTGCAAGTGGATCTGCCCCCTAGGTGCCTTCTATGCCCTTCTCAACAAATGGTCCTTCTTCCAATACGAAGTGGACCCCGACGCCTGTATTGGCTGCGGCAAATGCAAGCGCATCTGCCACATGGATGTCGACATCACCAAAAATGCCGCCCATACCGAATGTATCCGTTGTGGAGAATGTGCTAAAGTCTGTCCCACCGGAGCCATTCATCGGCGCTTTGGCCTAGCCAAGGCCGACCCCAAAGTAAAGACGCATCCACTTGCCAAGGCTGACTCCCAAGTAAATACACATTCCCTTACTAAAGCCGACCTCCAGCCCAGGGTTCGCCCCCAAAAATAAAGAGCCTTTTTTCAAACGCAAAATACCTAATTCGCACAAAATAATGAAAAGACCTATGATTAAGAAAAGGAGATAATCAATCATGCAGCAAAAGAATACCATCGCCTCTCGTTTCGTTCGACTGGCTGGCCTACGTAAATCCCTCGTTCTGATTCTCACCGGAGCCCTGGCCCTTTCTATGGCCGCCTGTGGCAACAATCAGACTAAACTCCAAGGAGGACAAACCCCCTCCAAGGATACCCAAAAGGCCACCACCACCGCCGCTCAAGAGCAGGCAGGCAAAAGCCAAGCAGGGGAATCTGTAGTGCCTGAAAGCATTCCCGCTGACCAGGCCGGTATGCCAATGACTCCGAAGGATAAGGATAAAAAGCCCGGTGATGCGAAGGCAGCCGATGACGCCACAACCCCCATTGAGCGTTTCCCCTCCTTCCATGGCAAGGATTTTGCTGGGGCAGATGTCGACGAAAGCATCTTTGAAAAAAATGACCTGACCCTCCTCAACTTCTGGTTTAACGGTTGCTCTGCTTGCGTCCATGAGATGCCAGCCCTCGAAAAATTCAACGCCAAACTAAAAGAAAAGGGCGCTGAAATCATCGGGGTCAATGTGGAAGTTAAGGATAACGAAGCAGCACTCAAGGAAGCCAAGGAAATCCTTGCCAAACAAGAAGTTACGTACAGGAATATTTTTATCAACGAAGGCAATGAAGCCTTGGCCTATCAGAGTCAGATTTTCGGTTTCCCCACCACCATTTTAGTTGACAAAAAGGGCCAGATCATTGGTACCCCCATTGTCGGTAACTTGGAAGATGAGAAAGCTCAAAATCAGATTTTAGCCCAGCTGGACGACCTCAAGGCGGGCAAGGATATTGCCGCTTCTATGGCTTCCGAGCCCCCCACCAAGGATCCTGTCATCGACCTTCTTGGCGAGGAAAATAAACTCTTCACTGACCACCACGAGGCTTGGAATAAGGTTTTCGATAAGATTGCTAAAGACCAGGCTGTGCAGCCAGAAGGAACGGCCTATGCCGAATTCTTGAAGACCCAGATGGAGGCCGTCAAGGACAGCTTAACCCCCGAAGATATCAAAACCTTAGAAGAAGATCTTAAGAAGATCATGGAGATCGAAAAGCAGATTGAGGCCATCCAGCAAGGTCAGCCTCAAGAAAGTGCCAAGCCATAAAACCTTACGATTGGAGACTCATGTCTTATCCTGCAAATAATCCCTCAATCCCCCCACTTCCTGGTCAGCCTAGTGACAAGTCCGCCACAAGGTGCACTGTACCAGGATCCAAAGAGGCCCCAAACGGGGCCTCTTTGCCTTCCCAGCCTCCGCAGCCTGCCCAGCTTCCGAAGCCTTCCCAGCCTCCGCAGTTTTCTCCAAACTGTGCTCTCTGTGGGGTCTGTGCCTGTCGTCAACTCCCGGACCGGGAAGAGGCCCTAGCCGCAGCGCCCCCCTTTTGCCCCATGGACTTAGGCCCGGTTTACCAGGAAGCCCTGGCCATTGTCGAAAGTCCCGAATACCACGACTTTTATCGGGCCTCCGCTCAGATCGAACAGGAAGGCTATGCTCAGTGGCCCCGGGTACGAGAGATTCTCGAGCTCATCCAAAAGATGTCTTACACCAAGATTGGCCTAGCCTTTTGTGGAGGATTTCGGGAGGAAGCCCGGCTCCTCGTGAAGCTCTTTCAAAAACACCAAGTCAAGCTCATTTCTGTCATGTGCAAGACAGGGGCCTGCGACAAAACCGAAGTAGGCATTTTAGAAGAGGAAAAACTCAAACCCGGCCATTTTGAACCCATGTGCAATCCTGTCGCCCAAGCCCTCCTCCTCAACCAGGCCGGAACCGAACTCAATATCGTCATGGGCCTTTGTGTCGGCCACGACTCCCTCTTCTACAGATTTTCCCAAGCCCCTTGCACCACCTTGGCCGTCAAAGACCGGGTCACCGGCCACAACCCCCTCGCCCCCCTCTACTACCAGGATGGCTACTTTGCAGACCGGCTGAAATAGGCCCCTTGATGCCTCTAACTTCCATAGAGGAGTCCCTCCCCTCCCCTACGAATGAATACTCCTTTGCATATGGATCACTTCATCACAAATCCTCAGGGTGCTCTTCCTATGAGAAGAAATCAAGATGGTCTTGTCGTCTTTTTCCTCATAGAGAGACTTGAGGATGATCCCTTCGTTGTAAGCATCGATATTGGCCGTGGGTTCATCCATAATGTACAGTTTTGCATTACGTAAAAACATCCTAGCCAAGGCCAGCCTTTGAATCTGTCCAGTGGATAGCAGGGCTTTGTCCTTGACAATTTCCGTATCCAAGCCTTGGTCCAAAGACATAATAAAGTCATAGATATTGGCTTTCTTTGTTGCTGCAACCAGATCTTCCTCCCTTGCCTCTTCATTGGCTACCAAGAGGTTATCTCGGATGCTCCCTTTGAAGAGATGGCTTTCCTGGGCCACATAAGAGATATTATCCCTTAGGTTAACGCTGTTGATATCTTGTAAGGGAATACTATTTAAAGATATTCTCCCCTCATGAGGATCGAAGAACCTCATGACCAATTTCAAGACCGTGGATTTCCCACAGCCACTCTTTCCTTCCAAACCAACGACATGATTTAACTGACTAGCTAAGTTGAAGTCTTTGATGAGCTCCGTGTCATCATAGGAAAAGCCTACATCGCTTAGACGGATTTCCTCATAGCTTATGTCATTTTTGTTGGCCACTTCATCCACCGCTGGCTCTTCTTTTAAAAGGGCCATCACCCGCTTACCGCAGGCAAAGGTAAGTACAAGGTTGTTGCCCAAAGAGGCTAGGGCTGAGGTCGGTCCAAAAGAAGAAATAAAAATGGCTACGGGAAATATGAGACCTAAAAAACCCACATCTCCCCGCATATATAAATGCCCTCCTAAGAGGATAAAGGCTAAATTAGCTAAGAGGATCACCGTAGAAGATATGGAGAAGTTGTTCCCCATATTTTGGGCAAGGCTTTTAGCAGATTCGTTTAAGTCCTTGGTCAACTCATCAACTTCCTTCATTCTTTCCCCTTGCCTAGAGAAATTGATAAGCTCCTTGATCCCCTTGAAACTTTCTAAAATAGACAGGTTCAGCTTGGATAATTTGTTTCTTTGATCGTCCCCCAGTTGCTCGCCGATCTTTTGGGTCAGGATGGGAACAACGATGCCTAGGACGATGTGGGATAACAAGAGGCAAAGGGCATAGGCCCAATGAATTTGATATAGGATAACAAAAAAGATCAGGGTATGAAAAAAGGCAATGAGGACGGGTGAGATGGTATGAGCATAGAAGACTTCAAGCAGCTCAATATCAGCTGTGATGATCGAAATCAGTTGCCCCTTGTTCTTCGTATCCATCTTGGCCGGACAAAGCTTTCTCAATGCTTTAAAAACTAAATCTCTTATAATCGCCAAAGTCCTGAAAGCAACATAATGGTTAAAAAGCTGTTCCGTATACTTAAAGATCGACCGTAAAATAGCAAGGCTGATCAAGATAAGCAAGCTTGCCAAAAGGTTGACCCCTTCCCCCATATAAATCTTCCCAAAGAAAAATGCGCCTAGGCCAGGTATCAAAGTTGCAAAAACATGGCCCGTTAACCCAAAAAATACTGCAAAAAACATCGGTAAACTTAAAGGTTTCACCAAATGCAAAAGATCTAGCAACAACTCTTTTCTTTCTTTTAGATTTCTCATTGGACACCCCACATTTCCAAATCCATCTGTGAATGATAAAGACTTCCGAAATTCTCCTTATCCTTCATTTCTGCAAATATTCCCTCTTCTATTACCTTCTTGTCTTTGAGGAAGTAGATATAGTCTGCATTTTCTGTATTTCTAAGTCTGTGCGTGATGAGAATAATGGTCATATCTTTTTTTAAGGCTGATAAGATACCGAGGATGATTTGTTCAGATTCTATATCAATATTTGAAATAGCCTCGTCTAGGATCAAAACTTTAGGTTTTCTAAGGAGGGCCCTAGCAATTGAAATCCTTTGTTTTTGTCCACCTGATAAGTTATTTCCTTGATTTTCCATAATGGTATCTAGGCCATGTTGATTAGCAAAGTATTCGTAGAGGCCTACCGTTTTCAAGCTCTCCTCCAGGTCTGCATCGCTTGCGTTGGGATTACCAAAGAGCAGGTTATATCGCAGACTATGGCTGAAGATAAAGGGATTATTGTCAATCATACAAATGTTTTCGATGATACTATCAGATTTGATACCGTTTTTACCATTGTAGAAAATGGAAGCATCTGGATCTTTAAGCATGCCCGAGATCAATTTAGCGATCGTAGATTTTCCGCACCCGCTTTTTCCCACCAAACAGGTAATTTCATGGGCTTTGCAAGTGAGATCTATCTTATCCAAGATTTTTTCCTTATCGTAAGAGAAATCTAAATGTTTCAACTCGACGTCTACCTGCTCTTCCCCGATAACTTGGGTGCCGTCTGTGGGATCTTCCATTCCTAGCACTTCAAAGAGGGTGCTTGCCGCCGAAATACCATTCATGGCAACGTGAAACAGGGCACCTAGCCTCCTCAAGGGATTAAAATACTCCTGAGACAGAAGAATGAAGACAAAGCCTGTGAAAATGGATATGGTGCCCATAGAAAAATACTTTAAGGTCATATAAATGATGGTGGCACTTCCAGTATAGGAAACCAGATCCATAACAGTGATATTATTCAGCTGTACCATAAGGAGTTTCATGGTCTTAAGCCGGAAATCTTCCGCCATCTCATTTAATTTATCATTGTATTTTTCATCTGCATTGAATATTTTTAAGGTGGTAAGGCCATACAGGAAGTCTATAAAGACTTCCCCCAGGTTGGCATAGGATTTCCAGTAAGATTTCACCACACGCTTGGCTAGCTTTTGTACCATCATGATGGCAATGGGAATAAAGGGCAAAAAGACCAGTCCAACCAGGGCAATCTTCCCATTGACAAAGGACATGATGATAAATAAAATCAGCGGCCCGAGTAGTGAAAAGGCAAGCTGGGGCAGGAGTTCCCCATAGAAAATATTCAGTTGCTCAATGCCCTCTACACTCAGGTTGATCGCTTCTGATATAGAAATCTTTTCCCCATATTCCATCTTAAAGCCATAGACTTTTTTAAAAAGCCTCTGACGCAAAGATTTCTTAATCCGATTGGAGATTTTGTGGGAAATATAAAAGTTAAATTTGATAATCAAAACTTTGACGAGAATAATGGCTATCATCTGAAGCACAAATTCTTGAATCGGGTTCCTTCCCTTGACCAGTTCGTTTAAATAATTCCCTATGGAAAAGATAAGACCAATATTGGTTAGGAGTTCAAAAACTTTCAGG
>ERZ1673752.1650-NODE-1650-length-29851-cov-30.173647_pt1 | contig 29851 bp, 22 predicted proteins | sample MGYA00580195_ERZ1673752 | MGnify/ENA primary metagenome ERZ1673752 (study PRJEB41218, sample SAMN15661744) | gut metagenome | host: Homo sapiens | place: Canada: London | collected 2015-08-20/2019-03-30 | study: EMG produced TPA metagenomics assembly of...
CATCTACTCGGCAAAGGTAGCAAATTAATGGCAAACAGTATGAAACGCCCTACTCCTCAGCTTCACAGCCTCCATTATCGCTTTTCTCTATAAAACACCCACTTATGACCATGGGTGCTTGCTCAAATCTGCTCTTTAGTTTTCTTTTTGATTAAGGAAGACGGGTGGAGGAAGCATCCCTCACCCGTCGCTCGGTCTTTCTTCGGTTAGCTTTTCCGAAGGTTGCAGCGCAGTTTCAGCGCGATGCTGCTCGCCGCGCTTTACGCAATGTTAGTACTTGGGGCGTTCTTCGTATCGTTTTTCGATCACGTCCCAGCGAACAATGCTCCACAGATCCTTAACGTGATCAGCACGGCGGTTCTGATAGCTCAGGTAGTAGGCATGTTCCCATACGTCAAAGCAGAGCAGCGGATTGAGCCCCGCACGATAGGGATTACCTGCATTAGGCATCGATTCAATCGAGAGTTCGCCCTTTTCATCGGCAGCGAGCCATGCCCAACCGCTTCCGAATAGCCCCGTTGAGGCATCATTCATAGCTTGTTGGAACTGTTCGAAGCTACCCCACTTCTTATTAATGGCTTCCGCCAACTTACCGGATGGTTTGCCTCCGCCCTTTTCTCCGCAGAACTGCAAGAAATAGAGGTTATGGTTCAGTACCTGACCTGCTTGATTGTACATTTTGCCTTCTGCCTTCTTTACGATTTCGCCCAACGACATAGATTCGAACTCGGTGCCGGCGATCAGCTTATTCAATGTATCCACGTACCCTTTTAGGTGCTTTCCGTGGTGATAGTTAATAGTTTCTTCACTGATAACAGGAGCCAAAGCACCTGCTTTGTACGGTAATTCGATTAGTTTGTGTGTCATAATGGTCTTTTAGTTAATGATTATTCGTTTCCTTACACATTACTTCCAACAAAGATAACGATTCCAACTGAAACTACCTATAGTTTTCACTTGCCGAAAGTTATATAACTATCGGATGATACCTATATACCTATGAAACGAAACTTATATACCTTTCACTGAAGAGGTATATACCTTTTTACCCCGATGAACCTTAGGCTGACAAATAGTCTCCTACAAACGGATCTATATTGAGCAACCTCTGCCCGACGTTGATACAGCGAATGAATTATGCAAGACAGACATCTGTTGGAGCTCCTCCTATCATTGAAAAGGAACAAAAGGGGTCCGTTTGATTAAACCTTTGCTACTTTTGCACTCTTATTAGAGTAGAAGGATTGTACCTAAGCAAAAGTGCAATCCGAGTGATGTATGACTACAAAAGGAAATAAAGCCAGCTCCATACCCTCCGGAGAGAGCTGTCGCCGGGCATACCGAGTGCCGGAGGGCTACTTTACCGATCTGAAAGCGCAAATGGAAGCACGCATCGCCAACGAGCCTCAGGTTGAAGTGCAGGAACAACAATCTGTTCCCCGCATAAGTCGCTTATCGCTTGTACTACGTCCTTACCTTTATATGGCAGCTACTTTCGTTGTGGTAATTGGTTCTGTGCGTATGCTTCGGTTGGTTCGTAACGATCTTGCCGAAAAGGAAACGAAGATTTCGGTATGCGCCGAAGAAAATACGCCTAAAACCTCTGCACAAACAGCCGAGAGTGACTTTGCCGAGCTTTACTCCGTCTATGCTGCCGATCGCATTCTTGATGAAGATTGGCTCGATGAAGTCTACTTAGAACCATAACAACCATCTGATTACCATCCGGATATGAAGAATTATATTATTCGTTTCGTTTCTGCCGTTCTATGGATTTTGGCAGGATTGGCACCACTCTCCGCACAACATTGCTTACGGCCCGGTGTTGGTGGGGCGTACGAGCGCAAGGAATTACTGGAGGATAGGCGCGAATTCATCCAAAATGAGCTCGGTCTGACCAATCAAGAGAGCGAGAATGTTGCCGCAATTCTGAACAAATGGGATGTGGAGCGCGCTGCATTATGGGAAAAGGTATTGGAGCAACGTAAGGCACTCAAGAAAAAGCAGAAGCTAACCCAAAGTGAGGTTATGGAGTATTACGCTCTGATGCAGAAAACACGTGAGCAGGATGCCGCGCTCTCCTATAAGACCGAGGTGGCTCTTGCCCAATTACTTTCGCCCGAAAAACTACTGAAGCTGGACGATGCGCGCAAGGATTTTATGCGAAATTTCCTTGCAAAACGCCGGAAAAGCTATATAAGTTGCCCCATTCTGAACTGTCCTACATTCTAAATGTAAGCTTCGGGTTGGCTCATTCCCACGTTTCCATTACCTTTGTTCTGCGGTAGCAGTTGGTTATCCAAGGATGCGTGCTGCGATACCGATAACGAAAAGAGCAGACAGACAAAAAGAGAAACTAAATTATGCCTATTGCGAAAGACCACTATGTAGCATGCCGCTACGACCTTTATTTGGGGGAAAAAGACGAGGATAACCTTATTGAGCAAGCTACCGCGGAAGCTCCGCTCATCTATATTCAAGGAGCTGAAATGATGCTACCAGCCTTCGAAGCCAAACTCGAGGGACTTGAGGAAGGAGATAACTTTGATTTTCTTCTCACTCCTAACGAAGCGTACGGCGAAGTTCGCGAAGATATGATCCTCAAATTATCGAAGGAAATATTCAAGGATGCATCAGGTAACTTTGATGCCGCTAACGTACAAGAAGGGCACACACTACCAATGATGACCAGCGATGGGCACAAAATACAGGGTACCGTAGTGGAAGTAACCGATAATGAGGTTGAAATGGACTTCAACCATCCGCTCGCCGGCGAAACGCTGCACTTTATCGGAAGCGTTCTTACAGCGCGGCCCGCTACCGACGAGGATCGTGCCCGCATTGAAGCACTGGCGCATAGCCACGAAGGAGGTTGCGATTGCGGTGGTCACTGTGATTGCGACCAAGAACACGAGGATGGTTGCGGACACGGCTGTTCGGGCTGTCATTAAGCACAATCCTTACCCCGAAACGAAAACGTTAGCCCGATTTGGGCAAAGATCTATATGAATACGTTCGGAAACAACGTGCGGCTCACCACTTTTGGGGAGTCGCACGGCTTTTGTATAGGAGGCGTTTTGGACGGATTACCTGCCGGGCTTTCCATTGATAAAGACGCGGTAAAACGCTTTATGGAGCATCGTAAGCCGGGGAATAGCACGCTTACTTCCAAACGCAGCGAAAGCGATGAAGTGCGCTTCCTATCAGGACTAACCGAAGCATCTGTAACCACAGGCGCTCCTATTGCATTTCTCATTGAAAACAGGGATGTGCGGAGTGCAGACTACACCAAACTACAAGGATTATTCCGCCCCGGGCATGCCGATTACACCTATTTTGCCAAGTACGGCTTGCGTCCGTTGCCCGGAGGTGGACGTAGCTCTGCGCGCGAAACGGCAGTGCGTTGCGTAGCCGGAGCTATCGCTTCGCAATGGCTGGCACGATACGGAATCCGTATAATGCCATTTGTTTGCCAATTTGGAGATATAAGCGTATCTCCTGATGAACGATTGGAGCCGGAGCGAGCCTATGAGTTTGCTACACGTTGTCCCAATCCCAGTGCAGATCAACGCATGGCGCAGCTTATCGAATCGGTTCGTGCCGAGGGAGATAGTATAGGCGGCTCCGTAGCATGCATTGTTGAGGGCGTACCGGAAGGATGGGGCGAACCGATATATGACAAGTTGAGCGCGCGCCTCAGCTATGCAATGATGAGCATCAACGGAGCAAAAGGATTTGAAATAGGCGATGGATTTGCGCTTGCTTCTATGCGTGGCAGTGAAGCAAATGATGCCATGGAGCTGGATAACAACGGAAAACCGCGCTTTCTATCTAATCATTCCGGCGGAATTCTGGGGGGTATTTCCACAGGACAACCTCTTTTCTTTAAAATTGCCTTTAAGCCAACGCCCACTATTCATATGGCGCAACGCACCATAACTACGGACGGAAAGCCCACAACCTTCACAGCATCCGGACGACACGATCCCTGTATCGCCCTACGAGCAACAGCCGTTGTTGAAGCTATGACCGCTCTGGTACTAGCGGACTTTCTTGCCCTCGCAAAGTAGTTGCCTGCAGATCAGCCTAACGATACGCCGTTGTTGCTTCTTTGCGCAGATTGATGAGCGCGTACCGCATACGTCCCAGCGCAGTATTGATGCTAACTCCAGTCTGCATAGCTATTTCCTTAAAGCTCATATCCTCAAGGTAACGAAGCTGTAGTACCTCACGTTGCGCTTGCGGCAGCTTAGCTATCCAGTCGTGCAGCGATCTATGCTCGCTTTGTCGTATTAGTTCTTCCTCCGCATTTCGCTCTTCCGAAGGCAATCGTTCCGAGAGTTCTTCCCGAAAGCTCTCATCCCATTCCGAAATAACGTTCTTAACCTTGACGCGCCTAAAGTGATCTATGATCAAATTACGGGCAACTTGCGTCACCCACGCCTTGAACTTGCCCTGACCGGTGTATTTTCCCTCACGAAGCGTAAGGATAACCTTCATAAATGTATCCTGAAAAATATCGTCCGCCAGCGCACCATCGTTCACCGACATACGTATATAGGTATGTAAAGGCGCATCATAGCGCAATACGAGCGTATTGAAAGCCGTACTACTACCCTCTCTGTATAGTGCTATCAGCTCATCGTCCGACAGCTTGGTTAAGTTGTCCATTCTTCTTATACCAACTTGGTTACAAAAAGTAGTAGTGTTTCGATAGGCTCTTCTCTAATTGCTTTTTCGTTTACTTTACGAGTGCAAATTAAGCGAAAATATATTAGACTGACAAGCAGAAGCACATTTTTGCATCTGTTCATCCGCATTTTCTTCCAGAATCGCCCCTTTAACGAACCGCGCTTCTACGAGAAACGGCGTTCGCCAAGTTAGTGCACGCCTCAAAAGCTCTACACATTTCTCTCCAAAAAGATTGACTCAGAAGCGCAAAATAGGGAGAGCTTACCGTGCTGCAAACTGCATCATTGATGGCGGTTATACTATCTTTTTACAAAGGCAATAGCACATGGCGGGCACCCATCCACAATAAGGTAGCGCACCTCCGTATATCCCAATGTGCGGAAAAACGCTTGATAAGTGGAAAACGTAAAGCTGTTTTTGAACTTTACCCCCACTACTTTCAGCAGATTCATCCAACTGCGCGTGAGCAGATTCTTATTCTCTGGTTTGACGTACGTGGGAATTATGATCTCACCTCCCGGACGGCACACCCGATTCATCTCCTCCATCGCCTTCTTCGGATCGGGGAGCAAATGCAACACATTGCCCGCAATGACCTTGTCAAAAGAGCTTGTTGCGTAAGGTAGTTGTGTAATATCTGCATTTTCAAGATGCAAATTGGTAGCCTGACTGCACTTTTTCTTCGTTTGAAGCAACATTGCGGAGGAAAAGTCTGTTGCTACAATAGTTTGGCATAGCGGATATATACGATGCGTCAGCAGACCTGTGCCACAAGCGCATTCTAACACATTATCGGTGGTTTTGATCTGTTCGGCCACAATCTCGCTCACTTTTCGATTAGCCTTTCCGTTCGTTACGTTTGTAGCTGCGTCGTAAATCTTTGCAACGATATCCCAAATCATAAGCTTCTGCGGTACATTTTCTGTCCTATTTACCTCATTTCGCCACAAAGATATCCTCTCCAAAGGTCACCGAGTTGCAAGAATCTGCGCTTCAGCATGGACCTTTTGCCTTTACAGAGTCGCCTTTCCTCTATCGAACTACCCTCGCCACCCCACTTTTGACCATTTCCTCTACTGAGCTGTCCCATATCCCCCACGCCCCTTCACCCAAACTCTTCCGCCTCAGAGCCTATTGGAACTAATCATAACTTACCAGAGAAAATCCGATACTTTCCGATTAGTTCCGATTTGCTCCGATAAATTCAGATATTCTCCCACGAACATACCACGAACACCCCACCATCCCTTGCCCACACCGCAGCGCACCTTCGACCACTAACCTAGGCACGAACAACCCCACATATGTGCACATTCTTTCTCTTTTTTACGCTGGGAACAGAGCGGTTCTCCCGTACAAAAGAATCGTTGCTCCCATGCTGTTCGAGCGTTTGTATGGAGGTATCAGAGAAAAGTCTATAGGGTATCCGAGGAAAGTCTATAGAGTTTTTCCAGAAAGTCTATAGAGTTTTCTGAAAAAGTCTATAGAGTATTTTCCAAAAGTCTATAGACTTTTCTCCAACTGCACCGTACATCCACCCCGATACCTCCCATCCTTCATTTGAATATCTCCTTACTTCCATAGCGTTTCATCGTAACCTACACCTCGATATGCATAATCCTCTGAACCAACCCCTCCCTACTTCCGTCTCAATATCTGCTGCACTGCGATCGGCTTCACTGCGGTCAGCGTAACGGTTCTACGGTAAAAAAGAAACGAATTGTGCGGAATCAGGTACATTTGCACCGAGCTCCGTTACTGCGGATACCGGTAGCGACCGGCGAAGCGTACGCCGATCCGCCGGCATATCAACGGATAGTGCCACCGAGGGTGCCCTGTCGGTATAGAATAGAGATGGGCGCCGAGCAAGGCAGAGATAGAAATACGGTGCGGGATCGGCACCGGTACTAATGCGTTCAAACGGAGGAGGCACGGCGGAAAATACGGAGGAATGCAGAGGAGGTACGGAGGAAGCGCAGCGGAGGTACGGAGGAAGCGCAGCGGAGGTACGGAGGAAATACGAAGCGAATATGGGGACGATAATAGAACGGTACGGAGGAAGCGCAGAGGAGATACGGAGGAGACGTAGCGGAGATACGGAGTAAATACGAAGCAAATTCGGGGACGATAATAGAACGATACGGAGGAAGCAAGGAGCAATGAGGGATAACGAACGAGGAAGAAGCAAGAGCGTGGCGCTCTCCACGCCTGTGGAGCAGTGGAAGACGGCGTGTAGCGACAGGTCGCTACGCTACGGAATGCGGCTCATGTCGCTCGGCAGCTGTTTCAGCGATAACATCGCTCAGCGGCTACACGGGTTAGGTTTCGACATATTGGTAAATCCGTATGGCACGCTCTATAATCCGCTTTCGATCGCGCGTGCCTTGGAAGAGTTGCTCGATGCGGAACGGCACTACACTTGTGAGCAATTGATTCGGGCAAACGGAGTATGGGTCAGCCCGATGCATCACTCATCGTTCAGCGATACGGATGAAGCGGCTCTGGTGGCGCATCTGAATGAAACGTTGGATCGCTCTAGGCTCTATGCGAAGAAAGCAGATTGGCTTCTGCTGACGCTGGGCTCCTCCTACTGTTATTGGTGGAAGGCGAGCGGCGAGGTGGTAGCTAATTGCCACCGTTTGCCGGCAGAGCTGTTCGAGCATCGAATGGCATCGGTGGCGGAAATGGAGCTTCGGCTCACGGCAGAGCTGGATAGGTTGCTGGAGCGAAATCGGTCGCTCTGCGTGCTGCTCACAATTAGTCCGATTCGCTATTTGGCATACGGCGCAGAGGGAAATGCGGAGAGTAAGGCGCGTTTGGTGCTACTCAAGGAGGCGCTCAAAGCACGCTACGGAGCGCGCTTGAGCTACTTTCCGTCGTACGAAATTATGCTGGACGAACTGCGGGACTATCGCTTCTACGCGGAAGATATGATTCACCCGACCGAAACGGCGGTTCGTATTCTATTTCAACGGCTTATGGATGGCTGGTTGGATGCTTCCGCCATGGAGGCATTAGGGGCAGCTGAGGCGCTGCAACGCTTAGTTCGGCACCGGCCGAAGGACGAAGCGGCTCACCGCGCACAAATAGAGCGTGCGGCATCGCTACTGGCAACGCGCTTCCCGGAGGTACAAACGGAGCAAATTCTACGAAGTTAGAAGGCGGCGGAAAGGCGAATGTTGAGCTGCCGACGCGTGAGATAGTTCGGTACGGCAAAGATGTGGTTGTTTGCGTCCGTAACCCAGTAGTAGCCGCCCGCGTTGGCGTTATCGAAAAGATTGAAGAGATCGACCGATGCCTCTATATATTTGAATACATCCCACGCTGAGGCGCGGCGGTTGCGAGTACGCTCGAAAAAGCGGTAGGTAAGCCCGATGTCCACACGCATATAGGGTTTACCGGTAAAGACCGGTAGCTCGAAGCCGGCGGCAGGCTTGAATTGGGGTAATCCACCCGATAGCAAGCCCCTCAAACTGAGGCTTATGGGCTTAAAGCCCGGGAAGTAATCGCGGAAGAAAAGCGAGCAGTTGTACAAAGGTGCGTTGGGAAGCCGCATTGAGCCTATTCCGGGGAGCGTTTGGCGGCTGTGAAGCAGCGAAGCGGTCACCCACGAATCCACGCCCGGCACGAACTCGCCGAAGAGTTTCAGGTCAATTCCCGCCGCATATCCGCTACCCACGTTGGCTCCCATATAGCGGATTTTGACATTATCTACGCGATAAGGATTGATGTGGAACAGATATTTGAAGTAAACTTCCGCCGTGAACTTGAAGGGGCGCCCTGCCTGTCGGAAGGCATAATCGGCACCGGCAACGAGATGCACGGAGCCTTGCGACTTAATCTTTCGGTTAAGCGCCACATAGTTATTACCCGCTTCGTCCGGTACAATGGTGCGCAATTCCTTATAAAATGGGGCTTGATAGTACAAACCTGCGGCGGTGCGCAGCAATAAATCGGGAACCGCTTTGGGACGATAGGATGCTACCAAACGCGGACTTATAATAAATTCCTTGTTAAAGGACCACCAGGAGGCGCGCAAGCCGGGTACCAAGCGCCACTGCCCAAGCTGCATTTCGTTTTGCGCAAAGAGGGAAGCGCGCACCGAGTGCATACGTTGCGCCGAATAGAGATTGTAAAGCATTTCGAGGCGATCCTCGTAATGCGGCCGATTGTATCCGGCGGAATCGAGAAGGGTCCATTCGGATATATCGTCTTTTACCTGTTCTATGCGCACATCAGCACCGGTTCGGAGCGTATTAAACCGGTTCCACACAAAAGTGAGGCGGTAGGAGGCGGTCAGCAGGCGTGAATCGAGCTTATTGCGCCCATGTTCCAGGTTACTACCGGTAGCGAGGGCGCCCAAGGATACATCTCCGGGGAGCGCATCTTGGCCTGTTTTGGCATCGCCCTGTAGGAAGTAGCTCCCCTCGATATCATAGGTTTCGCGCTCACGGCTGCCAAAGAGCGCCACGCTGAGGCTATGGCGCACGGATTCATTTTGCGTATAATCGGCGGTAAAGGCGCCATAAGCGGAGAGGAAGTTATCCTGCTCGCGCCCGTCGAAGTAGATGCGAAGCTTCTTCAGGTTAGTAGTTGTGCCGAAAACGGTCTCCCTCGTTTGAGGGATAAAGGTATAATCCGTTAGCGATACGTTAGCAAGAAGCGACAGTTGCCACTTGGACGAAAGGCGCTGCACCATATAGGTTTGCGCGTCTAAGTATAGCGGGCGGTACTCGCCTTTGGTTTCCAATGAGGAAAGCATGTTACGCCCGTCCTTAAAGCGCACGCCTGTGATTTGCGAAAAACCACCCTTATGCGAGCCGATATAGAGGTTATCGCCCTGCAATCCCAAGTCCACGGCGGCTTCAAACTGAGCCGGCTTTTTGTAGCGAATATCCAACACACTGGACATTTTGTCGCCATACTCTGCCGTAAAGCCACCGGCGGAAAAATCGACCCTTTCGGTCATTCGCGGATTAACAAAGCTGAGCCCTTCCTGTTGTGCGGAGCGAACGAGCAGCGGACGGGCTATTTCCATTCCGTTCACGTAGATCATGTTTTCGTCGTAACTACCGCCACGCACGCTGTATTGGCTACTTAGCTCGTTGTTTTGCGTTACTCCTGCGTAGGTAGCCACCAACGCTTCCACGCCCGCCACCGGTGCTGCCGCGATGAGCACATGCTCGGGCTTGATCTGCTCCATACTTTTTTTGCGTCCCGTTGCGGTTACGGTAACGCCTTCCAAGGCGATTGCCTCGTCGGGCAGGGATACATCCAAACGGAGCGAATCCTTAATTCCGCCCGGGAACGGCTTGGTTACCGTGCGATAGCCTATGGCGCTGAACAGAATTGCGGTGGAATCCTCTATCGGAAGCAGGGTAAAGCTGTACCGACCTTTCAGATCGGTAGCGCCACCGATCGCTTTTCCCGATAGTTTTACATTGGCAAACGGCACCGGATCTCCGTCGCGATCCGTCACAATGCCGTGGATACGGATGCGCTGCGCAGAGGCTTCCGGTATACAGCATTGCAAAAATAGTGCCAAACCGATCAACAGGCACCAATGTCCTTTCATTGCCTTCATAGCGCAAAAGTAGCCTTTTTGTGCCACAATCCCGTTCAATTGCCGCAATACGATGCTTTTAAACGCCGTTCGCCCGCACTCCTTCTTCCGGAACACGGGCGAACGATTATTTCCACTGTAGGGGGAACCTTTTAGCGTATACGCAAGGTTTTACCCTCTCTGATGGTTGTTTTGGTCGATATCTTATTGATTTGGCACAGATTTTTCACGGTTACGCCGTTCTTTTTGGCTATTGTGCTGAGCGTATCGCCCTTACGGATGCGGTACACTTGAGGCTTATGTGCCTTTTGTGCATTAGACTTTTTGTAGCCGTTCTTTGCGGGGCGAGCCGATGCATAGCTACTTGCTGCGCGCGATGTTGCACCACGCCTAAAGGTGTATATATCCCTCAGCGGCGAGCCGTTTGCGAAGTCGATGATTTGGGTCGGGTTAATATCGATTCCCATAAAGCGGCATTCAAAATGAAGATGCGGACCGGTGCTTCTACCGGTAGAACCGCCTAAGCCGATCGCTTCGCCGGCACGCACAACTTCGTTTTCACGCACCAAATGGCGGCTCATATGTCCGTAAACGGTTTCCAACCCGTTGGGGTGGCGAATTACCACATACTTGCCGTAACCGCCGCCTTCGTAATCCACAATACGCACTTTACCATCAAATGCGGAGCGCACGGTATCGCCCGTGTGCAAGCCGATGTCCATCCCCCGATGCATACGCCCGAAGCGTTTCCGATAGCCGTAATTGGAGGTTATACGTATCGCCCCGTCAAGTGGCATAATAAAGCCGTTGCAATCTATTTCGTAAGTGGCGGGGATTTCAGCAGCAGCGCCTCCGGCAAACGGATTTACGTAGCGTCCCCAGCTGTTTTCGCCATAAAGATCAATAGCGGGATACTCGAGGCTTTCCCTGAGGATAGCATCTTCAAGTGCTTCGTTCTGTTTCCGGCGTTTCTCATTAATTTGTTCCACCAAGCCTTTTCCATCAGCAAGCAACGAGCTGCTCGATAAGGAATCTGCCTTGTGGGTGTGAATTTGTGCCACCGAATGTGGCAATTTGTCCGGTTGAATCCCCGGAATAAAGCTCTGCGCCGTAGCCGTTACATACACTGTAAAGCACGACAAAATGGTAACCGCTACCCTTTGGAGTTGTTTCATTGGCATCAGTACTAACCTTGTTCTTAATATTCCTTCGGTCACGGCTCCGAGAAGATTGCCAATATCCTCTCGCAACCTAACCGACCGCTAATGTACACATTTGCTTTCGATCAGCCCCGCCATGCATCCTCCCGTTTAATGTTATTTATGTGTTTTTAGAGCAAAACCTGCCAATTTGACCGAATTAAGCCACAAATCGGACAAATATTCCATCTTCTTCCTATGAAGCATAATCCGGCTCCTTAATAGCAACTGTTATTGCTTCCGAAATGTATATACCTTTCCTTTAATAGGTATATAGGTTTCATTTAAAACTTATATACCTTTTGATGCAAACTTATATACCTTTTTAGATGATTAAAGAGAGCACAAACAAAGATCTATTGGGGAAAGCTCTGTTTACCCCTACAAAGGCGAGCAAAAAAGAGCAACTGAGCCCTCAGCGGCGGGAAGTGAACAAACAGGCACGCTTCCTTGTTGTATAAACAGCGAATGCAAATATTATGGGACAATTAGTAGCAATTGTGGGGCGCCCTAACGTGGGCAAAAGCACCCTCTTTAATCGGTTAATCGGAACGCGGCAAGCCATTGTGAACGACGAAGCGGGTACCACGCGCGATCGTCAGTACGGACATGCCGAGTGGACGGGTAAAGCGTTCTCCGTAGTGGATACGGGCGGATGGGTGGCCGGCAGCGACGACGTATTCGAAAGCGAAATCAACAAGCAGGTATCCATTGCCGTGGAGGAAGCCGATGTAATTCTCTTTGTGGTAGATGTGCAGGAGGGAATCAACGAATTGGATAAAGAGGTGGCTCAAGTGCTGCGCCGGAGCGATCGGCCCATCGTGATTGTGGCGAACAAAGCGGACAACTTTGAAATAGGTATGCAGAGCGCCGAATTCTACGCACTCGGATTGGGCGATCCCTATCCTGTAAGCGCCATAAACGGCAGTGGCACAGGCGATCTGCTGGATCGCGTGGTGAGTCTCTTCAAAACAAAACCAAACGAAGATACCGACAAAGAGTTGCCGCGCTTTGCCGTTATCGGTAGGCCCAATGCGGGCAAATCCTCATTAGTAAATGCATTCCTCGGCGAAGATAGGCATATTGTAACGAACATCGCCGGCACCACGCGCGACGCTATCTATACCGAATACAACAAGTTCGGAATGAACTTTTTCCTCGTTGATACGGCGGGCATTCGCAAAAAGGGCAAAGTGCAGGAGGACCCCGAGTACTACTCGGTAATCCGAGCCATCCGCGCCATTGAGTACTGCGATGTGGCCATCGCGCTCATCGATGCCACCCGCGGCATTGAAGCACAAGATGTAAACATCATTTCGCTTGCGCTACGCAACAGCAAGGGATTGGTGGTTTGTGTCAATAAATGGGATTTGGCGGAGGATAAATCGCCGCAAGCGATACGTGTATTCGAAGCCGCCATCCGCGAGCGTTTGGCTCCGTTTACCGACTTTCCCATTCTGTTTGTTTCGGCACTTACCAAGCAACGCATCTTCAAGATATTGGAAACGGCAGAACAGGTTTACGAGCGCCGCACGCAACGCATTCCCACGCACAAGCTGAACGAGGTGATGCTGCCACTAATTGAAGCCACTCCCCCACCCTCTATTAAGGGGAAATACATCAAAATCAAATATGTAATGCAAATACCCACCGCGGTGCCCTCCTTTGCTTTCTATACCAACCTAAGCAATTGGGTGAAAGAGCCTTACAAGCGTTTTTTGGAAAATAAGATACGCGAGATTTGGGATTTTTCGGGCGTGCCGATCAACATCTTTATCCGCGATAAATAGACGGAATGCGCCTCCTCCGCCTTGCTGAGGCAGAGGAGATACGCCAATCCGGACAGCTCCACCTTATAAAAGGTATATGCCTTTCCGATGCACTTAGCCGGCATCGGGATGCATCAGCGATACGAACTCGGCGGGGGTGCCTAAGTAGTGCACAATGATGCGAACCATTTCGGGGCTCAGATAGCGAATACCGCGCCCATAGCCGGCATGCTCTAAATCGGTCAGTAGCAGTGGATCTCGGCGAATTAGTGCCGATAGCGACCGCGTGGCATTAGCTACCGAGGGGAAGTACAGCACGGCAAGTTCCTTGACGCGGTACATACGAAAATCAAATTCCGGGAGTGAAGTGAGACGGCAAGCCGTTTCGGGCTTGCAAGCGACATTAAGTTCATTCATAAACAATCGTTCTTTAATACAATAACTATATACATTCAAGCGCACTCTGCGCGACAACCCCGCCGCCGAATGCGCTCTGCAAAGATACACTTTTCTCTCATTTTCCCCTTGCCGCTACTGCACCCCGCTACTGCACCCCGCTACTGCACCCCCGCTACTGCACCCCGCTACTGCACCCACCGCTACTGCACCCCGCTACTGCACCCCGTCGTAGTTATAGTGCTATGCATTGGATCCGGTAGTTTCACCGGCACCTGTGCCCCCGTGATAACTAATGCTATTAGCAATCGGAGGCCCTCCGAACCCCTCCGAGCCAATCAGAATCAATCGGAGCTAATCGGAACCAATCGGAGCCAATCGGAGCTAATCGGATTAATTCCGATAAACTCTGATAAGTTCTGATCAACTCCGATTAATTCCTATAGCCTACGATACACTATAATACAGTTTAATACACTTCGATACAGTTTGATACGTTACGATACAGTTTAATACGTTAGGATACGTTACGATACACTTCGATACAGTTTGATACACTTTAATACACTTGGGGGTTATGCCGTGTGCTACCTTTGCACCGTCGCTATTGCGTATATTTGCAGGGCGATAAGGAAATTAACCACATAAGTATAGATATTACTGAAATAAATTAGGAACAAAACGATTCGTTGCTCCGATATTTTCGTTGCACGGCTATATAGGAATGGAGGAAGCAGCAGGCGCGAAGGTTCAAGGCGTTTATGTCCGGTATGTTTGTTACATCGGCACCTCGTCAAAGCGCGGTATCTGTTCCTATGCAGGGGACAACACCATAAAATGAGACAACACCATAAAAGAAAACAACACTGAAATATGAAAAAACTGCTACTTACTCTGATGCTCGTAATGCTCTGCCTATCGCTCGGTGCGCAGGAAGCTTCTTATGAATTGAAGGGAGTCGTCGCCACGAGTGACGGAACGCCTATTCCGGGTGCCACGCTCACGCTTAAGAGCGATAGCGCAGATACACAGCTGCTCGGTACGGTGAGTGATACTCGCGGCAATTATCGCTTTACAGTAAACAAGGCGGGCACCTATCTGTTAGAAGTACGCTTTATTGGTTACAAAACGTTGAGCGAGGAGATTACTATTGCACAGCCTAATACGGGGAAAAACCTCACGTTAGAGGAAAACGTTATCAAGTTATCGGAAGTGCAAGTGGTTGCTAAGCACACCAAGCTGCAACCGAACGGCAATATACGGGTTCGGTTCAAAGGCAATCCGGTTACTAAGGGCAAAACCATGTCGGAGGTGCTGCGGTTTGTACCGGGCGTAGAGGTGCATAGCAATCAATTGGTGATCAACGGCAAAGAGGATAATTTGATCTACATTGGCGATCAGGCGATCACTCCGGAGCAACTCAACGCCATTCCCCCATCTATGGTGGATCACATCGAGGTAATTCCCAATCCGGGGGTCACTTTCGGGAAGCATATCAAGGGGGGTATCCTGATGATTACCCTGAAGGAACAGGAGGGGTTGCTCGGCTCCGTCAGCTTGCCCGTACAGTTTGATAAATTGGGCGTTGTGGATGTGGGGCCTGTGCTCTTTTTGCAATATCAAAAAGCCAAAGTATCCCTCTATAATACGCTGCGGGGTGGCGGAGGACGCTATACCACTATATATGAGCGGCAGGATCGCTACGAAAGCGATGCCGTGCCAACCATCACGACTGCTGAAAGTGAGAAAAAAGAGTACGCGGTACTGGATAACTTCGGGCTGCGGTACCAAATCAATAAGCAACACGCCTTAGGTGCTTTTGGTGGGGTAACGTATAGTTGCCCCAAGGAAGAAACTATTAATCGGAACGAGCAAAAGCAACCCATACTGACCCAAGGGTATCGCCTGCAAAGCCTAAATCTGAATGGTGGCGTAAGTTATCAGGGGCGACTGAATGTGTATGAAGGAATGACCATTGCCTCTACACTGACCTATAGTCACTCCCGAGATAACTCCGGTGCCTACTACGTTATGAACAGCGATGAGAATGCACAGAGTACAAACCGACGACACTACCTTAGTTTTCATCCGCGCGCTTCACTCACCTTTGCCGGAGGGCATACGCTCGCTGGGGGTATTCCCTATGCCTATGCCTCGGATTACAACGAAGCCACCGGTATCGGTAATCCCCTACTGGCGCAACTCAGGGAGCGGAGGTTCACCCTGTCGGGCTTTGACTTTTCGCCCTACGTGGAATACAGCAAAATGCTGACCAAGCAGCTCTACCTGCAAGCCGGCTTACGGTACCAAACCACCATAATGCACTATCGCGATGTACTGAACCCCAAGTTAGACTACACCGTGCCTAACTACGGACTGTACCCCAATCTGCTGCTGCAGTATATGATTAATCCGGAAAAGGCATCGGGGATAGGATTGTCGTATCGGCATTTCTTCTCGTTGCCTAACTATGGGTACTATTCGCCTGTGGCTACCTATCAAACAGCGAACTTGTACAGCATCGGGAATCGCCAACTCCGTCAGGAAACATTTGACGAAGGTGAACTCAATTACTACCTCAACCGGGATTGGAGCTTTACCTATCGGGTGCGGTATGGGCGGCACATTGTTCGGATTATGACTTATCGGGACGAGAGTGCCTCCGATCTCTTTTATACCAAACCGGACAATGTAGGCACTCAATGGGCGCACTATGCCTCCGCCGGTTTCAGCAAAACGCTGTTCCCCTTTTGGCGTACCAACAACACGCTGTACTTCCGTTACGACCGCGAATGGATGCCGAACGAAAGCGTGCAGAGCTTTATGGTAGGCGGCTCTACTACCCATCAGTTCACGCTCACCAAATGGTTGGGCTTGACCGTTGCTTTCTCGGGCGAAACGGCACAAAAGCGATTGGGCTATACGATCGGGGCAAAATACGGATTGGATATGGGTTGTTATGCCTCGTTGCTGAAAGATCGGTTGCAGTTGAGCATAACGGTAAACAATCTTATTAATAATGACGACACCCTCGTTATGAGAACGGGGAACGGCACTGAGTTGCTCCGCATCGACCGCTCCCCACAAACACGTATCGTGTTTACCGCTTCGTATTCGTTTTCCGCCGGAGATGCACTCAAACCGATTAAAACGGAGCGGGCGGCAACCCTCAACACGGAAAGACCGATTTTGTAGGACGCGAAGGAACGCTTTGCTTAATAGCTGTGGCACGGATAAGAATGCCGTTTTTTAGGATTAGCTTCTTTGCCGTGAATTTGTTTACTTTGCAAGTTGAAGAGAAAGACAAAGTAAGTAACAGTAATAAAGCAACAACGAAATGGCAACACAAAAGGAAGACCGGAACTTCTTTGCCGAGTTTCCGCCGATAACAACGGAGGAATGGAAAGCAAAGATAACCACCGACCTTAAAGGGGCGCCTTACGACAAAAAGCTTGTTTGGCGCACCGGTGAAGGCTTTACCGTAGAGCCGTTCTATAGGCGGGAGGATTTGGAAGGGTTAACGCATCTTGATGTAGCGCCCAACACGTTCCCCTATATACGTTCTACGCGTAATAACAACGAATGGTACGTGCGTCAAAGCGTATCGGGGGCAACGCCCGAGGCAGCTAACAAAGAAGCATTGGATATTTTGGAAAAAGGGGTTGATTCGCTCTGTTTTGTAGTAAAAGACGAGTGGATCGAAACCGCCTCAATGGAAAGGCTGCTAAAGGATATTGAACTAACCGCTATTGAGATCTGTTTCACGTGCTGCATGGCAAAGGTGGCAGCTCTTTTGAAGGTCTTTGCGCAAGTGGTAAAGGCTCGCGGCTGTGATGCTTCCAAAATTCACGGATGTGTGAACTACAATCCGTTCAAGCGCGAATTGGTGAAAGGACGCGTCTATACGGAGCGGAATAAGGAAATCCGCGCCGTGATGGATGCCGCCAAAGAACTTCCCTCCATGCGCGTTTTAGCAGTGGAAGCTCAGTTGTTCAATTTCGCCGGAGCTTATATCACGGAGGAATTGGGCTGCGCATTAGCGTGGGGCGCTTGTTTGCTGGATACGCTGATTGAAGCTGGATACGCCGTGGAAGAGGCTGCAAAACGCATACACTTCAACTTCGGCACCTCGTCCAACTACTTTATGGAAATAGCCAAATACCGCGCTGCACGTTGGTTGTGGGCGGAAATAGTGGCATCCCACGGAAGTGGCGACGAATACAAAGGCGATTGCGCCAAAATCTATCAGCACGCCGTTAGCTCAACGTGGAACCAGACGCGTTACGATAGTTACGTAAATCTGTTGCGGAGCCAAACGGAAACAATGAGTGCCGCTTTGGCGGGTGTGGATGCAATTTCGGTCACCCCCTTCGATACGCCTTACGGCACAACGGACGATTTTAGTCGCCGTTTGGCAAGGAACCAGCAACTGCTGCTCAAGGAAGAAAGCCATTTTGATAAGGTTTTGGACCCGGCAGCCGGCTCCTACTACGTGGAAGTGCTGACCGATAAGGTAGCGAAGCAATCGTGGAGCATCTTTTTGGAAATTGATGCCGCCGGTGGATTCGCTCAACAAGCGGAAAGCGGTAAGATACAGGAACGCATTAACGCTTCTAATGCCAAGCGGCACGAAGCGATTGCCAAACGTAAGGAAACTTTGTTGGGTACCAACGAGTTCCCCAACTTCACCGAAACCATTAAAGCGAAAGTGGATCAATCCGCTTGCGCTGAGGGGCATTGCTGCGGACAGGATCACAGCAAGGAAGGTACCACTACCGCATTAGACTTTAGCCGAGGGGCGTCCGCATTCGAGTCGCTCCGTTTGGCTACGGAAGGGCAAAAGCACCAACCGGTTGTATTCATGCTTACCATAGGGAACCTCGCCATGCGTTTGGCGCGGAGCCAGTTTGCCGGAAACTTTTTCGGTTGCGCCGGCTACAAGCTCATCGATAATTTGGGCTTTGAAACGGTTGAAGCAGGCGTAAAGGAAGCACTGGACAAAAAAGCCGATATAATTGTGCTCTGCTCCAGTGACGACGAGTATGCTCAGTATGCTCCGGAAGCATTCAAGTTAATTGACGGAAAGGTTCCGTTGGTAATTGCCGGCAATCCTGCCTGCACGGACGATTTGAAGGCTTTGGGTATACGCTACTTTGTACACGTTAAAAGTGACGTGTTGGCTACTCTGCAAGAGTTTAACAAGCATTTTGGTATCGAAGAAGCATGAAACCTAACTATAACAACATCAATATAGAAGCCCGATGTGCCGGGCACAATGCGGGCACACCGAGTGCGGTTGCGGCAGAAGCTCTCTGGCATACGGCAGAGTTGATTGACGTTAAACCGGTATACACAAAAGAGGATATTAAGGATCTGCACCACTTGGATTACTGCAGTGGATTGCCTCCTTTCCTGCGTGGCCCGTACAGCGCTATGTATCCGTTGCGTCCGTGGACCATCCGTCAGTACGCCGGGTTCTCCACGGCTGAGGAATCTAATGCATTCTATCGGCGTAACTTGGCATCGGGGCAAAAGGGGCTTTCCGTAGCCTTTGACCTACCTACGCACCGTGGCTATGATGCGGATCATCCGCGTGTAGTGGGAGATGTGGGTAAAGCAGGCGTATCCATCTGCTCGTTAGAGGATATGAAGGTGCTGTTCGACGGAATTCCGTTGGGCAAGATGTCCGTATCCATGACAATGAACGGAGCCGTGCTTCCCATCCTTGCCTTCTACATCAATGCAGGTTTGGAGCAGGGAGCCAATTTGACGGAAATGGCGGGAACGATCCAAAACGATATTCTGAAGGAATTTATGGTGCGTAATACGTACATCTACCCTCCTGAATTCTCGATGCGTATTATTGCGGACATATTCGAGTTTACCTCGCAGAATATGCCCAAGTTCAACTCAATCTCCATTTCCGGCTACCATATGCAGGAAGCGGGCGCTACCGCCGACATCGAAATGGCATACACGCTCTGCGACGGGATTGAATACCTTCGCGCCGGAGTTAATGCCGGTATTGAGGTGGATAAGTTTGCTCCGCGCCTATCCTTCTTCTGGGGAATTGGGGTGAACCATTTTATGGAAATCGCCAAGATGCGTGCCGCACGTATGCTTTGGGCTAAGATAGTGAAGGGCTTTGGAGCCGAAAACCCCAAGAGCTTGACCCTTCGCACGCACTGCCAGACCTCAGGTTGGTCCCTTACGGAACAGGACCCGTTCAACAATGTAGGGCGTACCTGTATTGAAGCTATGGCAGCCGTTTTGGGGCATACGCAATCGCTGCACACCAATGCGTTGGACGAAGCTATCGCCTTGCCTACGGACTTTTCCGCACGAATAGCACGTAACACACAGATCTATATTCAAAAGGAAACGCAAGTGTGCCGTGGCATCGACCCATGGGGCGGCTCCTATTACGTGGAACGGCTTACCAACCAATTGGTAGAAAGCGCATGGGCTCATATTCAGGAAATTGAAGAGATGGGCGGTATGGCTAAAGCGATCGAAACGGGTCTACCCAAGATGCGTATCGAGGAAGCGGCCGCACGTACACAAGCCCGAATCGATTCCCACCAGCAGGTTATTATCGGGGTTAATAAATATCGTTTGGAACACGAAGCCCCCATCGATATTTTGGAAATCGACAATACTGCCGTACGTACACAGCAGGTTGAACGCTTACAGGAACTGCGTAAGGATCGGAACGAAGCCGAAGTAAAGGAAGCCTTGGAAGCTATTACGGAATGCGTAAAAACGCATAAGGGCAATTTGCTCGATTTGGCGGTAAAGGCAGCCGGTAAGCGCGCTTCGTTAGGCGAAATATCGGATGCGTGTGAAAAAGTAGTGGGTAGGTATAAAGCGGTAATTAGAACCATATCAGGCGTGTACTCAAAAGAATCGGGACAGGACAAGGCTTTTGCCTATGCCAGCGCATTAGCAAAGGAATTTGCCGAAAAGGAAGGGCGTCAACCCCGTATTATGATTGCCAAAATGGGTCAGGACGGGCACGACCGTGGCGCAAAGGTAGTTGCCACCGGCTATGCCGATGTGGGCTTTGACGTGGATATGGGACCGCTGTTCCAAACACCGGAAGAAGCCGCTCGTCAGGCCGTAGAGAATGACGTGAATATACTTGGCGTCAGCTCGCTCGCTGCCGGTCATAAAACGCTCATTCCGCAGGTAATTGCTGAACTGAAGAATTTAGGTCGTGAAGACATTATGGTTACCGCCGGAGGCGTAATTCCGGCTCAGGACTACGACTTCCTCTACAAGGCAGGCGTGGCAGCCATCTTCGGCCCCGGTACTCCGGTTGCTTATTCGGCAGGCAAGTGCCTGGAACTACTCCTCGGCAAAGATGCGGCAACCGCGTAACTTGAATAGTATAACTAATTGGAAAATGACAAACGAAACAGATAGGAAAATAGTACGAGCCCTCATTTCCGTTTATCGGAAAGAGGGGCTTGCGCCACTCTTGAAAACGCTCCATTCGATGGGAATTGAGATGCTTTCAACCGGTGGCACGCAACGCTTTATTGAAGAAGCAGGCTATGCTTGCGGCAAAGTGGAAGATCTGACCGGTTACCCCTCCATACTTGGGGGGCGCGTTAAAACGTTGCATCCGGCAATTTGTGGAGCAATTTTGGCGCGACGGGATAACCCCGGCGACCAAGCCGAAATGCAGCAGTATGCCTTAAAACCTATCGACCTCGTTATTGTAGATCTGTATCCCTTTGAGGAAGCACTCCGTGCGGGTGCTTCCGAAGAGGAACTCATCGAAAAAATCGATATCGGCGGAGTTACGTTAATCCGTGCCGCCGCCAAAAACTACCGGGATGTAGCGGTAATCGCTTCACGCGCTGAGTTAGAACCTTTCTGCCAAACACTGGTAGCATCCAATGGAGTACTCACCCTTGAGGATAGGCGCCGCATGGCGGCTCGTGCTTTGATGCATATCGCTGCATACGACCAGGCAATAAGCGGCTATTTTAATGCAAGCGATGAGGCCACAGCCGACCTCCACCCCAACGGATTGGGAGCGGCGCAAACGCTTCGTTACGGCGAAAATCCGCATCAGAAAGGATACTTCTTTCCGCCTCGGGAACCGCTTTACGAACAGATTCAGGGAAAGGAACTTTCCTATAATAATCTGCGCGATGTAGATGCCGCAATGCAGCTTATTGCTGAATTTCCGGATACGCCTTGCTTTGCCGTTATTAAGCATATGAACCCCTGCGGAATAGCCCTCGGCAAGAATGTGGTAGAAGCGTGGCAACGTGCCTATGGGGCGGACAAGGAATCGGCGTTCGGAGGTATATTAATTTGCAACCGAACCATTGACGAAGAAGTGGCAAAAGCTGTTTCGGAGCTGTTCTTTGAAGTACTGATTGCTCCCGATTATGCTCCCGAAGCTCTTGATTTGTTCGCTAAAAAGAGCAAACGCATTGTACTGAAGCAAATCGGTTCAGTGGATAGCGCTTTGTGCTACACCAGTGCTCTAAACGGCATGATGTGTCAGGAGCGCGATGCTGTAAGCGATACCGAACATCACCTTGTAACCCGTAAGGCGGCCACGCAAGCCGAAACGGACGATATGCTTTTTGCAATGAAGGTGGTCAAGCATTGTAAGAGTAATGCCATCGCATTGGCTAAGGATGGTATGCTACTTGCCAACGGTATTGGGCAAACTTCGCGCATTGCAGCCCTGCAGCAAGCTATCGATAAAGCAAAGCGTAACGGATTTGATTTGCACGGAGCCGTTATGGCAAGCGATGCCTTCTTCCCGTTTGGCGATTGTGTAACCGCTGCGGCGCACGAAGGTATTACCGCTATTATTCAGCCGGGGGGCTCCATTCGTGACCGCGAAAGCATTGAAGCTGCCGACGAACTGGGCGTAGCAATGCTCTTTACCGGACGCAGGCATTTTAGACATTAATATATCCAAGTAGAGCAACAAACATATATGGGACTTTTCTCTTTCAAACAAGAATTAGCGGTTGACTTAGGTACAGCCAATACGGTCATTCTGAAGGATGGTAAAATTGTGCTGGACGAGCCGAGCGTGGTTGCCTTTGACCTGCGTACCAACGAAGTACTGGCGGTGGGTGCCAAAGCGCGCGAAATGTACGAAAAAGGGCACGCCTTTATCCGCACGGTGCGTCCGCTCAAGGATGGGGTAATTGCCGATTTCAACGCAGCCGAGCAGATGATACGCGGTATGGTCAAACTGATCAACAAAAAGTCCCACCGCCTATTTTCTCCGGCACTCAAAATGGTTGTAAGCATTCCCTCCGGTAGTACCGAAGTGGAAACGCGTGCCGTGCACGACTCCAGCGAACATGCCGGCGGGCGCGATGTATATATGATTTACGAGCCAATGGCTGCCGCAATCGGAATCGGAATTGATGTATTGGCACCGGAAGGAAATATGATTGTGGATATAGGCGGAGGTACCACGGAAATAGCCGTAATCTCCTATGGGGGGATCGCCACAAAGCAATCCATTCGCGTGGCCGGTGACGTATTAACCAACGATATAGTGGAATATATGCGTCGCAGCCACAATGTGCGCATTGGCGAGCGTACGGCGGAAGAAATTAAGATTAAAGTGGGCAGTGCCCTCAAGGAATTGGACGATGCGCCGGAGGACTTTACGGTTACCGGTGCCGATCAAATGGATACGCTTCCGCGCCAAATACCGATCAATTACTCGGAAATAGCTTCCTGCCTGGATGTATCCATCAAAAAGATGGAGGAAGCAATCCTTAAAACATTGGAGGAAACGCCCCCCGAACTGTACGGAGACGTTGTGCAACGCGGTATTAACCTTACCGGTGGCGGCGCTTTGCTACGCGGATTGGATAAACGTTTTTCTGATCGGTTCGGTATTAAGTTTATCGTTCCCGAAGATCCCCTCCATGCGGTTGCCAATGGCACGGGAGTGGCTCTCAAGCATACCGATTCGTTCAACTTCTTAATTCGTTAAGATAGTAGTAAGTTTTGACCCTTAGCATCAATGCGCCGATTTCTCGATTTTATCGCCTCTAAGGCGCATTGGTTGCTTCTCTTCCTTTTTGAGGCATTCGCCTTAACGCTGCTTTTTAATCATTCCGCTTACCACAGATTCCTCAATATCGGCTACTCCAACCGATGGATGGTGGAGTTGCACAAAGTGAGTGGCGAAGTGAAAAGCTATATAGGACTCCGCGAGGAGAACAAACGCTTGGCAAAGCGAGTTATTGATATCGAAACCGCCTACCACGCGCTCCGGCAGAGCCTCGATTATGCTCAAGCCGATACGGTAGTTCCTGCTCGTTTACGCTTGGATTCGCTGCCCGATACGACATTGCTCCACTACGTACAAGCTAGGGTTCTTTCCACTTCGGTAAACAGCAGTTACAATCTGATCATTATTGATAAGGGTGCGGCGGCAGGTATACGCCCCGAAATGGGGGTTATTTCCGCTCACGGAGTTGCCGGAATTGTAGCCTCCGTGCGCGATCAGTATGCAGTGGTGGTTCCGCTTACTAATATAAATCTCAAACTGAGCTGTAAAATTATCCGGACAAACTACACAGGCACGCTTTCTTGGGAAAATCCGAATCAGGATTTGCTCACTTTGCGCGATCTATCGGCTCATGCCGCCTATAAACCGGGAGATACCGTGGTTACGAGCGGATATTCCTCTATTTTCCCACCGGATCTGTTCATCGGGTGCATTGCTCCAACTGCACAAACGCGTAATGGGATCCGCTTAGGCTCCGGAATGGCAAGCGTCAAGCCCGGTACCAACTTCGCCACGCTGCAGTGGGTGTACGTAGTTACTTCCCAACCGGTGGTTACCCCGCCGGCGCTGGATTCTATCAAAAAAGACTATAACTGGCAGCGATAAAGGAAACATGCTATGAAAAGAAAGCACCTACTTTTTGCTTTGTGCGTTTTAGTGCTACTCATCTTGCAGATTGTGGTCTGTAACGAGCTGTTCCTTTGGCGATTTGCCACTCCTTTTGTTTATCCCGTCCTGCTCTTCTTTTTCCCGCTCGGTACCAAAAAGTACCTCTATACGCTTAGTGGTGGCATTGTAGGATTAATTATGGATGCCTCCTCCGGTGCTGCCGGTTTACACACTGCCGCTTTCACCCTTACGGCGTTTCTGTTTGGCTATATGCTTCCTTATTTTGTAGTGACTGATGCTCAACCCGGTGTCAATCCATCCATTCAGCGCGACGGGAGCAAACCCTTAGTATTACTGTTACTTGTATTATTGTTCCATCATTTTGTCCTATTCTTTTTAGATGCCGTAGGTGCCCCCTACACGGGTTTCCTTGCTTTGCGTATGCTGGGCAGTTTGGCGGTTAGCTACGTAATTGCGGCAATTATTTTACTCATTACTAACCGCCGAAGCGAATAACTTTACCGAGCGAGATGCCTAAAGCACTTCACAAAAGCAATCTGAAGGATCGGCCCGTACTGATGCTGCTGCTCGCTACGCTGATCATATTTGGCTATATCGCACGGCTCTTCTATTTACAAATTGTATCAAACGAATACACCGATAAGGCAAAGCGTAACGCTTTTTACTACCGCGTTCAGTATCCCGCGCGCGGAGCTATTTTCGACCGCAACGGCAAGTTAGTGGTATATAACGAACCTGCTTACGACATTATGGTTACCATGCACGATGCCGGCGATTTCGATACTACCGCATTCTGCTCCCTGTTGGGCATTGATCGCGATTATTTGAGGAGTAGATTTGTTGATTTAGTTGACCGGAAGAAAAACCCCGGTTACACGCCCTATGCGCCTCAGCTAATTGTTTCACAGCTCACGCCCGAGTATGCAGGCCGTTTCCAGGAGCAACTATTTCGCTTTCCCGGTTTTTCCGTGCGCCAGCGTTCCACGCGTCGGTATACAACCCCCAATGCCGCTCATATACTGGGCTATTTAGGCGAATGCAGCCGTAACGAGCTGGAGGCCGATTCCGCCCTTTCCGTAGGCGATTACGTGGGGAAAAGCGGTGTAGAGCTGAGTTACGAAAAAGAGTTGCGCGGCAAGAAGGGATACGAAGTACTGCTTCGGGATGCGCGTGGCCGTATTCAAGGAAAATACAATAACGGATTGGACGATGTTCCTAATGAAGCGGGCAAAAATATCGATTTGTCCATCGACATTGATCTACAGGTATTTGGCGAAAAACTTATGAGCGGTAAGCGGGGTGCCATTGTGGCTATCGAGCCCTCTACCGGTCAAGTGCTGGCTCTGGTTTCCTCGCCCGGATTCGATCCTCTACTACTTTCCGGAAAGAATCTCTCCGACAACTACCGTATATTGCAAACCTCAGTGGACAAACCGCTCATTAACCGCGCGATTATGGGTACCTATCCGCCCGGCTCTACCTTTAAAGCGGCGCAAGGTGCTATGTTGCTCGGAGAAGGCATCATAACGCCCGATACACATTTCCCCTGTTATCGCGGCTATCCGCCGTTACACAATAAACCGGCTTGTCATGGGCACGCTTCGCCGCTTAGCATTCAGTTTGCCATTGCCACCTCCTGTAACGCGTTCTTCTGCTGGGGCTTACGCAGTATGATTGACGACCGAAGCCGTTTCCCCTCTACACAAATCGCTTTCACCCGTTGGAAAGACGATATGGTAGATTTCGGCTTTGGCTACCGATTAGGTATAGATCTACCCGGAGAGAGGCGCGGCTACATCCCTAACAGCGAAGTATTTGATAAAATCTATAAGAAACACTGGAACAGCTCCACCATCATATCCGTTGCCATCGGTCAGGGCGAAGTGACCGCAACACCCTTGCAAATAGCCAATTTGGCGGCTACCGTTGCCAATCGGGGCTATTATTACAAACCCCATATTGTGCGAAACATCCACGGCGGCTCTATAGATACCGCCTATCTTCGCCGACACGTTACCTCCATCAACCGCACCGCGTGGAACACCATTGCGGACGGCATGCAGGATGCCGTGCTTATGGGTACCTGTAGGGGGGCCAATTTTGCACCGGGAGAAATTGTGGTGTGTGGTAAAACCGGTACTGCGCAGAACCCGCACGGACGCGACCACTCCGCGTTTATGGGCTTCGCTCCCAAGGATAATCCGCGCATCGCCATTGCCGTTTATGTGGAAAACGGCGGATTCGGTGCTACCAATGGCGTTCCCATTGGGCGACTTATGATGGAATACTATCTGAAAAAAGGCGAACTGAGCCCATATAGCCAAGCCTTGACAACCGAAATTGAAAAAAGACGTATCGCATATGGACAATCGTTCTAAACCGCGTCACGCCAAAACAAACGGCATCTTTGCCCGTATCGACCTGCCCTTGCTCGTCTGCTATATCCTGTTGATCATAATCGGCTGGATTGCCGTTTGTGGAGCCAGTTACGGATTTGATGTAGCGGCTCTGTTCTCGCTTTCCTCCCGACCGGTAATGCAACTTATCTGGTGGGGAATGAGCGTTGTGCTAATTCTCTTTATTTTGCTAATTGATAAGGACTTTTTCCCCACTTTCGCCCCTATTATCTATATAGCTTTCATCCTGTTGCTGCTCGTTACCCTTGGCGTGGCGCGTGATATCAAGGGGTCCCGCTCCTGGCTCGAGATAGGGCGTTTCAGCCTTCAACCCGCCGAATTTACTAAAGTGGCTACTGCTCTGATGCTTGCCTACGTGGGCAGCACCTATAAGTTTCGCTTCGATTCCCTCAAAGGTTATGCGGAAGTGTTTGCCATTGTGCTACTTCCCATGATCATTATTATCTTGCAGAAGGAAACCGGTAGCGCATTGGTCTATACAGCTTTCTTTGTGGCGCTCTACCGCGAGGGCTTTTCCGGCTACTTCCTCAGCATCGCTTTCCTAATGATATTCCTTTTTGTGGCGGTACTCTCCCTCAACGGCGTGATGTGGGGTGCTACCCGTGCCGATGTTTGGTTAGTGGCATCCGTTACGTTGCTGGCGGCGCTTCGGATGCTCTTTCTACTACAGAAGCGGCATCGCAAGGATTTCATCCGTCTGCTCTACGTAATTCCTGCGGCATACCTCCTCACACTCGTGCTCTCTTTCCTGATGCCGTTCGATTGGAGCTATACGGCTCTCTTTCTACTAGTACTATTTATCGGCTACCTCCTTTTCCTGGCCATTCGTTATGCCTCGCAGCGCTACCTATGGACAGCTCTGTTTGCCGGTGCCGTTTTGCTCTACTCGCTTTCCGTGGGGCAGGTATACAATCACGTGCTACAACCGCATCAACAGCAACGAATTGCCGTCGCCCTCGGGCTGAAGCAGGATATCCGCGGAGCCGGATACAACGTCAATCAAGCCAAAATTGCCATCGGGAGCGGTGGGCTGACCGGTAAGGGCTTTCTGAAAGGTACCCAGACGAAGTTGAACTACGTCCCCGAGCAGGATACCGACTTTATCTTTTGCACTATTGCCGAAGAGTGGGGTTTTTTGGGCGCTTCGTTCCTTTTGCTTGTCTATTTTGCGCTGATTGTGCGGTTAGTCTATGTGGCGGAGCGACAACCCACCGTATTTGCCCGGATTTACGGTTATTGTGTGGCGGCGGTCATCCTCTTTCACGTCGCTATCAATGTAGGCATGGTGACCGGCTTAGTACCGGTGATTGGCATCCCGCTCCCGTTCATTAGTTACGGCGGCTCCTCCCTTTGGTCCTTTACGATTATGCTCTTTATCTTCCTTCGCTTAGATTCCGTCGGCAAAAGCAGATAACCCCGCCCGCCTTTTCTCTACTGATTTGCGCTGATCCACCCCAGCCGTGCCACTATCTCTGTGAAGGAGCTGCCCCACAGCTGCGCACCTTCACGCTCTCATCTACCTACCTTAGTCCGCCTTTCCTCTACTGATTTGCACTCATCCACCCCAGCCGAGCCGGCTTCTCAGCGCAGGAGCCGCTCCGCCGCTGCGCACCTTCGCACCTGTAATCCCCTTTCTTTCGCCCATCTGAACTTATCGGAGTTTATCCGAACTTATCCGAGGAGATCCGATAATTTCCGATAGACTCCGATAAACTCTGATTGGTTCCGATTCATTCCTATTCCCTCACCTCTTCCCTCCACCCATAATGTAGAACAACCCGTCTCCCACGGCGCACTCACTTCTCCTCACGGCACGTCCACCGCAGCGCACCTTCACGCACTCATCTACCTACCTTCGCCCGCCTTTTCTCTACTGATTTGCGCTGATCCACCCTTGCCCTGCCACCATCTCAGTGAAGGAGCTGCCCCACCGCTACGCACCTTCACGCTCTCATCTACCTACCTTTGCCCGCCTTATTGCTACAGATTTACGCTGATCTACCCCTGCCGCGCCAGCATCTCAGTGCAGAAGCCGCCCCGCCGCAGCGTACCTTCGCAGCCGCTATCCCCTCTCTTTTGCACATCGGAACTTATCGGAGTTTATCAGAACTTATCGGAAGTGATCCGATTCCCTCCGATTGACTCGGATAAGCTCTGATTGGTTCCGATTCATTCCGATACCCCCATCTCCTTTCTCTAACCGAAATGTCACACACCCCATCCACACGGCACGTCCACCGCAGCGCACCTTCTCGCACCCATCTACCTAACTTCGCGCTTTCATCTGCGTACCTTCTCGCACTCACCAACCTACCTTCGCCCGCCATTTCTCTACTGATTTACGCTGATCCACCCTTTCGCTCCACCATCTCAGTGAAGGAGCCGCCCCACCGCTGCGCACCTTCACTCACACATCTACCTACCTTCTCGCACTCATCCACCTACCTTTGCCCGCCTTATTGCTACAGATTTACGCTGATCTACCCCTGCCGCGCCAGCATCTCAGTGCAGAAGCCGCCCCGCCGCAGCGTACCTTCGCAGCCGCTATCCCCTCTCTTTTGCACATCGGAACTTATCGGAGTTTATCAGAACTTATCGGAAGTGATCCGATTCCCTCCGATTGACTCGGATAAGCTCTGATTGGTTCCGATTCATTCCGATACCCCCATCTCCTTCCTCTAACCGAAATGTCACACACCCCATCCCCACGGCACGACCACCGCAGCGCACCTTCACGCTCTCATCTGCGTACCTTCTCGGTCTTTTGTATACAGCGGTTCGATAAATCCTTTTAATGATTTGTACAAATCATTAAAACAATTCATACAAATACTTTAAGCGGTTTATATAAATCCTTTAAAGGATTTATATAGTAGGTATAGATAAATGATCAA
>ERZ1673752.1656-NODE-1656-length-29762-cov-12.577406_pt1 | contig 29762 bp, 21 predicted proteins | sample MGYA00580195_ERZ1673752 | MGnify/ENA primary metagenome ERZ1673752 (study PRJEB41218, sample SAMN15661744) | gut metagenome | host: Homo sapiens | place: Canada: London | collected 2015-08-20/2019-03-30 | study: EMG produced TPA metagenomics assembly of...
CCCCGCTCGCCCAGGTGGAGCGGCAAATGTTAAAGATTTCGGATAATACTTTGGCAGAGAACCTCGGTCGGCTGGTAGCGCTGCACCGCAACGCAAAACCAACTTTTGCCACTTCTGGAACAGCGGTTATGGAGTCGCTGCGGGAGTTGGGCTTGGACTTGGGCAAGACTGAGCTGAAAGGCTGCTCGGGGCTGTCCTATAACACGCGGATACCTGCCCGAGTCCTTGCGGATGTGGTGCGGTTGTCAATGAGTAAAGACCACCCCGAGCTGCACTCTGTTGCCGCCAACGTCCCCGTGGCGGGGGCAGATGGCACTTTGGAGCACACTTACCAAGGAACCCTCGCCGCGGGTGTGGTTCGCGGTAAAACCGGCACGTTGGGAATTACGAATTCTCTGGCCGGGACATTCGTGCGCAATAACCAGGAGTTTATTTATGCCCTAGTCATCTCCGGTTATCCCGACTCTCAGGGCGGACCCAGTATCCAAGCAAAACAGATGTTCATCAACGGTTTACTCGGCGCGAAAACCTCTTTCTCTAACGTCGACCCGAAGAGCCAACCTCCCGCTGCCCCTCCCGATGGTGCTGCATCCCCGAATCAGGAAGCTCCCGCCAACTAGAATTGCCCGATTCCACATCTTGAAACACCGGTTTAGCTTTTTGGTCCTGAGGTTGCTACAATCACAGCATGACTAAACGAATGCCTCGCTGACGTGCACGTCAGCCTCTAAACGTCCGGTGCCGCGTCCGGTACTGAGCATTCGTATCTCCATGTTCCTGCGTGCCCGTCAGAGCCAAAAATCTTTTGGGGACAAGTTTGTACAGCTATAACTCACGCAAAGGAAACTACGATGTATAAAACCACTATTGGACCCAACTGGGTCGACCACCCCGAATGGGGCTTCGATACTCTGCAAATTCATGCCGGCTACACCGGCGATCCGACCACGGGCACGCAAACGGTGCCGATTTATGCCACGAACGCGTTTCACTTCCCGAGTGTGGAATCGGCGGCTGCCCGTTTTGCTTTGCAGGAGCTGGGGCCGATTTATTCTCGCTTGGGCAACCCCACCAACGATGCTTTAGAAGCCCGGATTGCCGCACTGGAAGGCGGGGTCGGGGCGATTGCCACCGGGTCGGGTCAAGCTGCCATCACGCTAGCTATTTTGACTTTGGCATCGAAAGGTCAAAATGTGGTGGCTTCAAACTCGATTTATGGGGGCACGTTCAACCTGTTGGGCCACACTTTGGACCGCCTGGGTATCGAGGTACGTTTTGTTGATAATCCTCGTGACATTAGCCAGTGGGCGGCTCGCACCGACGCGAACACGGCGGCTTACTATGGGGAACTGGTGCCTAATCCGCAGGGCGACGTGCTAGATCTGGAACCCTTGGCTCAAACCGCGCACCAAGCCGGGGTTCCACTCGTTGTCGACAATACGGTTCCCACCCCTTACCTGTGCCATCCCATCGAGTTCGGGGCGGATATTGTGGTGCACTCCGCCACCAAGTATCTGGGCGGGCACGGTTCAGCCATGCTCGGTATCGTGGTTGATTCCGGTCGTTTCGATTATGCCGCAGCGAAAGCGGCTCCGCGTTTCCCCGGTTTTAACACTCCCGACCCTTCCTATCACGGCGTTGTTTATGCCCGTGATTTCGGTGTTCAAGGGGCGTTGGGGGCGAACCTAGCGTTTATTTTGAAGGCGCGGGTAGAAGGCCAGCGCGACCTTGGTTTCGTAGCTTCACCTTTCGCGGTATGGGCGGTAGGACTGGGAGTGGATACGTTGAGCTTGCGGATGGAACGCCACATTGCCAACACCCGTCGGATTGCTGAATTCTTGGAGTCTCAGGTCGGCGGTGGCTTAGTAGAGACAGTGCGGTGGTCCTCGCTGCCCTCCTCCCCCTTCTATGCCTTGGCGCAAAAATATACTCCGAAGGGGTGCGGTTCCCTGCTGAATTTTGATCTGGCAGGCGGTCTGGAAGCCGGTAAAGCATTTATCAATTCCCTGGAATTGCTGGCAAATGTCGCTAATATCGGAGACGTGCGCTCCCTCGCGATTCACCCGGCCTCCACGACTCACGCCCAGCTGACTACAGCTGAGCTGCTGGCACAGGGCATTACCCCCGGCACCGTCAGGCTGTCAATTGGCATTGAAGACCCCAAGGATATTTTGGCTGACATTGAGCGCGGTCTGGCAGCGGCACGGCAGGCGAATGCCGCGTAACCGGATAAAACTATCACTCACTTAGGAAAACCGATGACTATCAAAGACCTCTATGCGGCACCGCACCCCGCGCTGTCGCCTCCTCGGGGGAACCGCGCTGCGCCTCACGAGGCCGGGTCAGGGCGTGATCTGCGGGTGTCGTATGAGCTGTACCCGCCGCGCAATGCCCGACCGACTTCCCAGGCATGGGCAGGCATAGACCGGCTGTTAGATTCTCGTCCCGATTACGTCTCGGTCACGTTTGGAACGAGCGGTACATCACCAGATGCTTCACAATCTGTTCTGTGGCACGCTTTAAAGCGTTCGGGGCGGCCCGTCTTGGCTCATCTGACCTGCGTAGGAAAGACCCGAGCGAACCTGGTAGGAATCATCCGGGACATGATGGACTTGGGAGTGCGTGATTTCCTCGCGCTGCGCGGGGACGATATACCCGAGGATGAGCCAGGAAAAACGGAACCAGACGAATTTGACCGAGCATTCCAACTCGTGCAGCTGATTCGAGAGGTTTCCGCCGATTACCTCGGGGACGCGCAAGCCGTCAGTATCGCGGTGGCTGCCTATCCGGCAGGCAGTATCCAGACCCGCACGGATGCGGTTCAGGCTCTGGTGGAAAAACAGGCGGCTGGCGCCGATTTTGCTATCACTCAGGTGTTTTACCGAGCCCAGGACTATGCCGAGTTGGTTCAGTCGGCAACGTACCAGGGCGTGACGATACCCATTGTTCCGGGAATTATTCCGTTTACAGATGTCAGCCGCCTCCAACGGTTGGAGGGTCTCACCGGGGTCCCGGTACCGGAAAGGATTAAGACCATAGCGAATATCACCGATCCCGCCGAGAGAATCTTGGAGAGCTTGGGCGCTACCCTGGACTTCGTCAACGACCTCATCGAAGCCAACGCACCCGGCATTCACTTCTATACTTTCAATCGGCCCCGGCCGGTCTTGGACTTGGTGGAACACCTGCGTTCTCGCGGTTTTGCACACGTGGACCAGGAGGATTCACATAACCTGCTCGGCCTGATGAACGCCGCCATGCACCGCATCTCTCCTTGAGGCCCTCACCCGAAGAACCCGATGAAACCAACCGAACCGAACTTAACAACGAAAACACACATTAGAACCTACTGAAGGGAATTTTAGAAAATGACTGAAAAGCAAGCTTTTCCCGCCGCGACTGTTGCGGGATACCCCCGAATTGGCGCGAACCGCGAACTGAAGCGGAGCCTAGAGCACTATTGGGCTCAAAAAATAGACCGCGCCACTTTCGATGCCCAGATAAAGCAACAGTTGGCGACCCGAATCAGCCACCTCAATGATTTGGGATTGAACGAACCGGGGGCAACTCCCGCAGACTTTGTGCTCTATGACCAGGTTTTGGCGCTGACTTGTGCCCTGGGGGCCGTACCCCAGCGTTTTGGTAACCTGGTACGCCCCGACGGTTCCCTGGACGTGGACGGAGAGTTCACCTTGGCGCGGGGCGTAGATGATAAACCCGCTTTGGAAATGACCAAGTGGTTCGACACGAATTATCACTACCTGGTGCCTGAAATCGGCCCCTACACTCAGATTTCCGCCGTAGCTAATCCGTGGCTGGAACAGGTCAAGGCTGGGGGCCCTGCGCTGCGTCCGGTTCTCATCGGTCCGGTTACCTATCTGTTGGGCGCCAAAGCCAGTGCGGACGCTCCGGCACATTTCCACCCCCTGCAGCGACTGGACGCGGTGTTGGCTGGATTCGAGATTTTCCTCAGCCAGTTCGCGGCGGCCGGCGTGACTTGGGTGCAGCTTGATGAGCCGGCTTTGGTGTGTGACACCTGGTCCACTTCCCGCGAGGAAGTGCTGGCGGCGGCTCGTAAGACTTACGAATTCCTGAGCAAACTGACCAATCGCCCCCAAATTTTTGTCAATGCCCCCTACGGGCCGCTGGGTCTCGATGGGCTGGACGTGCTGAGCGCCACCGATGTGGAAGCCATCGGTTTGGATCTGGTTGCCGGTCCGGTACCCAGCAGCGAGGACCTGCAGACTCTCGGGAACAAAACCCTGGTGGCGGGCATCGTTTCGGGTCGCAACGTGTGGCGTACCGACTTGCACCAGGCTCTCGAGACTTTGCAGGCGATTCACCAGGTTGTCCCGAACCTCAGCGTGTCCACCTCGACTTCGCTGCAACACGTCCCCCACGATGCGGCAAGGGAAACGTCCCTGGACCCGCAAGTGCGTTCCTGGTTGGCTTTTGCGGACCAAAAGATTGCCGAGGTACAGACTTTGGCGCGAGGCTTGGCAGATCCCAGTTCTATCGCCGCTGAGTTGGCGGAAAATGCCGAAATCTTGGCTTCCCGCGCCAACCATCCGGGAGTGAAACGTGCCGAGGTGCGTCAGGCTACCGCGGCCGTGACGGCGGCCGACCGGACTCGTGCCCCCTATCCGCAGCGTTTGGCGGCACAAGCGGAGATTCTGCAGTTGCCGTTGCTGCCCACCACCACGATTGGTTCTTTCCCACAAACCACCGAGATTCGCCAGGCACGGGCTGCGTTCCGCCGCCACGAAATCGACGAGGCTCAATATGACGAGGAAATCCGCAATGAGATTGCTCGGGTCGTGAAGCTGCAGGAAGATCTCGGTTTGGACGTGCTGGTACACGGGGAAGCTGAACGCAACGACATGGTGCAGTTCTTCGCCGAAAACCTGGAGGGCTTCGCCACCACGGAACACGGCTGGGTGCAGTCCTACGGTTCGCGTTGCACTCGACCCTCGATTCTGTGGGGCGACGTCACGCGTTCCCACCCCATGACGGTCGAGTGGTCGACTTATGCCCAATCTCTCACCGCAAAGCCGATGAAAGGGATGCTGACCGGCCCCGTCACCATCATGGCGTGGTCATTCGTCCGCGACGATGAGTCTCGTGCGGAGGTCGCGGATCAGCTGGGGTTGGCGCTGCGCGCTGAAATCGCCGACCTCAATGCGGCCGGCATCAAAATCGTGCAGGTGGATGAACCGGCTATTCGCGAGCTGTTGCCGCTGCGCGCAGCCGGACGGGAGAATTATTTGCAATGGTCGGTGGGAGCTTTCCGCTTGGCCACCGGCGGGGCACCAAAAGAGCTGCAAATCCACACCCACCTGTGCTATTCCGAGTTCAACGTGGTGGTGGACGCGATTGATCACCTGGATGCGGACGTCACCTCGATTGAGGCCAGCCGCTCCAAGATGGATATTTTGCCGGCAGTGCACGAGCACGGTTTCGAGCGCGGGCTGGGGCCGGGGATTTGGGATATTCACTCGCCGCGGGTACCGAAACTCGATGAGGAAGTGGGGCTGCTGGAAAAGGCTGTCGCTGCTTTGGACCCCCACCAAGTTTGGGTCAACCCGGACTGCGGGTTGAAAACCCGCGCCTACCCCGAAACGGTGGCCACCTTAGAGAACCTGGTCGGAGCCGCGAAGGCGGTGCGCGCGAAACTCGAAGCCTGAACCTGGAAACCGTCGAGCCTAAGGATAGCGATGCCCGAAACGAGTGAGTTGATACCGGTCAGTGGAGCTTGGAAACCCACTGACCCCAAAGGAAACCGTCAGTTCGCCGCCCTGGGGATGCTGAAGCTCGAGGGCGGGTCAGCCCTGCCGGGCGCCCGGCTCGCTTTCGAGACTTTCGGCACTTTGAATGCGGACAAGTCCAACGCTATTCTCATCAATCACGCCCTCACCGGAGATTCTCATGTGTACGGTGAAGCCGGGCCGGGCCACGTCACACCAGGATGGTGGAACGAGGTCGTCGGGCCCGGTGCCGCGGTGGATACGAATCGGTGGTTTGTGGTTTGTCCCAACGTTTTAGGCGGTTGTCAAGGTTCGACCGGTCCCGCCAGCTTGGCTCCGAACGGGCGAGCTTGGGGGTCGCGTTTCCCCCTCCTGACGACCCGCGACCAGGTGGCGGCGGAAAAAATTCTCATGGACCAGCTCGGTATTCCCCGCTGGTTTGCGGTCATCGGCTGTTCGCACGGGGGACACCGGGCTCTGGAGTGGGCGGTGACTTATCCCGAACAGGTGGAGCGGCTGGTGGCGGTGGCTACCGGCTGCGCCACCACCGCCGAACAGGCCGCTTGGTGCCATGTACAGATGCACGTGCTGGAACTGGACACGAATTTTCGCAACGGCGACTATTACGATAATCCCCCTGGTCAAGGGCCGTTCCGTGGGTTAGCTTTGGCGCGGGAGGTGGCGCACACTACGTACCGTTCACCCAAGGAACTGCAGGAGCGGTTCGGGCGCGATCCGGGCTACCGTGAAGATCCGCTCTCGGGAGGCCGTTTAGCTGTGCAGTCTTACCTGGACTATCACGGGGTGAAGCTGGCGAAACGCTTTGATGCCGGGTCCTACCTGGCCCTGACTCGCTCGATGCTGACTCACGACGTGGGGCGAGGCCGGGGCGGTTTAGAAGTCGCGCTCTCTCGGGTGGAGGCTCGCGTCCTGGCCTTGGGAGTAGACTCTGACCGGCTGTTTTACCCTTCCCAAACGCAACAGCTAGCGCGTCTGACTCGTCGCAGCCAAGCGGTCATCATTCATTCCGATTCGGGTCATGATGGTTTCCTGATTGAAAACGAACCTGTCGGCCAGGCCATCGGTGAGTTCCTCGCCGAGTAGGTCACTCCTCTGGCTAACGATGGGCTGGCTCAGCGCCCTGTCAGCTAACGCTTCGGACCCGATGTGTTAGCGCCACAGCCCTGAGAATCAGCCATTCCTCCGCCGCGCCACACCGGTCGCGTTAGAATTTGAGAATGCGATACCTGCCTGACGTACTGGGACCCGGATTTGGCGCCACTAAACTCCAGTTAGAACCTGATCAAATTTCCCCGCGCTCTGCGACCTTGGTGCGCTACACTCCCGCTGAGGATCCAAAATCACAGTTGCCCGACCGTGTAGTCCCGGTTAACGTGAAACCAGGTGGGGGTCCCAACCAAGGCAGTTTCCGGATCCTCCCGCCCTCAGCTAGCCCGCAGCAGCGTGCCGGGAGCTACCCCAATCATTCTGACGCGGCGGCACAGTGGGACGATTCACCCGCTCAAAACCTGGATTACCTGCAGGATTACCTAACTTCCGAGCTGCGGGGTCGCGAAATTGAAGCTGTTGACGAGCTTGATGCACCCTCAGCTCCGCAATTTATCGCCGTCTATGTCCACGGCTGGAATGACTATTTTTATCAAGCCCACCTAGCCCGCATGATGGCCCATCTAGGTGCCGCGTTTTACGCGATTGACCTGCACCGTTACGGTCGCAATATGCCGCGTCAGTCGGGCATTATTCCCTACAACTGTTATGAGGACGATTACACCACCTACGACCGGGAGCTGGATTGGGCCATCGCCACCGCCCGTCAGGAGCATCCTGATTTGCCTCTAGTCGTGATGGCCCATTCAAACGGTGGTGCTGTAGTTTCCGGGTGGGCATCGCGGCACCACGATGCCTATGACGGTCTTATCTTTATTTCTCCCTGGGTGGTACAAGACGTGTCTGGAATTCCCGCCGGGAATACTGTGCGCACCGTCATTGCGAAGTATATGAAGAGGCTGCACATACCGATGCTTGGCCCCGGGTCTACGGTCTACCAGGATTCTTTGGTCGGCTATGCCACAATTGGCTCTCCCCTGCCCCGGCGCTTGGTCCCCTTTGGCAACGATCCGGCGGTGCACGGTTGGGTTACAAACCCGCAATGGCGCATTAACAACGGGGCACCCATTCTATTTGGATGGCTCTCTGCCATCCTCAGCACCCAGCAGTGGTTGGTGGATCATGCTAGTTTTTCCAACCAGCCGGTGCTGTGTCTCACAGCCGCGCATGACCCAGACGATTTTTATCATCCTGAGATTGCCCGGGTTGACCATCTCATGGCTCAGAAACGGAAATCTGCCGGAATGCCACCTCTGTGTCAGAACCTGTTAAAACACCGCCTCTATTGGTCAACCATGTCAAAGTCTATTCTGAGCAAAAGCAATATTTCTGAGCAGGAAACTCCCTATGAAACTGCACTTGTGGACTGGAGTGAGGCAGCGCGTCACACCGACACGGTATTGAATGGCAATCTCATCGAAGAACGGATTAATACCCTTTACGGTCAGGTGGGCGGCGGATTAACGCTGCGCCAAATGTCCGGGTTGCATGACCTGACCCTGTCCCAACCCTTGGAACGCGCCGAGTTTTTCGCGGAAGTCGCGGCCTGGATAACTCACTCCGGCATCCTCAATAAATAAGCAAATCTGCACCCAAATGCTTACTACCTGGATTGATATCCTTATTCAAAGCCGGATTAGGGGGCAGCCGACGCAGTGAAGGCGCTGTTGCTCGCTCACGGAGGACACGTCCCCCGGTGTGCAAGCCCCGTTCGCACAAGACACGTTTAGCGAGTTATTTCGGTCTGCCAACAGTCCTGTGCGGCGCAAGTGTTCCAAGAGCAGCTGTCCGTGTTCTCTGTTCAGCCCACTGCGTCCTAACGCAGCTAAGAACGTGGAGCCTTGGCCCAAAGAGTCAATAAAGATTGCGGCACGAGATTCACCGGGTGCGCTCCGTGGTGCTCTGCCCACCGCAGGCGTTGGGGATTTAGGGACATCAGCGCTGTTCATAAGCTTACCTCAGACAAAAATGTGGCCAACTTGGAACACTGCTACCGCGAGTAGCCAGGCGATGACCAGTTGTCCTCCTACCGCCGCAAGGACGCGTCGCGCCCCAAGCTGACGCCACTGTTCGGCGACAGTAGCCAGGCAGGGGGTATAGGTCAAAACAAAAATCAGGAATGCCAAAGCGGCCACGGGGGCTGCCGCCGCGCTGCCCGCGGAATCGATGAACGTTTGCCGGGTCAATTCACGCATCGTCGGAGTGGGATTCCCCTCGTCTTGAGCGGCGTCTACGTCTTGGTCGGAAATATCCGCATCGGTGTAGGTGGCCGCTAGTGCGCCCAGCATAGTTTCTTTCGCGACAAATCCGGTTATCAGCGAACCTGCCAGGTGCCAGTCGCCAAAACCGGCGGGAGCAAAAACTGGGGCTATCGCCGAAGCCGCCACTCCGTAGGCAGATTCGTTGGCCGGCAGGGAATCCCCGAAGCGGCCCTCGGCAGTAACGGGCGTAACCATCAGGAACCAAATCACGATAGTCATCACTACGATGACCTTGCCCGCGCCCTTGATAAAAGCCCAGGTGCGCTGCAGGGCCGAACGAGCCAAGATGATGCCTCGGGGAGTCTGGTAGGCGGGGAGAACCAGCATCAGCGGCGCGCCGGTAGAGTCGCGCATGAACAGCGGACGCAGCAGCAGCCCTCCCAAGACCACCATGACTATGGAAAGGAAGTACATCAACCACACCACTTCGGTGGCATGAGTACCAAAGAACACCTGCGCGATAAACATATAGACAATCATGCGTGCCGAACAGGTTATGTAGGGGGTGAGGATGACCGCCATCATGCGTTGGCGGGAATCCGGAACGGTACGCAGCGCCGCCAAAGTGGGAAGGTTACAGCCAAAGCCCACGATGAAGGGCATAATGACGCGTCCGTCTAAACCAATGGCACGCATCATGCGGTCGCCCAGGAAAGCGACACGAGCCATATAGCCGGAGTCTTCCATTACCGCTATGGCGGCGAACATAACCAGCATCAGCGGGGCGAAAGACAATACAACCCCTACACCGGTAAACAGTCCGTTTATCAAAATACCCTGCAGAACCGGGTTATCCCACCCCATCCACGTCAACCAAGTCAACACTCCATCGGCTAGAGAAGGCGCATGGAATACCGTGATGTCCTGTCCGGGAACTCCGATAGAGGAAAATGGCAGCTTTAGGAGTCGGGCAGGAATCGTGAAGTCCCAACCGCCGACGGCATCGAAAATTCCTTCGATAGGATCTTGGAAAATCGCGGCGAACGTATTAGCCAGCCAGAACACCACGTACATAGCCAACATGAAAAGTAGCGTTCCGGATAAAGGATTGAGCAGCACTCGATCGACTTTGTCCGAACGCGTCGCCCGCGGAACCTCGATACGTTCTTGACGCAGACCGGATTCGATATTTTCAATCCAATCAAACAGCAAAGCCGCCCGCTGGGTTTCTTCTATCGGTTTGGTGATTAGCTCTGGAAGAGGGCGACCCGAAGGTTGACACGGTTGACAATTTGTCCCGCCGCAGGGGTTGGACAGATTGGCAACCGATAAACCACTTTCCGCATTGGCCTCAACCGACTCGGAAGTCTGGGACAGCGAGGCTTTCGCCGCCACGACTGCCGCCGGGTTATAGCCGGGAGCGTGTTTATCCCAGGGCAAACCGCTGAGGTAAGTCGGATTCCGTAACGCCAACGCAATCAGCTGCGTCGCGTCACGCAGGCCTTCGCCGGTACGCGGGTTCACCGTCGCCACGGGAACTCCCAGCAGGCAGGAAAGATTATCCGCATCTATAGCCTCGTCGCTCTGAGCAGCGACGTCCTGCATGGTCAGGATGACCGCAACCGGCAGGCCAGTTTGGGCTACCTGAGCCAACAGGTACAAAGAGCGCGACAGTGCGCTGGCATCTAAGAGGGTAACGACCAGGTCAATTCCTCCGTCGTCACGTCCGATGTCGGTTATCGAACCGGGCTGTCCCGCCAACGTTTGTACCACTACGGACTCGTCTGGAGAGTTGGGCACCAGCGAGTACGTTCCGGGAGTATCGATGAACCGCACACCCAACGACTTATTGAAACCGGTAAAGACTTCCACCGTGGTTCCGGGCGCATTCACGACCGTTTGATGCATTCCGGTCAGGGCGTTAAATAGCGAAGATTTCCCCACGTTGGGATTTCCTACCAAAACCACGTTGGTGGTATCACGCTTGGGCAGGTAGACGCGATGTGCGTGCGCAGCAGCCGTTGCGGTTGAGCCATCAGCAGATTTGGGCGGCAGCGGATTACATTTGGGGCAGCTCATCAGATGTTTACACTCCGTTTTCCGCCGCGGGGATAGCTTTCGGGGAGCCCTCACAGTTTGCGGTGATACCGCAGACCGCCAAACGTGGCTCGAACTGCGGTGAAAGGTCGTGGAGAGCCAACGCGGCCTCGAGGGCGGCCTTTTCCTGGTCCAAACCGAGCTTCTGCGCAAACTGGATACAGGGCCGCACCAAGGCGGACCGGGCAAAACCACGGTCCACCGCCAAACGGGTCCCGCGCACGAACAAAACACGACCCCCAAAAGCACCCTTTTGCGTGACCGTAAAACGTGTCCCCGGACGCAGACCCAGCTCGTGAATCCGCCCACAGAATCTGGTATCACACCCCAAATCCACCATAATCATGGGGACCCCAACAGGACATTCACGCAATTTCACGAAACTAAGCCTAACCTAGCCAAAATCTTTTTTCAACAATTGTCTTGCGTTATTAAAAACCATCCTCCCTAAAACCGCTGGTGCCGGGCCCTTGACGGAACCCGGCACCAAAAATGCGGTTTATTTAAAAGGGATGCTACGGACTACTCGACGCCCTGTGTGGCGGACTCGTCCCACTTCAGATGCTCCGCGGCAGCACGACCCGCCTCGAGGCGCGCCACCGGTACCCGGAACGGCGAACAGGATACGTAATCCAGTCCGACCTGGTGGAAGAAGTGAATCGAAATCGGATCGCCGCCGTGCTCACCACAGATACCCATCGGCAGATTCGGTTTGGTGGAACGTCCACGCTTCACGCCTTCGGCGACAACGCGACCCACCCCGTGGGTGTCGATAGATTCGAACGGGGAAACCCCGAAGATTCCGGCTTCTACGTACTGCGGGAAGAACACACCTTCCACATCGTCACGGCTGAATCCCCAAGTAGTTTGGGTCAGGTCGTTGGTGCCAAAGCTAAAGAATTCGGCTTCCTTGGCGATGGTGTCAGCGGTCATGGCGGCGCGCGGCAGCTCAATCATGCAACCCACCGGAACATCAAAGGTAACGCCGTATTCGCCCTGAACCTCGGCAATGATTTCTTCGGCTTCATCGCGCACCAGCTGGAGCTCACGAATGGAACCAATCAGCGGAACCATAATCTCGGGATGCGGATTCAAGCCGTCCTTCTTCAGCTCGCAAGCCGCCGAAACCAGCGCCTTCATCTGCATCTTAAACAAGCCCGGCAGGTAAATGCCCAGGCGGACACCGCGCAGACCCAGCATCGGATTTTCCTCATGCATCCGGCGCACGGCCTCCAGCATATGCTGGTCTTCCTCCGAGAGCGCCCCGCCCTGAGCTTTCGCCACCGCGTTCTTAATCTCCAGAGTCGTCAAGTCCGGCAGGAACTCGTGCAGCGGCGGGTCAATGAGACGAACGGTCATATGCTTGCCGTCCATAATCTTAAGCATTTCCTTAAAGTCGCCCTTTTGCAGCGGCTCCAAGGCGTCCAGAGCATGTTGACGTTCCTCGGACCCTTCGGGGGAGAGAATAAGTTTCTCTACCAGGGGACGGCGATCGCCAAGGAACATATGCTCGGTACGGCACAAGCCGATGCCTTCCGCACCAAAGTCCAGAGCCCGCTGCGTGTCCGCAGGGGTGTCGGCGTTGGTGCGCACCACCAGGCGGCGAACTTCATCAGCGTGGGTCATCAACCGGTCGACTGCCCTGATTAAGTCCTTCTCATCTTCGGTGGCCGAAGCATCCAAACCAGCCTGCAGACCGTGAGAAAGGTAAGTGGTGACAGGGGAATCCTGCACCGGAACCGCACCGAGGAACACCTCGCCGGTACCGCCGTCGATGGAAATTTCATCCCCTTCGTGCAAGACAGTATCCCCCACGGTAGCGGTCTTGGCGGCTTGGTCAACCACGATGGTTTCCGCCCCGACCACACAGGTCTTGCCCATACCGCGAGCCACTACAGCAGCGTGGGAAGTCTTGCCGCCGCGGCTGGTCAAAACGCCCGCAGCCGCGACCATGCCCCGCAGGTCGTCGGGGTTCGTTTCGCGGCGCACCAAGATACACGGCACACCCGCGTCAGCGGAGGCCTCGGCAGCATCGTTATCAAACACAATCTTGCCCACCGCGGCGCCGGGGGACGCCGCCATACCCTTGGTGAACACCTCCGGCTTGCCGGACATGTCAAACATCGGGAACATCAAGTTTTGCAGCTGTTCACCGGTGACCCGCAGCAGGGCTTCATCGGTGGTAATCAAGCCTTCGTCAACCAGCTGGGTGGCGATTCGGAAAGCCGCAGCCGGGGTACGTTTGCCCACGCGCACCTGCAGCATCCACAACTTGCCGCGTTCGATGGTGAACTCGATATCGCACATATCTTCGTAGTGGGTTTCAAGCTTCCGCATGATACCCAACAGTTCGTCATAGGACTTTTTGTCGTGTCCCTCCAGGTCTTTCAGGGTTTCGGTATTGCGGATACCGGCCACCACGTCTTCGCCCTGAGCATTCATGAGGATGTCGCCGTACACCCCCGGACGGCCCGAGGAGGGGTCACGGGTGAAGCACACCCCGGTGCCGGAGTCATCGCCCATATTGCCGAACACCATGGTCACAATGTTGACGGCGGTGCCCAAGTCGTGGGGAATCCGCTCACGGCGACGGTAGATACGGGCGCGTTCAGAGTTCCAGGAGCGGAACACGGCTTCAATAGCCATGTCCATCTGCGTGCGCGGATCTTGCGGGAACGGCTTGCCGGTTTGGGATTCAACGATTTCTTTGAACTGCGCGGTGAGTTCTTTCAGGTCGCTGGCATTCAGATCGGTGTCTGCCTTAGCTCCGCGGTTCTTTTTCATGTTTTCCAGCGCGTCAGAGAACAGGTCGCCATCAATGTCCTGCACGGTTTTGCCGAACATTTGAATCAAACGGCGGTACGAATCCCAAGCGAAACGGTCGCTACCGGCAATCTTGGCCAAGCCTTCCACAGATTTGTCGTTCAGACCAACGTTCAAAACGGTTTCCATCATGCCGGGCATAGAGAACTTTGCGCCGGAACGCACCGACACCAGCAGCGGATCCTCAGCCGCACCCAACTCGCGGCCAACGGTTTCTTCCACCTCACGCAAAGCCTTGGTGACCTGCACGGTAGTTTCCTCCGGGACTTTGCCTTCCTTCAGGTAAGCCCGGCAGGCATCGGTAGTAATCGTAAATCCCGGGGGTACCGGCAACCCGAGGTTGCTCATCTCCGCCAGGTTTGCACCCTTGCCACCTAACAGGTCCTTTTGATCCTTATTGCCTTCTGCAAAACGGTAAACGAATTTGGGCATGTGTTAAGCCTCCAACTTTTTCGAAACAATCTGCGCACCACGCGCCAAAACTATCCTAGCAATATTTCGTTCCTCGCTCACACCGCCCTATTTGCGTCCCTTCACGGGTTTCGCCATGTCCCGAGCCCCGGGTACAAAGCCACGTCCTCACCGGTCTAATCGCTCCGCCTAGCCGTGCAATGAAACGGGGACGCGGGAAAACACAGCAGGTTCCCCTCCCGCAAAACGGTAGAGGAACCTGCTGAATGAAAGGAACAGATATAAAAGATTCTGTAAGGGGCCTATTCCGCCACTGCCGAGACGGTCCAGACCCGTCCCTGGGCGTCGGTCAACAGATAGACCGGCATATCCAGGATGGAACCGTCCTTTTGCTTGACTGGCTGGCTAATCAGCCTCGCGCTGACCAAGTCGATGCGGCCATCAATCTTATCTGGCAGCCCCTTCTGATTGCGCACATCCAAAGGACCATACTTCGGGTCGTTGAGGCGCTGCACAGCCTGAGCCTCCGAGATGACCTTGTACTCGCCAATCTTCGTTTCTTTACCCAGATTGGCACGAATCGAAGCCACTCCGGTTTCTGAAACCACAGCTTTCCAATTTTGGGCTTGTGTTTGACCAGGCATCTTAACCGGGACACTCACTGTGGTCAGACCGTCTTTCTGGGTGGTTCCCGCCGCACGGCTCATCACGGTGGCTCCCAAGGAAGCCGCCACCTTCTCAACTTGGGCGATAGCTTTCTCAGAAGAGGGCGCGTTTCCTGCTACTTTCATTACACAAGGGGTCGGGCCAGGCGAAGGGTTCTGAGTCGCCTGCGGTTCTACGGATTCTGTCGGCGAAGACCCGGAAGGATCCGTGGTTTCGGTCACTATCAGCAGCGCTTGCAGCTGACCAATCTCGACCACTGGGCCAGGCAAGTTGGTGGTGTCAGCGGTATCGACGTTGTGTGTAGCTCCTTTTGCCTTGGAGTGGCTCGGTTCTGGACTATCCGGCCGCACCGCCGGGGGAACAGTCTCGGTCGGGGTTTCAGTTGGAGTCGGGGTCGGCGTTGAGGTCGGCTCTGTTGGGTCACTAGGTTCCGGCGGCGTGGTACTGGGAGTAGTCGGGGTATTCGGAGCCGGAGTTTTGCCGGTGTTGGAAGTAGAGTTCCCGGTCGGGTTCTGGGTAGCGTCGGGATTGGGCAACTCCACAGTACCGTCTCCGGGTTTCACCGGCACGCATTCCATCCGCACCGCAGAGGGGTTATCAAAGCTCAAAGAGGTCAGCTGACCCACAGTGACCGTCAAAGTCGCCCCTTTAGCGTCGGTGACGGTAAACCCGGAGCTGTTCCTTTTCACGGAACCTCGCATACCTAATGAATTCGCGACCTTCTGGACTTGATCAGCGGAAACGTTGGCTCCCTTACCCAACCGTGAAATCGGGGCTTTGGTAGGAACAGTGGAAAAATTGCCCGCCGCTACAAACTCAACATCACCGACCTTTTCCAAGCGCTGACTAGCTCCGGGCACCATAATCTCTGAACCCGCGGCGGTAATAATCGGCCCATCCGTAATCACGACACCATCGCCCTGATTGGGCAATTCACCCGGTTCGCCGGGGGAAAGCACGCTCCACCCGGTGAAACCAACCACCGTCGCAGCCGCTGCCGCGCTCAAACCAACCAGCCAGTTGCGCCGCACTGCCAGCGTGTGACGACGCACTGCCAGAGACACGACTTCCGCCACCGGGGCTTGGGTATCCGCAGTTTCCACCGCAACCACGTGCGCAGGCAGCTGAGTCTCAAAAGCCAACCCTTCGGATTCCATCTGAGCAGCGACTTTAGCGCGCAGAGAATCCAAATCTACGGGCAAATTTTGGGCAGGGTCGAGTGAGCGCAGAGCTTCCAGCCCGCTCATCTCGATTTTGTGGTTTTCCACTTCCCTGTCCTTCTGTTGGGCGGTAATCGTTGGGATTACCGCGCTTTGTCGTTCTTACTGATAAAACTTGGCTGGTCGAAACCGTCCTCAGGCCCGGCGCAGTTTCGACCTTGCAACATATACATGTAACCGGCCTGGCGTTTCTTACACTTTCCTAAGAAGTATTTTTTTCAATCGCTTCCTCCAGTCGTTTCCGCGCCCGCGACAACGCCGCATCCGCGGCCGAACGGCTCACTCCCAGGTACTGTGCCAAATCATTACCGCTCAGACCTTCCCAAGCAACCGCCAAGAGAATCTCGCGATCGCGCTCACTAAGGCTCAGCAGGGCCGCTCGCATCCCGTGATCCTCCACGACGAGTTGAGCCGGATCGGAGAAATCGGTGGAGTCCAGGTTTTCCTGGTTATCTCCCATGGGCAGGGATTTCTTTTTGCGGTACCAGTTAGCCAAAGTCAGACCCGCGGTTTTGTACAGCCAAGGCAGTTCAGCGCCATCGGGAACCTCGGTTTTTTTCTTCCACATCACGGTGAAAACTTCCGCGGCTAGGTCCTCGGCGTCACTATAGGCCCCCCGTCGATAGAGAAACCGCACTATGGCCGTGCTATGTTCAGCAAATACCCGCTCAAACCACTGTTCATCGTGGATAGCGGTGGACATAGGTTCGGCCTCTCCCTTGACGCGGCGCAATAAAATTGCTAACTCATACGAATATACCCCGTAACGCGCTCAACCATGAACCCATCGCTAAATCTGAACAGGATCAGGCCTAGCGTTGTGGTTAAATGCTTCGCGGGTCCGCCGAGGCGGACCCGCGAGTCGGTTTCGAAAGCGACTACGAAGCAGGTTCCTTTTCCGGGGACTCTTCCCCTTCCTTGGCAGCCAGTTCGGCTTCCCGAATCGTCGCCGCGGTCACGTCTTCGAGCTTGCGGCGCTGTTGAGCCCGCCCCTCGGGCAGACCGTCCTCGCCGGTAAACTTGAACTCAGCGTCGTCAGTGAACTCCCAATCTGTCCCGCTGACCTTGTCCGCAGACTCGTGCTTGATGAACTTCGGATCGACGTCAACCGTAACGGTCTGGCCTTCACCCAGTTCAGAGAACAGAATCTTTTCAGACAGGACGTCTTCGATTTCACGCTGTACCGCCCGGCGCAACGGACGAGCCCCCAGCGTCTTGTCGAATCCCTTATGCGCCAGCAGAGCTCGCGCCGCGGGAGTCAGCCGCAAAGCCATGCCCTGATCCAGCATCCGGTCGTCGAGCTTGGCGATCATTAAATCAACAATCTGGAGGATTTCGCCCTTCTCAAGCTGCGGGAACACTACGATTTCATCCACACGGTTGAGGAACTCGGGCCGGAAGTGCTGTTTCAACTCTTCCTGAACCTTGCCCTTCATCCGCTGATAGTCCGTGGACAGCTCACCGCTGGCCTGGAAACCGGTCAGCACACCCTTGTTGATTTCACGAGTGCCGAGGTTCGTGGTCATGATGATAATGGTGTTCTTAAAGTCGACCAGGCGACCTTGGGAATCGGTGAGGTGGCCCTCCTCCAACACCTGCAACAAGCTGTTAAAGATGTCCGGGTGGGCCTTTTCCACTTCGTCGAACAGCACTACGCTGAAGGGCTTGCGACGCACCTTTTCGGTGAGCTGACCGCCCTCGTCGTAGCCGACATAGCCCGGAGGTGAACCGAACAACCGAGAGGCCGTATGTTTCTCCGAGAACTCGGACATATCCAGCTGGACCAGGGCGTTCTCGTCTCCAAAGAGGAACTCCGCCAGTGCTTTGGCGAGCTCGGTTTTGCCCACCCCAGTCGGGCCGGCGAACACAAACGAGCCGCCAGGACGCTTCGGATCTTTCAAACCAGCGCGGGTCCGGCGAATGGACTGAGACACCGCCTTGACTGCCTCGTCCTGACCGATGATGCGCTTGTGCAGTTCATCTTCCATCCGCAGCAGCTTCGAGGATTCTGCCTGAGTGAGTTTGAACACCGGGATGCCGGTGGCCATCGCCAAAACCTCGGCGATTTGTTCCTCGTCAACTACCGACTCGGAGGTGTCTTCGCCTTGGCGCCACTGGGATTCCTTCGCCGCGCGTTCTTCGGTCAGATTCTTTTCTTCGTCACGCAGCTGGGCAGCCTTTTCGAAGTCCTGGGCGTCAATGGCGGCCTCTTTCGCTTGGCGAGCCTTGGCGATTTTTTCGTCAACTTCTTTCAGCTCCGGCGGCGCCGTCATCCGCTGGATCCGTAAACGCGCCCCGGCCTCGTCAACCAGGTCAATTGCCTTATCCGGTAAGAACCTGTCAGACACATAGCGGTCAGCAAGCTGCGCCGCGGCAGCGAGAGCCGCGTCAGTAATCATGACGCGGTGGTGAGACTCGTAGCGATCCCGCAGCCCCTTGAGGATAGCAACGGTTTCTTCCACACTGGGTTCTTCAACCTTCACCGGCTGGAAACGGCGTTCCAGAGCAGAGTCTTTTTCAATGTACTTGCGGTATTCGTCAATGGTGGTGGCGCCGATAGTCTGCAGCTCACCACGCGCCAGCATCGGCTTCAAAATCGAGGCAGCGTCAATCGCGCCCTCCGCCGCGCCAGCACCAACCAGGGTATGAATCTCATCGATGAACAAGATGATGTCCCCGCGGGTGCGGATTTCTTTCAGCACCTTCTTGAGACGTTCTTCGAAGTCGCCGCGGTAGCGCGAGCCCGCCACCAAGGAACCCATATCCAAGGAATACAGCTGTTTATCTTTCAAGGTCTCCGGGACGTCGCCGCGGACAATGCCCTGAGCCAGGCCCTCCACCACGGCGGTTTTGCCCACCCCGGGTTCGCCAACCAAGACCGGATTGTTTTTGGTGCGCCGGGAAAGAATTTGCATGACGCGTTCCATTTCCTTGGTACGCCCGATGACCGGGTCAAGTTTGGACTCGCGCGCTGCCTGGGTGAGGTTGCGTCCGAACTGGTCCAAAATCGCCGAGTTACCCCCGGCGTTGGGGTTATCCGCCCGTCCGCCACCGACACCCACAGTATCGCGACCGCTCTGTTGAGGCTGGCCGCCTTGATAACCGGAGAGCAGTTCGATAACGGTCTGGCGCACATTGTTCAGGTCAGCACCGAGTTTGATGAGGACTTGGGCGGCGACCCCGTCGCCTTCCCGCAGCAGTCCCAGCAGGATATGCTCGGTACCGATATAGTTGTGCCCCAGCTGCAGCGCCTCGCGCATCGAAAACTCCAGCACCTTGCGGGCGCGCGGAGTAAAGGGGATATGGCCGGTGGTGGGCTGCTCTCCCTCACCGATAATCTCAATGACCTGAGCGCGCACGGCCTCCAGCGAGATACCCATCGTTTCCAAAGCTCGCGCTGCGATACCGTCGCCCTCATGGATGAGACCCAGCAGCAGGTGCTCGGTACCGATGTAGTTTTGGTTCAACCGGCGGGCTTCGTCTTGGGCTAGCACCACCACCCGGCGGGCTCGGTCGGTAAATCTTTCAAACATACGTACTCCCTTTTATACTCGGTACCAATTTATGCCCCCGCATCGCGAAAACGCGACCGTGTTCACTACCGGCTAATTCACACTTCCAACAGAATCGTGAAAGGCCCGTCATTGGTGAACCTGACTTTCATGTCCGCCCCGAAAATTCCCTGTTCAACCCGCATACCCTGGTCCTGCAGCGCTGCCCCCACCGCATCAACCAGTGGTTGAGCCACCTCTCCCGGCGCCGCCGCCACCCACGAGGGCCGATTACCCTTGCGAGCGTCTCCGTAAAGCGTGAACTGGCTAATCAGCAGCACCGGCAAACCCAACTGGACCGCAGACACTTCCGCCCCACGCGCTTGTGAAAGTTTCTCAGACCCACCATCTGCATCGTAGGCACCGGGGGCGTCAAAAATGCGCAGATTCGCAATCTTTCGCGCCATTTTTTCGACCTGTGCCGCCCCGTCGCTATGCGTGACCCCCAACAGCACCACCAGCCCAGGGCCCGTAAATTCGCCGGTAACATCCCCGTTAACCACGCACTTTGCGCCCGTAACACGCTGAATCACTGCCCGCATCGATTGTCCCTTTCCTGTTCTGTGCCGTTTTGACCGGTCTGTTCCGAGTTCACCAGGGCGTGGGGGGACGTTGGCCGGTTCCTCGCGAGTTCTTGCCCCGCCGGCGCCACGAAGCCACGGCGGGACGCACATCGGCCAGGTAAACGGCCGGAATGATTAGCGCCATCATCACCCCGAACAAGCCGACGAAAGCGTTAGGCGTTAGCCCCAGGAAGGAAATCACCAGCGCCAGTAGGTTCAGTAAAGCCCAGAAGTTGCGAGTTCGTTTGCCTTCCGTCGGGAAAGCCTGAGCCGGGGTGGTCAAGGCGTGTATCAAGGCATACAGGCTCATTCCCACCACGACCAGGACCAATCCCAGCACCAGTAATGTTTGCACCGAATTTATAGCCGCGAAAACTGTCGACATTCTATTGTTTCCTCGCTTTCAATCCCAGTAAACCGCCTAGTTGGCTATCGTCTAGGCGGCGCGGATTTTCCCCTCTCGGATCCACGATGACGCTTGGAGCGGCACGCAGCCCCTCCACCAGTAACATTTCCGCGGGGTCAACCTGGCGTTTAACCAAGCCCAGACCGATTTGACCGTCCGTAGGGTGGTACGCCACCGAGGTCAACACCCCGACTTCGGAGCCGTCAGACTCCAGAGTGAGGGAGGAACCTATGGCCGGCAGCTCCTCACGCGACCCGTCTAGGTCCAAGAACGTGAGTCGGCGCGGGGGACGCCCCCGATTCGTCAGCTTTGCCACAGTTTCTTGACCGGGATAGCACCCCTTTTGCAAACTGACGGCGACACGCAGCCAGTCCAACTCATGAGGGAGGGTCCCCGGTTTGCCCTCGCGGCCCAAGCGGGGGCGCCACAGGGAAATTCTCACGGCTTCCCAAGCTCCGAAATCGGCTTTTACAAGACCGCTTGCTGCGGCTGTGGCTTCAAGCGCCGGTAGGTCTAGGCGCGAAACTACCGCCAGTTCGCGGTGCGGGGCGGCGGGGTCGTCCGCCGGATGGCTTACGCTCGCGGCGGTAAAGACGGTCGTGTTTCCCACCGGTCCGGGCCACGGGTCAGCCCAGGTCACTTGGCTATGTTCGCTCCAGAATCGGGCTGCCAAAGAATCTTCATCCCCAGTCTGCAGGTAGCCTACGACCGTAAAGTCAGCGCTAACATCGGCGATTTCCACACGGGAACGGAACCGCATAGAGCGGAAAAACTCAGCGGCACCCCCCGGTTCTTCAGTCAAAATCCACACTGAGCTGCCATCATCGACGGCGAAAAAGCTCAACTCAATGTGTCCGGTGGGGTCGAGGATGAGGGCTTCACGCGGCGCGGCAGGCTCCCAGTTTGAAAAGTCCTGGGTGCTGACAGAGTTTAGCCAAGCCCAGCGATCCGGCCCGGAAACTTTCAGCACTCCCAAGGGAATCTTGGCGTAGCCGCGGCCTTCGAGCAGTTCGGGGCCATGATTCCAGCCCGCGTCTATCGCCGCTCCCGGCCAAATTCTGTCGATACTCGGATAGGTCACCTGCATTTTTACCCCCATTCACCACTTTGGACGCAAACGTGAGAAACATCCTTCAAGCAAGTGTAGGGCCCTCCCCCACTAAAAGCCGCGCCAGAATATAGAGCGGGACAGACGCAGCCAGGACTGGGATGAAAGCCTGACTCACCGCGGCCGAAACTGTTGACGGAGCCAAGTCACCGCTGAAAATTACGGTCAGTGATGCGAACGCGATTCCATACACCACTCCCAACAGCAGACCGGAAACCAGAGCCACGGTCAGGCTGGGGAGGTGTCCTCCCGCGAAAAGCACCATCTGATCTCGCGCGGTTCCTTCCATCACGAGGATGGCCGCCCCGGCCGCCAAACCGAAAATTACCGAGAACAGGATTCCCGTGAAAACTCTCCATTTCAGCTGCCAGTTGGCGCTCATCGCCATGCCGATACACCCTCCGATGAGGGTGACTGCTCCGGGCACCAACAGGAAATACCACAGCGCTTCCGACTCCAGCATGACCCAAGCCCCGGCGGTAGAAACGATGAGGATTCCGGCCGCGTTACCCGCTGCTGAGTTCAGTAAGTTTTCCCTGGGGTTACGCAGCATTTCCGCGATGAAGACCCCAATCACTCCCAAGCCTACGACTTCAGCCACTATCGAGAAATCTTCAAAAATTCTTCCCGTCAGTAAAGCCAACACCCCGAAGATGGTCAGCAGGATGAAAGACGCCCGCGGGGCGGGAAGATGCGCCAGGTGCGCCCAGCCGAAAGCGAAACACACTACCGCAATGGCCGCAGCTACGGTCAGGAAATCCGAGGGGAGTACAAAAATCAAGGACATCCCCAGCGCAGCCAGGGCGGTAATAATCTCGGGGTGGGCACAGATGACCCGCCCTATCAGGGACTCGGGAACTTTCGGTAGCTTTTCAATCTTTTCGGCCTGGTGTTCCTCCCGCCGCACGCGGCGCGTAATTTTTACCGTATCGGTCAGCGAAGGGTCCGGTATTTCCGCGTTGGGCTGGGAAGTCATGTTCCGATTCTCTCATAAGTTCGGCAGTTCTCAGGAACAGACAGTTTCACCGGTTCCGAGAGGGTTAAACTTTGAAGGCTCCGACGTGCGGAGCCTTCAACGACACCGAAACCGTAAAGCGCCTGTCGGCGCGAAGGCCGCTCGTAGCGGCAGTATATGGAGCCCGGGGCTTCTACGGACATCGATGTCTTATATTTAAGTTACCACACCGGCGAGACGTTGTCTCGAGATTTTACTTAATTTACTTTTTAACTCCCCTTTAACCTGACAAAGTTCCTGGCACCGCCGTTCACGACCCTGACTTTACCCCGAAATTTACACCGTTTTTACAATGTAGGTTCCAAACCGATAGAGTAAACAGAGGTAACCAGGAAGGCTCCGCCGGGACTATTTAAACCGGCTTTCCGAGCCGCCAGGTTTGCCGAATCCGTCACTAAGAAGGGTGAAAAATGGGCCTGTTCCATCGCGCCAAAGACGAGGGATTTTTCGAGCAGCTCACCGAAATTGCCGGTAACCTGATTGAAGGTGCCGATATCTTGGCAAAGTTGATGGCGCTCCCGCCCGAACAGCGCGATGGGGAGCGCAACGACTTACACGCGGTAGAGAATTCCTCCGATGATTTGACCCACGCGTTCATGAACAAAATTAACCAGACTTTCGTCACCCCCCTGGATCGCGACGACCTCAGCGAACTGGCTTACCGGCTCGATGACTGCATGGATTTGATTGACGAAGCCGGGAACCTCATCGTGGTCTATCAGCTCCAGGAGCTCCCCGAATGCTTGCACAAACAGGCGGCTATCCTCCAAAAGTGCGCCACGGTTACAGCCAAAGCCATGCCTCGGCTGAAAACCCTGGACGAGTTACGCGAATACTGGGTGGAAGTCAACCGCTTAGAAAATCAAGCCGACCAGATTTATATGCACTGCCTGTCCGACATTGTCAACAACAATCCTGACCCGATAGCAGTTATCAAACTGAAAGACATCACCGAGCGGCTTGAGGATGCCTGCGATGCGTTCGAGCATCTGGCTGCTCTGGTCGAAGGTATCGCAATCAAGGAATCTTGAGGGTGCTCCCGGATGGACATTTCTCTGGTACTGGTTGTTTGTGTCGTTATCATCGCCGTTGTCTTTGATTTCACTAATGGTTTCCACGATGCTGCTAACGCCATTGCCACCGCTATTTCCACGCGGGCTTGGGCACCGCGCGCCGCTTTAGCTATGGCTGCGGTCATGAACTTGGTGGGGTCACTGCTGGGAACTGAAGTGGCGAAAACCATCGGTTCTGGGATCATTGATATGTCAGGATACGCTACGGCGGTTTCCCACGCCGAAAGGGCCCACGGCCTGTTGATTATTCTCGGAGGCCTCATCGGGGCGATTTGCTGGAATGTTATTACCTGGTATTTCGGGCTGCCTTCCTCGTCCTCACACGCACTGATTGGTGGCCTAGCGGGGGCAGGTTTAGCCGCGGGCGTCACGGTGAACTGGGCGACGATTACTTCTCACGTCCTGATTCCGATGGTGGTTTCCCCGCTCATCGGTTTCACTTTTGCTTATGTGCTGATGAGCTTGGTTACGGTGTCTATGAAAAACCTGGCTTACCGCCGGACCATGCGTAAATTCCGGGTTGGTCAAAAGTTTTCTTCTGCCGCACTAGCCTTGGGTCACGGTTTGCAGGATGCGCAAAAGACCATGGGGGTCATTTTCATTGCTCTGGTAGCTTCCGGTCACGTCGACTTGGACGACCCGATTCCTCTGTGGGTCAAGTTGGCGGCAGCTACGGCCATTGCGGCCGGCACCTTCGTAGGCGGGTTTCGTATCATGAAAACCTTAGGTTCGAGGGTGATTCATGTCGATCCGGCCAACGGTTTTGTCTCCGAGACGGTGGCCGCGGGGGTGCTGTATTTCACGGCTTTCATCTGGCACGCCCCGATTTCCACCACCCATACCGTGACCACCGCCATCATGGGAGTGGGCGCGACCCGCAGGCTTTCCGCAGTACGCTGGGGAACGGCCGGAAACATTGTGGTGGCTTGGGTTCTGACTCTTCCTGCCGCCGCCGCGGTAGCTGCCGCGGTCTACACCCTGTTGGAATTCCTGTTCCGAATTTAGACAGCGCCACCCACCGACAACCGCACGAACCCGAAAAATCGGGCGGGCGGACTCGTGATTACCGAAAAATCACATTAATCCAGCACGTACCCAACAGGGGGTTCGGCTCCCGCGCGCTCGGCGGCAATGAGTTTCGGGCTACCCTCGGCGTCTGAGATTACGTGAACGATCAAGGATTCCCCAGTTTCCAGAGGTATCAGGGTTTCTTCTAAGAAATCGTTTCCCAAAGCCCGAATCAGCGGAATCAGGACCGGGGCATGGGAACACAGGGCAGTCGGACCTTCCGCGGGCGCCGCCTTGATCTGTGCGCGCAACAGTTCCAACCCGCCATAAGGATTGGCGGCGAAACCGTCTTCGCTCAACACATCGGGGTATTCACACCTAATCCCGCTGGCTTTCAAGTACGGGCGTATCGTTTGCTCGCAACGTTTCCACGGCGAACAGAACAGTCGGGAAATCCCGAAAGCGCTCAGGGTGGAGGCCAGCGCCGCAGCCTGGCGCTTACCGCGTTTTTTCAAAGGACGCAGCGAATCATCGGTCTTCCACTTCAGACGATTCTTGGCTTTTCCGTGGCGCACCAACATAACTGGAGTCGAGTCGCCCCAACCCTGTCGCAGGTATTGCTCCGCTTGTGTCACCAGATTGCGGTCATATTCTTGAGTTAAGAGTTCCTGCGCTTGGGCCTGGTTGACCCAACGAATCTCGTTTATCTCATGTGGCGAGGCCGGCTCCACGTAGGGCCGAGCCAGTATCGCCGCACTGTGGCGCACCTGAGCCAACCAGTACGTGACCTGTTTCTCGACACCCTCCACCGGGTAAGTTGTGAGACCGAGCTGGGGCCCCAGGCACACTTGCACCCCGGTTTCTTCGGCAATTTCCCGCACCGCACAGGCCGGCAGCAGCTCGCCGGGTTCCAGTTTTCCCTTCGGCAGGGACCAGTCATCGTACTTTGGCCGGTGGACGACCAAAAATTCATAAGGGGTTTGGGTGGGCGCGCCCTCCAAGGCCGGACGCAGTTCCCCGCCTCGCCAAACCACCCCGCCGGCAGCCAGAACTCTACTCATTACCTTCCCTTTTCTGTGTACTCAACTCTGTAAACTTCACCAACCGGGCTGATGTGCGCCATATCGAGGCGACCGCGACCGGCTCGGTGCCTCACTCGAATGCCGTGACATGTCAACCTCAATGCCGGGAGACGCCGCCGCGTCCCGACACTCGCGAGGAGGCGTGGTTCATCAAAGTTTCCTGGATGTCCTCCAGACGCAGTCCAGCCTCGTTTGTGTTGACCCGCACCCACTGCTGGTCAGGCATCAACCGCCACGAGGAGGTGGTGTCTGCCATGCCGCGTTTGACTAGATCAACCAGATATTGGATCTGCTCCGGGTCCACGATTTTCACCAGCGCTTCAACGCGGCGATCCAAGTTACGATGCATCAGGTCCGCGGAACCAATCCAGACTTCCGGATCCCCATCGTTCTTAAAGGCATAGACTCGCGAGTGCTCCAAGAATCGTCCCAGGATAGAAACGACCCGAATGTTATCGCTGAGACCGGGGATACCTGGCTTAATGGAACAAATGCCGCGGACCTGGACCATCACCGGAACCCCCGCTTGGGAAGCCCGATAAAGTGCATCCGTCAAACGCTCGTCCACAATCGAGTTGATTTTGAACAGGATTCCCGCTTTCTTGCCCGCTTTCTTGTTAGAGATTTCGCGGTTTATCCGCTCAATCAAGCCGTCACGAATAGAGCGGGGCGCGACCAGCAAACGGTGGAACGTCGAACGCGGCGCGTATCCGCTGAGCTGGTTGAACAGACGGGTCAGGTCCTGGGCGACCTCGCGATCATCGGTCAGCAGACCCAGGTCCTCGTAGCCGCGAGCGGTCTTCGGGTGGTAGTTACCGGTGCCCACGTGACAGTAGCGATGCATCCCGTCGGGTTCTTGACGTACCACCAGACACAGCTTGCAGTGCGTCTTGAGACCCACCAAGCCGTAAACCACGTGAACCCCGGCGCGTTCCATCTTGCGAGCCCAGCCGATGTTGGCTTCCTCATCGAAACGCGCCTTAATCTCGACGATGGCCACGACCTGTTTCCCGGCACGGGCCGCGTCAATCAGAGCCTGGACGATCGGGGAATCGCCCGAAGTTCGGTACAGGGTCTGTTTGATTGCCAAAACGTTCGGATCTTGAGCTGCCTGCACGATAAATTGCTGCACCGAGGTGGCGAAAGAATCATACGGAAGGTGTATCAGCACATCGTGGTCGCGAATGGAGCTGAAAATATCCGAGGTTTTCGATGATTCTTTCTCGGCCAGCCCGCTCGGCGTCACGGGAACATACGGAGGGTATTTGAGCTGGGGAATATCCAGGTCATGCAGGTCATTGAGACCGCGCAAGTCCAGCGGCGCAGGCAGCCGGAACACGTCGGAAGTCCCGATTTCAAGGTTTTCTTTTAAGAAATCCAGCAGGAGCGCCGGCATGGATTCCGCCACTTCCAGACGTACCGCCGGCCCGAAACGCCGCTTCGCGAGTTCGGATTCCATCGCGGTCAAAATATTTTCCGCGTCGTCCTCCTCGACTTCCAGATCTTCGTTACGGGTCACCCTGAACTCGTGGGCTTCTTTGATTTCCATACCGGGGAACAAGTGGTCGAGGTGTGCGGAAATTATCTGTTCAATGGGGACAAAGTTGACCTTTTCCCCCGCCAAAATTACGTTCGAGGGGTCATTCTCGACCCCGTTTTCGGTCACCGCCACGAAACGCGGCAGGATAGGCGGCACCTTGATACGCGCAAAGTGTTCTTTGCCAGTGTTGGGGTTACGCACAATGATCGCCAGGTTCAGCGACAGTCCGGTGATGTAGGGGAAGGGGTGGGACGGGTCTACTGCCAGCGGCGACAGGATGGGAAACACCTGGTTGCGGAAGTACCGGTGCAGGATTTCGTGATGGGTTTCGTTCAGGCTATCCCAGTCGGTGATGACCAAACCGGCTTTATCCAGAGCCGGGCGAATCTCGTCTTGGAAATAACGGTAGACGTTGCCGGTCATCTCGTGTGAGCGACGGCTGATTTCGCCTTCCAGCTGACGCGGCGTCAACCCGGAAGCGGAAACCGTCGCAAACCCAGCGGCGATACGGCGCTTCAGCCCCGCGACCCGCACCATATAGAACTCGTCCAAGTTGGAACAATAGATAGTCAGGAACCACGCCCGTTCCAACAGGTGCAGGCGCGGGTCTTGGGCCTGTTCAAAGACACGCTGGTTAAAGGCGAGCCAGGACAATTCCCGGTCGGCGAAGCGGCCTTTGGGTAGTTTCGGCAATCCGTCTGGGGTCAGCCCGTCTTCTTTCTTTAGAGAAAGGGGCTTGTGGTCGGCTTTCTTTGAGGATTTGTTCTTTTTCACCTTCGAGCCCAAGGCGTCCGCGCGGGCAATTACTACCGGGTCAGGCAGACGGTCGGGCAGTTTTTCCTCCCGAGTCGTATCCGGTTCCGTGAAGTCCGCGTCATCGTATTCTTGGGAGCCACCGGGATCCAAATCTTTTTTCGGGAACATTTCCTCCGCGGTAGCACCCGCAAAGAGGGATTTCTTTTCTGCCCCGGGCAAGGGGGGAGGAGCCGGAACTCCTGTCTCATTGTTTTCCTGTGTATCTTGGTTTTCTTGGTTCTCAGACACCTTATGTCCCCTCAACTTTTTAGTTATTTTTGCTCACGTATTGCCTGGGTTTGCACAGTTGTCCGTCCCACCACTGGGTGCGGCGAGCGGCGCAGTCGTCAATCCAAGCGGCCTTCGCGATACATGGTCGCCGCATCTAGCAGCTCGTCGGCAGTAGCCAGCAATGCGTTGTCCCGCAGGGTCACCGCGTTGGCCAGCACGTCCTGAGGATTTTCCTTCATCCAAACCGACTCGCTGGCTGCCAACACCCGCAGCACAGCTTGAGACGTATCCAGAAAATCGGCGAAATTATCGTCGAAGCTTCCCCCTAAGATTTGTCCGAGCTGTTTTTTCCATTCGGAAAAATCCAAGGAATGAGCCCCATCAATATCAAGATATTCCGAGAGTCGGGGAGAATTCAGTCCTTGCTTGAAGCGCGTATTTACACCTTCCGGGTAGCGCCTCACCCACTGGTCTATCAGCAGCATCCTCCACAAAACGCCCGGCAAGGTATTGACCGGGGAACGCGACCACAGCTCGGCCAGTTCGTCTACACCGTTTTCCTGCATATGTTTCAACAGCCGTTCCTTGGTTTCCGGATCGGGGTCAGACCACTCCCCATTGGGGGATTTCACCAAAATCCGAGCCGAGGTGTGGGCTGACTCGCTGGACAGTGCCGGATCTTCCTCGCCTTCCAAGTATTCCAAGGTTTCTGGTTCGATGATGGCCGGGCGTCGCGGCTTCCTGGTTTCCATGGTTCCTCCTGTTCGATTCACCTTAATTATCTCCGTTCACCCGGGTTTTTGTGTGGACTTGGTAATACTTCCCTGCGGACTTTACCTAACTGGTAATAACGGGGCGAGCATCTCAGATGCCTGCAGTGCTTGCACTATGAGCGCAAGTTAAGGCCGGATTGTGGGGCAATCCGTTGCGGGTTCTGATTTCTCAGGAGCGAACCAGCCGCTCAGTTGTCGTAACGCAGTCTTTTTACCTATAATCTTTCCTACGGGCCTATAGCTCAGTTGGTAGAGCAGCGGACTTTTAATCCGTGGGTCGAGGGTTCGAGTCCCTCTGGGCCTACTTGTTTGAGTGGGATGGGCTTT
>ERZ1673752.1669-NODE-1669-length-29584-cov-6.795354_pt1 | contig 29584 bp, 25 predicted proteins | sample MGYA00580195_ERZ1673752 | MGnify/ENA primary metagenome ERZ1673752 (study PRJEB41218, sample SAMN15661744) | gut metagenome | host: Homo sapiens | place: Canada: London | collected 2015-08-20/2019-03-30 | study: EMG produced TPA metagenomics assembly of...
TAATGGACACTAGAACCTGAATCTAGCGAGTCTGCCAATTCCACCACTCGCGCATGAAATATTCTTCTTAAACAACACTCCAAATTTGGAGAGTGGTGCGAGCGATGGGACTTGAACCCACACGTTCAGTTGAACACAAGCACCTCAAGCTTGCCTGTCTGCCGATTCCAGCACGCTCGCAAATATACCCTCCAAATTGGAATGCTTGTTTATTATAGCACTTCGGCCGCATTTGTCAAGAGCCATTCACAAAAAAACCGCAAATTCCGAGAAAATCCCCCGGCGGCTGCAGAGCCGCCGGGGGTGAAGGGGGTTATCGGTTTTCCATCGGGACATACGGGCGGCGGCGCTCAATGCACTTGCAGGCCGGGCGGATGATCTTGCCGCCCTCAGACAACTCCTCCATCCGGTGGGCGCACCAGCCGGGCATACGCGCGATGGCGAACAGCGGCGTGAACAGCTCCTGCGGCAGGCCGAGCATCTGATACAAAAAGCCGCTGTAGAAGTCGACGTTCGAGGAGGCGGGGCGGCCGTTGCGGGCCGTGAGCATCTCGCGCGCGACGCGCTCGACGATCAGGCGCAGCTCCATCTCGTCGCTGAGCCCTTTCTCGCGGGAGATGTCGATGGCGAACTTGCGCAGCACCTCGGCGCGCGGGTCGGAGAGGGAGTAGACCGCGTGGCCGATGCCGTAGATCAGGCCGCTGCCGTCGAAGGCGCGCTTGGCGAGGATATCCTCGAGATAGCTGCGGATCTGCGCCTCGCTCGTCCAGTCGCTGACGTGCGCCTTCAGGTCGTCGATCATCTGCACGACCTTGATGTTCGCGCCGCCGTGGCGCGGCCCCTTCAGCGAGCAGAGCGAGGCCGTGATGGCGGAATAGGTGTCCGTCCCGGACGAGGAGACGACGTGGTTTGTAAAGGTGGAGTTGTTGCTGCCGTGGTCGGCGTGGAGGATGAGCGCCGCGTCGAGCGCACGGGCCTCCAGCTCGGTATACTGCTTGTCGGCGCGCAGGAGGTACAGGATGTTCTCCGCCATCGACAGCTCCGGATTGGGGACGTGCAGGTAGAGGTCATGTCCCTGCCGCGCGCGGTAGGCCTGGTAGCTGTAGATGGCCAGCTGCGGCGTGTTCGCGATCAGCTGCAGACACTGGCGCAGGGCGTTCGGCAGGCTGATGTCATTGGCGGCGTTATCGTAGCAGTAGAGCGTCAGAATGGCGCGGGCGAGCGTGTTCATCATGTCGCCAGTCGGGACCTTCATGATGACGTCGCGCACGAAGCTGCCCGGCAGGCCGCAGTAATCGTTCAGCAGACCGCGGAACTCCTCGAGCTGCGCCGCGGTCGGCAGTTCGCCGAAGAGCAGCAGGTAAATCGTCTCCTCAAAGCCGAAGCGCTTGTCACTGAGCGAGCCATTCACCAGCTCGCGCACGTCGTACCCGCGGTAGTACAGCACGCCCTCACAGGGGATGGTGTCGTTGCCGTCAACGGTGTAGCCCTTGACCTCGGAGATGCGAGTCAGGCTCGCCAGCACGCCGCGGCCGTTGGCATCGCGCAGGCCGCGCTTGACGTCATATTTCTGATATAGTGCGCGGTCGATGTGGCAGTTTTTCGACCAGCGCTCCGTCAGATCCTCAATCTGGGGGGTGATGCGGGAATACTCCTCCATAGAAATGTTCTGGGTCATGGTGAATCACCAATCCTTTCTTGTTTCAATCCTCGTTTGCAAGTATAACATGATAAACTTGCATATGCAAGGGGCAATCTCTCATGGAACAGGCGATTTTAACGAAAATTCTGAAATCACGAAACTTGCACCATGCAAAACGGAAGCGCCCAAAAGGGGATACACATCCACAGAAACGCGCTGTATCCGCCGCCCACTTTTGTGCAGAGCAGACAAAGAAACGGACGGTTTTTATCCACTTTGAAAATTTTGTTATCAGTTTGTAATTTTTGTGTAGCTTTTTTGAAAGAGATGTGGTATGATGTATCTCGGTTATTCAAACGGCCAAACCAAAAGAATGGCAGGTGTTTTCATTATGAAGAGAAAATTGGCGTGTCTGCTGCTGATTACGGCGACGATTGTAACGAATCTTTCCATCGCGTGGGCAGATGAGTCCGCGGGTGCGGCGGCGACGGACAACGCGGCCTATACCGAGGCGCTCGCGCAGCTCTCGGCCGCGGGGGTCGACAGTGTCAGCACCGCGATCACCGACAACAAGGGCATGAATCTGGCGATTGATCTGGGGCTGCTCGACGGCGAGGAGAGCATGGATCTGGCTCGCCTTTCGGCACAGGCCCATGTCGTGCAGACGCAGCAGCTCCGCGAGGCGGAGGAGGCGGCAGCGGCCGCTGAGGCGGCGGAAGCCGCCCGTGCGAACGTCCTCGCGAGCTACGACGGCGTGATGATCTGCTGCAGCGATACGCTGAACGTCCGCGCCGAGGCGAGCACGGGCTCCGCCATCGTGCGCACCATCCGCGCCGGCAAGGTCGCGCACCTGCTCGACGCGACGGATAACGGCTGGTATCAGATCTCCTTCGGCAGCTCCACGGGCTATGTCAGCGCCGACTACTGCGAGCCGGTGCACTACGCCGACTATGAGGGGACGGCCGCGACAAGCACCGTCCGCGAGGAGCTCGTTGAGTTCGCCAAGACCTATCTCGGCACGCCCTATGTCTACGGCGGCACGAGCTATTCCGGCATCGACTGCTCCGGCTTTACGATGCGGGTGTTCGGCCACTTCGGCTACTCCCTGTCCCACGCGGCCTCCGCGCAGTACCGCGCGAGCGTGCGCATCTCGGATTCTGAGCGGCAGGCGGGCGATCTGGTGTTCTTCACCGGGTTCGGCAGCGGCGTCATTGAGCACGTCGGCATCTATATCGGCGGCGGCCGGTTCATCCACGCCAGCACCAGCAATGGTGTCATCATCAGCTCCCTCAGCGAGAGCTACTATGCCCGCAACTACCTCTACGCCAGCCGCCTGCTGGTCAACGACTAATATATAACAGGGAGCGGCGCTGCCGCTCCCTGTTATATTTGTCAAAAAAGGGCGATGACCTTTTTTGACAACAAGATTTCGCTCCGAACCGCGTATTTTGCCCGCCGCAGGCGGGCAAAATACACTCTCTACGCGCAAAGTGTTTTTTGCGACGTACACGCCGCCGCAAAAAACAAATTTCACTTTTTTCGCGGCTTGCGAGCCGCGAACTCTGCGAGGCATTTATTTGATCGCGTTACTAAGACTTTCGCAAAAAATCCGGATCTTCGGAATTTTACTCTTGACAACTCACGTATTTGCACCTATAATAAAAAAGCTGATTGCAACGATGCTTGTGTGGCTCAGTTGGTAGAGCAGCTCACTCGTAATGAGCAGGTCGCCGGTTCGAGTCCGGCCACAAGCTCCAAAAGCACCCGATTTCTTCGAAATCGGGTGCTTTTTCTATGTTGTTTGTGCCGATGATGTGCTGCTTCCTGCAGTTTGCCGCGCCGGAGCGCAGGGCCGCGGGCTATGTCGCCGCCGTGTTTGCGGGCATGTATGCGGCCATCATCATGCTGGTCTGCTTCGCGCAGCTCACCACGGTACGCTTCGGCGGCCTGACGGAGCAGGCGCGGATCCTGCTGGATTTCCGGCAGATGAATCTCTTTTTCAGCTTCGACCTGCTGGGCTATGCGCTGATGTCGCTCGCGACGTTTTTCGCGGGGCTGACGGTCTGCCCGCGGAGCAGGACCGACAGATGGCTGCGGGCGCTGCTTCTGATCCACGGTGTGTTCTTTATCAGCTGCCTGCTGATGCCGATGCCGGGTGTCTTTCGGGCGGACAGCCCCGCGTGGATCGGCACGGCGGTGCTGGAGTTCTGGTGCGCCTATTTCTGCCCGGTGGCCGTTCTGTCGCGCCGGTACTTTCAGAAGATAAACTGAAAAACCTTCCCCCAAAGGGCAGCGCCCTTTGGGGGAAGGTTTTTCAGTCCATCACAGGCCGCTCATCGCCGTAGAAGAACACGGCGACGGTGCCGGGGCCGCTGTGCGAGCCGATGATCGTGCCGATGTCGCACAGGCGGATCCTGCCGCGGAGCTTCGGGAAGCGCTCCTCGAGCGCGTCGATCAGCAGCTGCGCATCCTCCGGGCACTGGGAGTGGCACACGAAGCAGCGCTGGTCATAGCCGCGCCCGCCCTGCGCGTGCTGCACCATCGCGTCGACCGTGGCCTGCACGGCCTTCTTCTTGCCGCGCACCTTGCCGTAGGCCTTGATCGCGCCCTTGCTGTCAAGGCGCATGATCGGGCAGATGTTCATGATCGAGGCGACCATCGCCGTCGCGCCGGAGACGCGCCCTGTGCGGTGAAACTGCGTCATGTCGGAGGAGAAGAACTGGTGGTGTACCTTGTTGCGGTTCCGCATAACCCAGTCGGCGACCTCGTCGAGCGAAGCGCCCGCATCGCGCATGTCGGCGGCGGTATCGACGAGCAGGCCGTAGCCCGAGGAGGAGCAGAGCGTGTCGATCACGACGATCTTCTTATCGGGGTACTTCTCCTGCAGCATCTTGCCCGCGAACTCTGCGTTGTGCACCGAGCCGGACTGGCCGGACGTGAAGCTCAGGTGCAGCAGATCGCCGTGCTGCAGCTGCTGTTCAAAGAAGTCGAGGTACGTCGCGACGTTGATCTGCGAGGTCTGCGGGAGCTTTCCCTCCTGCAGAAAACGGTAAAACCGGGGCAGGGCCTCCGGGTCGCGGCCCATATCGTCGACGTATTCCTGCCCGTCGACGACGTAGGTGTAAAACAGCACCGGGATATCGCGCTGCTCCATGTAGCTGTAGGGCAGATCCACCGTCGAGCAGCAGCTCAGAATGAATTTTCGTTCCATAGAAAGCTCCTTCCGATATGATATATTAGATTTCCTAATTTTGCCTTTTATTATACCACGCCGCACGGCGCTGTCAATCCGCCAGCAGTCCCGCGAGCCGCCCACTCGACCATGCCCACTGGAGGTTATAGCCGCCGCAGTCGCCGTCGATGTCGAGCACCTCGCCGCAGGCATAAAGCCCCGGTACGAGCAGGCTCTGCATCGTCCGCGGGTCGAACTCCTCCGTGCGCAGGCCGCCCGCCGTCACCTGCGCCTGATCGAAGCCGCAGACGCCCGTCACGGGCAGCGTGAAGCTATGCAGCCCCGCCGCGATGCGCCACAGGGCGTCCTCCGTGAGCGAGGACGCGGGCTGACTTGTAAAGCCTGCGCGCTTGACAACCGTCTGGCCGAGCCGCGTGTGGACGCTCCCCGTCAGCAGCAGCGCGGCTTCGTGCGCGCCGAGCGATGCCTGCCGCTCGCGCAGCCACCGGAGCGTCCCCGCCATGTCCAGCTGCGGCAGCAGGTCGAGCGTGAGCAGCAGTCCCTCGCCCCCGGTGCTCACGGCGCGCGAGAGGTCGAAGATAGCCGGGCCGCTGACGCCGTACTCCGTGAAGAGAATTTCGCCGCACCCCTGCGCGAGCACCTCGCGCCCGCGCAGCACACGGATATCGGCCTCGGCCTTCACGCCCTTGAGCCCGCGCGGGTACGTCGGATCGGTTTTCATCTGCACCAGCGACGGCAGTAGCGCCGTCCGGTGGTGACCGAGCTGCTTGGCGAGCTGATAGCCGTCCATCACGCCGCCGACTCTGCTGCCCGCCGCGCCGCCCGCGGCGAGGATGACGCGCTCCGCCGTGAGCGTCTCGCCGCTCTCCGTGCGGGCGGTAAAGGCGCCGCCGCGATGGCGCAGCTGCGTGATAACACAGCCGGTGCGCAGCTCGATCTCCGGCCGCTCAAGCGCGTAGCGCAGCACATCGAGCACCGAGCCCGCCATGTTGCTCGCGGGATAGACCCGCCCCGACGGCTCCGCCGCGGTCAACAGGCCGAGCCGCTCGAACCAGCCGAGCGTCTCCTCCGAGGGGAAGCGCTCGAGCGCCGGGCGGCAGAAGTCCACCGCCGCGCCGTGGTAGTGCGCGGGGGATGCGTGGAGATTACTGAGGTTGCAGCGGCCGTTGCCCGTCGCGAGGAGCTTGCGCCCGACGCGCGGTTGCCGCTCGGCGAGGAGGACGCGGTGCCCCGCTTCCGCGGCGGTGAGCGCCGCGGCCATGCCCGACGCGCCCCCGCCGATCACGAGGACGGTCATGACTGCGCCTCCAGTCTGCGCCGCGTGAGATAGCCCTCGAGCATCAGTGCCGCCGCGACGGCATCGACGGTCTTCTTGCGCTTTTTGGCGTTTTTGCCGTTGCTGAAGAGAATGTTGTGCGCGTCGATCGTGGTGCGCCGCTCGTCCCAGAGCGTGACGGAGAGTCCCGTCGCCGCGCGCAGCGTCTCAGCGAAGGCGGCGGCCTTCTCCGCGCGCGGGCCGAGCGTGCCGTCCATGTTCTTCGGATAGCCCAGCACCAGCTCCGTGACGCCGTGCCCGGCGATGAGCCGGACGATCTCCTCCACGACGATATCGGCCTTGCGGCTGTTGATAACGGTGGAAAAGCCCGCGAGCGTCCCGGTGGGGTCGGAGATGGCGATGCCGGTGTGCGCGTCGCCGTAGTCGATGGCCATGATTTTCATAGGGGTGTCCTCCTGCAGCGTGATTCGTCTTTCGCCCCTATCATACACAAAAACGCGCCGCCCTGCAACCGAAAAAGGCCGAATCCCGTCGAAGCCGAGCGGAAAGACGGCTCCATTTGTGAAAATGGCCATAAAATTGCGGTGGACAATCGCCATCTCTTGTGGTAATATGAGAAATTAATCAAACGAATCGTATTTCCGGTGCCCGCCCGCGCGGGAGAAAGGAGTATCTCTATGGCGATTGAGAGTTATGCCGGCAAGATTAACCGCAAGCTCAACAAGAAAATCCACGTCATCGACGTGGCCGCCGGGCGCACGCCCGCGGATCTGGTGCTGAAGAACGCGACGTATGTCAACGTGTTTTCCAACGAGCTCTGCCATGGGGACATCGCCGTGGCGGAGGGGCTGATCGTCGGCATGGGCTCCTACCACGGGCATGTGGAGGTCGACGTGACGGGGAAGATCGTGCTCCCCGGCTTCATCGACGCGCACATCCACCTCGAGAGCTCGCTTGTCAGCCCCAGGGAGTTTGCCAAGGCCGTCCTACCGCACGGCACGACGACGGTCATCACCGACCCGCACGAGATCGCGAACGTCATGGGAACCGACGGCATCGAGTATATGATTCAGGCGACGGAGGATCTGCCCGTCGACGTGCGCTTCATGCTGCCGAGCTGTGTGCCCGCCACGCCGCTCGACGAGTCGGGCGCGAACCTCGACTACCGCGCCATCGACAGCTTCTATGACTATCCGCGTGTGCAGGGGCTGGCCGAGATGATGAATTTCGTCGGCGCGATCAACGCCGACCCGCAGGTTGTGGAGAAAATTGTCGCCGCGCAGGCGCACCACAAGAAGATCGACGGCCACGCGCCCGGCCTCAAGGGCAACGACCTCAACGCCTACATCGCCGCGGGCGTCTACTCCGACCACGAGTGCTCCGAGCTCGACGACGCCATCGCCAAGCTCCAGCGCGGCCAGTTTATCATGATCCGCGAGGGCACCGCCGCGCGCAACCTCGAGGCGCTCGCGCCGCTGCTGTGCGACAAGTACGTCGAGCGCTGCATGTTCTGCACCGACGACAAGCACCCGAGCGACCTGCTCGAAAAGGGGCACATCGACTACATCGTCAAAAAGGCCATCTCTCTCGGCGTTGACCCGATTATCGCCGTCAAGGCCGCCTGCCACAACGCCGCGCGGTACTTCCTGCTCAATAACCGCGGCGCCATCGCGCCGGGCTACCTCGGCGACTTCGTCATCATCAACAACTTCCGCGACTTCAATATCGAGATGGTCTATAAGCGAGGCAAGCTCATGTACGACGGCGTCCTGCGCGAGTTCGACGCGCCGGAGATCGACCCGTACCTCGTGCGCCGCGCGCACGACACGTTCCACGTCGCGACGCTCACGGCCGGGGACTTCAGCGACGAGCGCCCCCACGCCGTGATCGGCATGGTGCCGGGGGAGATCGTCTCCGTCGACGGCGGCTATGCCGACCATATCGATACCGCGCAGGATATCCTGAAAATCGCCGTCATCGAGCGGCATAAGAACACGCACCACATCGGTCTCGGCTATATCCGGGGCTACGGGCTGACGCACGGCGCTGTTGCGACCTCCATCAGCCACGACAGCCACAACATCATCGTCGTCGGCGCGTCGGAGGAGGATATGGCCGCCGCTGCGAACCGGATCGTCGAAAACCGCGGCGGCATCACCGTTATGGACGGCGGCGCGGTGCTCGGTGAGGTGGCGCTGCCCATCGCGGGCATCATGTCCGATGACAGTCTCGAGATGGTCAACAGTGCCCTCGAGGCCGCGAAGGACGAGGCGTTCCGTCTCGGCGTGAACCGGGCGATCGACCCGTTCATGACGCTGAGCTTCATGGCGCTGCCGGTGATCCCGAGCCTGCGCATCACCACGCGCGGCGTGTTCGATGTGAATACGCAGAGATACGTGTAAAAATTCACGCAAGAGGGTACGGGGCCGAATGGCCCCGTACCCTCTTGCATGAGGGGATTTCGCTGCGTTCCACGCCTTTGCCAGCTTTGCTGGCCTGCGACACTTCACTCCGCGCAGGGTGTTTTTTGCGGCGTACACGCCGCCGCGAAAAACGGATTGGACTTTATTCGCGCCGTGCGCGGCGCGAACTCTGTGAGACATGAAAGGGCGGGGCCGGTTGGCCCTGCCTTTTTACAATGCTTTTATTTGCTGTTTTTCCATTCGGAGAGGGCTTGGGTGGCGGCACGAAGGCCGCCGCCCGCGGCCTTCATCAGCTCGTCCTTCACGTCGATGGCGAGACGCCGCATCAGCTCGGTGATGATCTGCTTTTTCTTCTCGTCCGCGCCGATATAGCTGCGCAGCAGCGCCGCCTGCGCGGCGAAGCCGCCCGAGCGCAGGTCGTCGAGCGTGCGCATTTTGCCGCCCTGGCTGAGGATTTCAAACAGCGCATTGCAGAACTCCTCACGCTCCTCCGGCGTCATGGAGCCGACCCACTCGCGCATCACGCCGTCGGAGAGCTTGCCGAGCTGTGAGCGTTCGCCGAGGTGGACGAAGCGGCCGCCGAGTACGCTCCACGACATCGGCTCGTGCTGCATGATGGAGCGGTTGCTGCTGTCGATGACGTCGTAGTCCTCCGCGTGGTCGAGCAGGACGCCGACGACGGAGGATTCCGGGATGAACGTGTGGATCCTGTCGGCAATGCGGCGGTATTCCTCCGTCTCGAGCACCGAGTTGAGAAAGCCCGGCCCATCGTTGTTGTACGCCGCGAGCAGGCGGCGGATCTGGATCCGCTCCGGCAGGTGCATCGCCGCCCAGACGGCGAGGTTGCCGCCCTTGGAGTGCCCGCCGAGACGGATTTTGCGGCGGCGCGCGGTGGCGGCCATCACCTCGGCGTAGGCCGCGGCGCGCTGCTGCGCGGGGATGGCCGAGAGGTAGCTCATGTTGAGATCCTCCTTCCACCCGACGAGCGAGCGGTCCGTCCCCATGAAGGCGATGAACAGCGTCTCGTCCGGCAGCAGGAACGACACCGCCGCGAACTGCATCTCACGCTCGTCGTCGTGGCTGCACTCATAGCCGTACATCCGCACCGCGCCGAAGCGCACCGTCTCCGACGCCGCGCGCAGCACGGGGATATAGTCGAGGTTCGACAGGCCGAGCTGCTCGTCCTTTTCGCTCAGCAGAGCGCACACCTCACCGAGCGTCATGGCCTGCGCCGGCTCGCGCGAGCGCAGCCGCTCCACCCGGCGGAAATTGATATAGGAGATGATGCAGAGAACGAGATTGTCGACCTCGTTGAAGCCGTCCTGCGCGAACGTCAAATCCCCGCGCCAGTTCAGATAGTCCAGTACGTTTCCGCTGTGATCCATAAAAGTCCTCCCGCCGTTTTTTCACGGGCAGTATAGCATATTTCGATCCCCTGTACAAGGGCATAACAGAACGCTATGCTTGCATAATGAAGCAAATCTTCCCAAGAAGAAACGGTAAATTTATAATAAATGACAGATAAGGCGTATATGTCAGACAGGATTTGGTGCGCTTTGCCGCACATCCTCCCGCAGGCATGTCAGAAACGCGCGGATGACGGGGCTGGGCTTTCTGCCGCGCGCGACGGCCGCGCCGATCTCGCGATAGGCGGGCGGATCGATGGGCGCGAGGGTCACATGATCCGTCGCGCCGCGCAGCACCAGCTCGCTGAGAATGCTGCAGCCCATGCCCTGCTCGACCATCTTGATCACGGCGCTGTCCTCCATGGCAAGGCACGAAAAGCGCGGATGCACGCCGCCCCGCTCGAGCACGCGCAGCGACTCGAGATCCGCGCCGGTGGACGGGATGAGAAAATCCCGCCCCTCAAAATACGAGACGGGTACCGTCTCGCCCACGTCCTCCTCCGGAGGAAGGACGGCGTAGAGGGGGTCATTCAGCAGCGGGACAAAATCCAGCGGCGCCGTGAAGCAGCAGCTCAGCAGGCCGATATCAATTTTCCCGTCGACGAGCCACTGCTCGATATCCATGCAGCTGCCGTCGCGGATGGTAAACTGCACGTCCGGATAGAGCTGGCGGAAGCGCTTCATGCTGCGCGGCAGGATGCCGCGGGTGATGCTGGTATACGAGCCAATGCGCAGGATGCGCTCGCGCGCGGGGGCATGATCCGCAAGGGCGCGCTCAAGCGCGCGGCTGCTCTCTAAAACGCGCTCGATATACGGCATGACGGCCTCACCCGCCTCTGTCAGACGCACGCCTTTCGTCCCGCGGCGCAGGAGCGGATAGCCGATCTCCTGCTCGAGCCGCTTGAGCATCCCCGTCAGGCCCGGCTGCGAATAGCCCATGTGCTCCGCCGCCTGCGTGATGCTGCCGATCTCGACGGCGGTCTTGAGCGCCTTCAGCTTTTCGATATCCATCGCACTCACCTCTTGGGTTCATGCTATCACAAAGAAAAATCTTTGACAAGAACAAACTCACGAAAGAAAGGAGCGTCCGGACGCCCGCCGTCTGGCAACAACCGACATGAACTACCGCGTACTGGTCATCAACCCCGGATCCACCTCCACGAAAATCGCCGTCTTTGAGGGCAAGGAGAAGCTCTTTGACACGACGCTGCGCTACAGCACCGAGGAGCTCGCGTCCTTCGGCTGGGTCATGGAGCAGGTGGACTTCCGCCGCGCCACGATCGAAAAGGCGCTGGCCGACAACAACATCGATCCCGACTCGCTTGACGCGATCTGCGCCCGCGGCGGACAGGTGCCGTACTGCGCGGCGGGTACCTACCGCGTCGATCAGGCGATGGTGGACTTCATGTACACCCGCAGGCAGGGCGCGCACGCGTCGAACCTCGGCTGTGTGCTGGCGCTGCTTTTGGCAAAGCCCCTCGGCATCCCCGCCTACATCGTCGATCCTGTCATGGTCGACGAGATGGACGACGTCGCGCGCGTCTCCGGTCTGCCGGAGCTGCCGCGCAAGATGCAGGGCCATGCGCTCAACTGCCGCGCGATGGCCATCCGCTGCGCGGACGAGGTGCTGCATAGGCCCCTCGCAGACTGCCGCCTGATCGTGCTGCACCTCGGCGGCGGCGGCTCGTGCCGCCTGTTTGTGGACGGCCGTATGGTCGACTGCGTCCGTGACGACGAGTGGATGTTCGCGCCCGAGCGCTTCGGCGGCGCGGCGATACAGGACGTCGTGACGCTGTGCTACTCCGGCAAGTACACCGAGAGCGAGATGATGGGCTTTGTCCGCGGCAAGGGCGGCCTTGTAGCGCACCTCGGCACGTCGAACGCCATCGAGGTTGAAAAGCGCATTGAGGAGGGCGACTCCCATGCCAAGCTCGTCTACGACGGCATGCTCTACAGCAACGTCCGCGCCATCGGCGCCCTCGCGGCCGCGGCGGACGGCAAGATCGACCGCATCATCCTGACCGGCGGACTCGCGCACTCGAAGTACGTCGCGGCGTACATCACGAAGAAGGTCTCCTTCATCGCACCGGTCGAGGTCATGGCGGGCGAGTTTGAGCTCGAGGCGCTCGCGGCGGGCGCATGCCGCGTGCTCGACGGCGAGGAGAAGGCGAAGGACTTCTCGAAGCTGCTGGAGAAAGCGTGAGCGCCGTGACGGAAAATATTCTGACCGGGCTGCCCGCCGGGCGGGCGGCTGTCTTTCTCGGCGAGGCGGGCTGCGGCAAGTCGGAGCTCGCGGTGCATCTGGCGCTTTCCCTCGCCGGGAAGGGGAGAGAGGTACACTTCTTCGACCTCGACCAGACGAAGCCGCTCATGCGCTCGCGCGACGCGCAGGAGCTGCTCGAGGGCGCGGGCGTCACCGTCCACTTTGAGCGGCAGACCGCCGACGCGCCCACGCAGGTGGGCGGGCTCGTGCCGCTGCTGCTCGCGCCGGACAAAAACGTTATCCTGGATGTCGGCGGCGGCGACGCGGGCGCGCGCCTGATCGGCGGATACAGCCATCTGCTTAAGAATGCCGACGTCTGGTTCATCGTGAACCCCTACCGCCCATGGTCGGGCTCGACGGAGCACATCGACGGGACGCTTTCGGCCATCCTGCGCGCGGCGCGGCTGAAGCTGCCGCGCTTCCTGCTCAACCCGAACCTCGGACAGGAGACGACGGCGGAGGAATATCTCGCGGGGCTGGAGGATGGCCTTGCCATGCTCTCGCCGTATGTCCCCGTGGAGGGGGCCGCCGTCCCGGCGGCGCTGCTGGCGCGGGTCGCGGCCTTGGCACCGCTCCCGCTCATCCCCATCACCACCCATATATCCGTTCCGGAAACGGAGCTTGACTGAATAAGGAGGAAATGCTATGCCGCAAGTCACCATCCGCGCGGAGAGCTGCAAGAGCTGCGGTTACTGCGTGAAGTTCTGTCCCAAGGGCATTCTGGCCGTCGGGACGGAGGTCAATTCCAAGGGCTACCCCTATGTCACGGCGGCCCATCCCGAAAACTGCATCGGCTGCGCCATCTGCGCTCGCATGTGCCCCGACGCGGCCATCGAAGTCTACAAGTAAGGAGGAGAGAACATGGCAAGAAAATTCATGAAGGGCACCGAGGCTATCGCCGAAGCGGCGGTGCGCAGCGGGTGCCGGTTCTTCGCGGGCTATCCCATCACCCCGCAGAACGAAATTCCCGAGTATCTGGCGCGGCGTCTGCCCGAGGTGGGCGGCGCGTTCGTGCAGGGCGAGAGCGAGGTTGCCTCGATCAACATGGTCTATGGCTCCGCCGGTACCGGCACGCGCGCCATGACCTCGTCCTCCTCCTGCGGCATCAGCCTGATGAGCGAGGGCATCAGCTTCTGCGCGAGCGCGCGTCTGCCGATGGTCTATGTCAACGTCCAGCGCGGCGGCCCCGCCATTGGCACCATCCAGCCCGCCCAGCAGGACTATACGCAGGCCACGAAGGCCAGCGGCAACGGCGGCTTTCAGATGATGGTGTTCTCCCCCGCGACGGTGCAGGAGGCGGTCGACATGACGTATGCCGCCTTCGATTATGCCCAGCGCGACCGCAACCCCGTCCTCATCCTGACCGACGGCGTGATGGGGACGATCATGGAGCCGGTCGTGCTCCCCGAGATGCGGCCGGAGGAGGAGGTCCGCGCGCTCAAGGAAGCGCTGCGCGCGACGTCCGCCGTGGGCCACGACTCGACGAAGGAGCCGCGCGGCGTGGTCGCCGCGGGCCGCTGGTCGACGAAGGATCAGGAGCAAAGCTGCCGCGACGCCGAGGAGCTCTACAAGAGCTGGAAGAAGGACGTGCAGGTCGAGACGCTCTGGCTTGACGATGCCGAGCTCATCCTGACCGGCTACGGCATCTGCGGCCGCATCGCCAAATCCGCCGTCAGCCGCCTGCGCGGGGAGGGCTATAAGGTCGGCTTCGTCCGCCCCAAGACGCTCAATCCCTTCCCCTATGACACCTATGACGTGCTGGACTACGGCCGCGTCAGGGCCATCCTCGACGTGGAGATGAGCATCCCCGCCCAGATGGTGCGCGACGTCGAGCTCGCCGTGAGCAGACGCTGCCCCATCGAGACGTGCCTGCACGCGGGCGGCGAGATCATGGGCCGCGAAGAGGTGATCCGCGCCGCGAAAGCGCTGCTCGATCGCTGAAGGAGGGACTGAACATGGAAAAGGTATACGCAAGAACAAAGGGCATCCGGGACGACATGGTTTCCGGCTTCTGCCCTGGCTGCATGCACTCGACGGTCATCAAGCTGATCGGCGAGGTGCTCGAGGAGATGCACCTGCTCGATAAGGCAGCCTGTGCCGTGGGCGTGGGCTGCTGCGGCCTGCACATGGACTACATCACCTATGACTACTTCCTCGCCGCGCATGGCCGCGCCTGCGCCGTGGCGACAGGTGCAAAGCGCTCAAACCCGGAGTCGCTGGTGTTCACCTATCAGGGCGACGGCGACCTCGCCTCCATCGGTCTGGCGGAGACGATCTCTGCTGCCAACCGCGGCGAGAACTTCACCGTCATCTTCGTCAACAACGGCATCTACGGCATGACCGGCGGCCAGATGGCCCCGACGACGCTCGTCGGCATGAAGGCCACCACCGCCCCCAACGGCCGCGACCCGAAGGAGCACGGCTACCCCATGCACGTCTGCGAAATTCTCAACCAGCTGACCGCGCCCTACTATCTGGAGCGCACGAGCTGCAACAACCCCGCGAACGTGAACAAGACAAAGGCCGCCATCAAGAAGGCCTTCCAGAACCAGCTCGACGGCAAGGGTTTCTCCCTCGTGGAGATCGTCACGAGCTGTCCGACGAACTGGGGCATGGAGGCGCTCGAGGCGCTGGACTTCCTCGAGGACAAGATGTTCGCGGAGTTCCCCCTTGGCGTCATCCGCGATAAGAGCAAGGAGGGCAAGTAAATGGAGCGCAATCTGATGGTGGCCGGTTTCGGCGGCCAGGGCGTCATGACGCTGGGCAAGTTCCTCGCCGACGCCACCTGCAATTCGACCGATAAGAACGTCACGTTCTTCCCCTCCTACGGCGCGGAACAGCGCGGCGGTACCGCGAACTGCTACGTCGTCATCGCCGACGAGGAGATCGGCGCGCCGCTCGGTGACGCGATGGACGACCTGATCGTCATGAACGACCCGAGCCTTGCGAAGTTCCTGTATAAGCTCGTCCCCGGCGGTACGCTGTTCATCAACAGCTCCATCGTCAAGAGCGAGATCACCCGCACCGACGTCAAGGTTGTGAAGGTTCCCGTCACGGAGATGGCTCTGGAAATGGGCAACGCCAAGGTCCTGAACATCATCATGCTCGGCGCCTACGTCGGCTATACGCAGGTCGTCCCCGAGGACGTCGTGTGGAACACGATCGAGCACAAGCTTGGCAAGAAGCCGAAGCTGCTGCCGCTGAACAAGCAGGCCTTTGAAGAAGGTCTGAAAATCGGCAAAGCCGCGCGGTAAAAATACACCCCCCGAAAAGGTTCTCCGTCCGCATCCTGCGGTCGGAGAACCTTTTTTGCCTGTTTCATGCAGCTTTGTCTTGCCCCTCATCCTGCGTACAGATATAATGGGATCAGAAACATCTACCTATCAAGCGAAAAACAACTCGTGAAGAGGACTTTTTATGCAGCCTATTAAACTGTCAAAACGCTCTAATTGCTGCATCTTTTGCAGATGTTGGCTGGATGATCGTGCAACGAAGCATTGGTTTTGTCCTGCGAAAGCGGAGCTGGTTGACCGTGTAACATATGAATATCTGCTGTCGGATGATGAGCGCAAGGGGTGCATTCCAGTGGCGCAGATCAGTCGATCTGACATCCAAAGGGCATTTTTTGAGCAGCAGGACGACGAAGTGCGGGAGATGTGGGAGGAAAGCATACGGGAATGCACGGATGAGCAATCTTTTGAGGAAGCGTCTTGGGAAATTATAGAAGGTAATTTTCGCAGGTACGAGGCATATCTGGAATTCGCGGCAGATTATGTGTTGTCTTATGCAGAAAACTGGTGCCGGGAAAATCAGATTCCATTCGTTGAAACAGAAGAGTTGGTGGATCCGCCAACTCATCCGTACATGTTCATAGACGACGTGGAGGACGTTCTGTCATATTTGAAACAGGGATGGTCTGTTGAGGATTACATGAATATGCTCCGTCAATATAATCCCGGCGTGGAGGATTTCTCGGCGATTACGCCCGCGATTGAAGCTGCAGTAGAGCAGATGAAGAAGGACGCCGGGAAGCAGGCGTGACATGTCCGCATATTTTCCTGCGATCCCTTCTCCCAGCGGTGATGGGATGGATTTTTCGTGAAATGTCACAGATTTTCTGTGCGACCTGACAAATTGTATGACGATCTAAAAAACTTTTTGCCAAATTCGATTTACAATGCTTTGCCGGTATGCTAAAATAAAGTATCAAATACCCGACAACCAATCCCGGGACAGCAGACTCCCCCATCCCAGAAAGAAAGGATGACCGCTTTGGACTCTTCATGCGCCATTAAAATGGAAAACATCACAAAGCGCTTCGGTTCGGTGGTGGCCAACGACGCCATCAATCTGGAGCTGCACGAGGGCGAGATCCTGTCGCTGCTGGGCGAGAACGGCAGCGGTAAAACTACCCTGATGAACATGCTCTCCGGCATCTACTACCCCGACGAGGGGCAGATTTATGTACACGGAAAGCCTGTCACCATCTCCTCGCCGAAGGACGCCTTCGACAACCACATCGGCATGATCCATCAGCACTTCAAGCTGGTTGACGTGTTCACCGCCACGGAGAACATCGTGCTGGGTCTGGAGGAGCCGGGGAAGTTCGACCTGAAGGCGGCCTCTGCGCGCATCCGCGAGATCTGTCAGAAATACGGCTTCGAAATCGACCCGGACATGAAGGTCTACGACATGTCCGTCTCACAGAAGCAGACCGTCGAGATCGTGAAGGTGCTCTACCGCGGGGCGGATATCCTGATTCTCGATGAGCCGACGGCCGTGCTGACCCCGCAGGAGACGGACAAGCTCTTCGGCGTCATGCGCGCTATGAAGGCCGACGGCAAGTCTCTCGTTATCATCACCCACAAGCTCCACGAGGTGCTCGACGTGTCCGACCGCGTGCTCATCCTGCGCAAGGGCAAGTACGTCGGCGACGTCCCCACAAAGAACGCCTCGCAGCAGTCGCTGACGGACATGATGGTCGGCCACTCGGTGACACTGAACATCGACCGCCCCATGCCTGTCGACCCGAAGCCGCGGCTCGAGATCAGGGATCTGACCGTGTTCGACGAGATGGGCGTCAAGCGGCTCGATAAGGTTTCGTTCACCGCGATGAGCGGCGAGATTCTCGGCATCGCGGGCGTGGCCGGCTCCGGCCAGAAGGAGCTGCTCGAGTCCGTCGCGGGTCTGTACCCCGTGACGGAGGGCACCATCACCTTCTATGATCCCAAGGCCGAGGCTGACGGCAGGCCCGCCACGAAGAACCTCGTCGGAATGGATCCAATGGCCATCAAGAAAACAGGCGTGGCCATGGCCTTCGTCCCGGAGGACCGTCTGGGCATGGGCCTTGTCGGCTCGATGGGCATGACAGGCAACATGATGCTCCGCTCGTGGCGCATCGGCAAGGGCCTGTTCGTCAACCGCAAGGCCCCCGAGCAGCTCGCCCGCAACATCTGGGAGGAGCTCGACGTCGTCACCCCGAGCACCGACTTCCCCGTGCGCCGCATGTCCGGCGGCAACGTGCAGAAGGTGCTCGTCGGGCGTGAGATTGCCCAGCGCCCGTCCGTGCTGATGATGGCCTACGCCGTGCGCGGCCTCGACATCAACACCTCCTATACGATCTACAACCTCCTCACGGAGGAGAAAATGAAGGGAACCGCCGTCGTCTATGTCGGCGAGGATCTGGACGTGCTGCTTGAGCTGTGCGACCGGCTGGTGGTTCTCTGCGGCGGTCAGGTCTCCGGCATCGTCGATGCACGCACCACTACGAAGGAAGAGGTCGGCCTGCTCATGACCCAGCACAGAAAGGAGGGTGCCGAGTAATGGAACACAAAAAGGCACATGAGCCCCTGCTGCGCATGGCCAAGCGCGGCACGGCGCTCCCCGGCTGGAAGGCCTGGGGCATCCGGCTGATCGGCTTTCTGCTGAGCCTTGTGGCCTGCGCGCTGCTGATCGTGTCGGTCGTACATATCAGCCCCCTCAAGGTCTACGGCACCATCATCAATGCCGCCCTCGGCGACAAGACCAGCGCATGGGTCACCACGCGCGACGCGATGACGATGCTCTGCATCGCGGTCGGCCTTGCCCCCGCGTTCAAGATGAAGTTCTGGAACATCGGCGCCGAGGGGCAGATCCTCGTCGGCGGCATCGCCACGGCGGCCTGCATGATCTATCTCAAGGCGCTGCCGCCGGTGGTGCTCATCCTTGTGATGATGATCGCGAGCCTTATCGCCGGCGCGGCGTGGGGCTTCCTGCCCGGCTTCTTCAAGGCCCGCTGGAACACGAACGAGACGCTCTTCACGCTGATGATGAACTACATCGCCATCCAGCTGACGTCCTTCTTCGTGGCGAAGTGGGAGTACCCCTTCGGCTCGAACACCGTCGGCATCATCAACCCCACCGGCAAGCAGGGCTGGCTGCCGAACATGTTCTCTGAGGGCTATAACGGCGACTTCGGCTGGAATGTGCTGATCGTGCTGGTCGTGACGGTCGGCATGTACCTCTACCTCTCCAAGTCCAAGCACGGCTATGAGATCGCCGTCATCGGCGACAGCGAGAACACCGCCCGCTATGCCGGTATCCGCGTCAGCCGCGTCTATGTCCGCACGATGCTCGTCTCCGGAGCCATCTGCGGCCTTGCAGGCTTCATCGCTGTCTCCGGCGCGGCGCACACCATCTCCACCACCGTCTCCGGCGGCCGCGGCTTCACCGCCATCATCGTGGCGTGGCTCGCGCAGTTCAACAGCATCGTCATGGTCATCTTCTCCTTCCTGCTGATCGTTCTGCAGAAGGGCGCCATGGCCATCGCCTCGCTCTACGGCCTGAGCCAGGAGGTCTCCCAGATGATCACGGGTATCATCCTGTTCTTCCTGCTCGGCAGCGAGTTCTTCGTCAACTACACCGTGCATTTCCGCGGAAAGAAGGTGTCCAAGTAATGTCATCATTCATCTCTCTGTTTACCTCCGCCATCGCCTTCGGCACGATCATCATGTTCGGCGCTCTGGGCGAGATCCTGACCGAAAAGGGCGGACATCTGAACCTCGGCGTGCCGGGCATCATGTATATCGGCGCCATCTGCGGCCTGATCTCCTCGTTCTTCTATGAGCGCGGGGGCGGTACGTCACCGTTTGTCGGCATGCTGCTGAGCCTGATCGCCTGCTTCGTCGGCTCGGCGATCGGCGGCCTGATCTACGCGTTTCTGACCATCACCCTGCGCGCGAACCAGAACGTCACCGGCCTTTCGCTGACGATCTTCGGCGGCGGCGTCGCGAACTTCTTCGGCGCGTCCGTCTCGACGCTCTCCGGCGGTGTCGGTCAGGTGAGCGTGGCCCAGACCAGCAGCGCCTACTGCGCGAAGATTCCCTCCCTCTCCGGTCTCGGCACGTTCGGCAAGCTCTTTTTCTCCTATGGCTTCATGGTGTATCTCGCGATCATCCTGGCCATCCTGATGGCGCGCTTTCTCAACAAGACGCGCACGGGTCTGAACCTGCGCGCCGTCGGCGAGAGCCCCGCCACGGCGGACGCGGCCGGCATCAACGTCACGAAGTACAAGTACCTCGCGACCTGCGTGGGCGCGGGCATCTCGGGTCTCGGCGGCGTGTTTTATGTTATGGAGTACACGCTCGGCACCTGGGCCAACGGCAAGATCATTGAGGGTCTGGGCTGGCTGGCCGTGGCGCTCGTCATCTTCGCCTCGTGGAAGCCCGTCAACGCGATCTGGGGCTCGTACCTGTTCGGCTTCGTGTACTGGGCGTATCTGTACATCCCCGGTCTCGGCCGCTCGACGCAGGAGCTGTTCAAGATGCTGCCCTATGTCATCACGCTCGTCGTCCTGATCGTCGTCTCCCTGCGCAAAAAGCGCGAGAATCAGCCGCCCGCGTCGCTGGGACTGAGCTATTTCCGCGAGGAGCGCTGAAGCCCCATCAAACCACCGATAGCCCCCGGAAACGGGGGCTATTCTTCTCAGGAAAGGAGTTTTTTCGTTGTCTACCCTGCTTATCCGAGGCATCTCCCAGCTCGTCACCTGCGACGACGGGGACCGCATCCTCAAGGGCGTCGACCTCTTCTGTGAGAACGGCTTCATCCGTCAGATCGGCGCGCATCTCGATGTCAGCGCCGACGAGGTGATCGACGGGACGCACATGCTGTGCTACCCCGGCCTTATCAACACGCACCACCACCTGTATCAGGTCTTTTCCCGCAACCTGCCGCAGGTGCAGAATATGGAGCTGTTCGACTGGCTGAAAACGCTCTATGAGATCTGGAAAAATCTGGATGCCGACGTCGTCCGGCTCTCGAGCCTGACGGGGCTCGGCGAGCTGATGAAGCACGGCTGCACCACCTGCTTTGACCACCACTATGTCTTTCCCGCCGGGAGCGGCGACCTGCTCGGCGCGCAGTTTGCCGCCGCGGACGAGCTGGGCATCCGCTTCTATGCCAGCCGCGGCAGCATGGATCTGAGCGTCAAGGACGGCGGCCTGCCGCCCGACAGCGTCGTCCAGACGGTCGACGAAATCATGGCCGACAGCGTCCGCTGCATCGAGAAGTACCACGACGCGAGCTATGGAGCGATGCACCGCGTCGCGCTGGCCCCGTGCTCGCCGTTTTCCGTCTCGGCGGAGCTGCTGCGCCAGAGCGCGCTGCTCGCGCGCGAGTACGGCGTGCGCCTGCACACGCACCTGTGCGAGACGAAGGACGAGGAGAACTTCATGCTTGCGCGCGAGGGGATGCGCCCGCTCGCGTACATGGAAAAGCTCGGCTGGCTCGGCAGCGACGTCTGGTTCGCCCACGGCATCCACTTCAATGACGACGAGCTGCGCCTGCTCGCCGAGACCGGCACGGGCGTCGCGCACTGCCCCATCAGCAACATGAAGCTCTCCTCCGGCATCGCACGCATCCCGGAGATGCTGCGGCTCGGCGTTCCGGTCGGCCTTGCCGTCGACGGCAGCGCCAGCAACGACGGCTCCTCGCTCATGGACGAGCTGCGCGTGGCGTATCTGCTGCACCGGCTCAACTCCAGCCGCGAGGCGCCGAGCGGCTATGACGTGCTCAAAATGGCGACGCGCGGCAGCGCCCGCCTGCTCGGCCGCGACGACATCGGCCAGCTCGCCCCCGGCAAGTGCGCCGACCTCTTCCTGATCGACAGCCGTCGTCTGGAGTTCGTCGGCTCGTGCTTCGACGCGGGCTCCGTGCTCGGCACCGTCGGCGTGCGCGGCCCGGTGGACTACACCGTGGTACACGGGAAGGTCACCGTGCGCCACGGCCGCCTTGTGACCGTCGACGAGGACCGCGTGGCGCGCGAAGCGAACGAAAAGTGCCGCGCGTATCTTAATATGTAAAAAAGTTGCCCCAAAGAGCGGTGCTCTTTGGGGCAACACATGCCATATCAGTTTTCCTCCGGCGGCAGGTCGTAGCGGCTGCGGTACTTCGCCATCGATTCGGCGAAGAGCTCGGCGCTCGTCGGCGGGGTATAGGTGATGGCGTTGGCGCCGGCGGCGATGGTCGCGCGGATGCTCTCGTCCGTCGGGCCGCCCGTCGCGATGATCGGCACGCGCGGATACTGCCTGCGGATCTCGGCGACGATCGCCGGCGTGCGCGCCGCGCCGGAGACGTTCAGAAAGTCGACGCCCGCGTCGAGACGGCTCTGGATGTCCGCGTGCTCGGAGACAACGGTAAACACGATCGGAATCTCGACAGTCTCCTTGATGGCGCGGATGGCTTCGTTCTGGATGAAGGCGTTGCACACGACGCCGAAGGCGCCCTGATGCTCGGCATAGGCCGCGATGCTGGCCGAGCGGCGGCCGTTCGTCATCCCGCCGCCGACACCCGCGAACACCGGCACCTCCGAGGCCTCGATGATCGCCTCGGTGATGGTGGGCTGCGGCGTGAAGGGGTAGACCGCGATGACCGCATCGGCGTTGATGTTCTTGATAATCGCCACGTCGGTGGAGAACACCAGCGACTTGATGCGTCGGCCGAACACGCGGATCCCGCTGCACTCGCTGATGCACCGGGGCACCTGCAGCGAGTGTTTTCGCAGTTCCCCCTCATAAACCGGTACAAACTTCTTCAAAGCGTCCTCCTCCGTTCTACGTTGTAATATTATGTAAACGTATTTTAGCATACGGGACGCTTTTTGTAAATAAAATCCTGTAAGCGGAGAGAAAGTTTAAAATTTGTTCATCTTTCTTAGACGCTGCTGAACACTCCATCTTGTGAAAAAGGAGGCGTTTTATGCATCTTTCCATCATTCTCGACCCGCGGGCAGACGTTCTGCACGCGGAAAACGCGGCGGAAATGGCCGCGTTGTACCACCGCCTGCTCACGGATGCCGCGCGGGCGGGGGAGAGGGAGCTCAAGCTCAGCGCTGCGGCGGCGGACGGCATACCTCCGGCGCAGGCCGCGCACGTCACACTGCGCGCCATCGTCGAGACGCTGCGCACGCTGCCGCCGCTCGCCGTCACGCTCCGCTGTCCCGACGAGAAAACCCTCTGCGCCCACACCGTCGACTGGAACATGTTCTATCAGGAGGAGAAGCCGGAATAGAGAAATCTGTCAAAGTGAGACGTCTGGACGACGAAAAGGCTTCCGGGAAGTTCTTCCCGGAAGCCTTTTGCGAATTATCCCGGAAGGCCATCGGCCTTCCAGAATAAAATTTTTACTCCGCGTTGATGGTGGAGACGGAGATGGTCATCTCCTCCAGCACCTCCGTAACGATGCGGGCGGTGTCGAGCGAGGTGAAGATCGTGACGCCGTTTTCGATCGCGCAGCGGCGGATGGACGCGCCGTCCTGGCTGTGCGTGCCGGAGGAGACAGCGCGCGTGTTGATGACGTAGCTCACGAAGCCCGAGCGGATCAGGTCGAGAATCTCGCTGCTGCCCTCGGAGAGCTTGCCGAGGCGGCGGGTGCGGATACCGTTTTTCTTGAGGAAGGCGGCCGTACCCTCGGTGGCGGCGATGTTGAAGCCCATGTTATAGAAGCTGCGCACCATCGGGAGGGCCTCCTCCTTGTCCTCGTCGGCGAGGGTGACGACGACCGTGCCGTAGTTCTGCAGCTTCATGCCCGAGGCCTGCAGCGCCTTGTACATGGCGCGCGAGAGCGAGCGGTCATAGCCGATGGCCTCGCCCGTGGACTTCATCTCCGGGGAGAGGTAGGCGTCCAGCCCCTTGATCTTGTTCGAGGAGAAGACGGGCACCTTGACGTAGTGGCGGGGCTTCTCGTCGGGATAGATGCCGAAGATGCCCTGCTCCTTCAGGCTGCGGCCCAGAATGACCTCCGTCGCGATATCCGCGAGGGAGAAGCCCGTCGCCTTCGACAGAAACGGCACCGTGCGCGAGGAACGGGGGTTGACCTCAATGATGTAGACGCGCTCATGGCTGTCGACGATAAACTGGACGTTGAACAGACCCACAATCCCGATGCCGAGACCGAGCTTCTTCGTATACTGCAGGATCACGCCCTTCACGCGGTCGGAGATGGAGTAGGACGGATAGACGCTGATGGAGTCGCCCGAGTGGACGCCCGTGCGCTCGACGAGCTCCATGATGCCGGGGACGAACACGTCACAGCCGTCGCAGATGGCGTCGACCTCGACCTCCTTGCCCTGAATGTAGTGGTCGACGAGCACGGGCTTGTCGGTGTCGATCTCCACGGCGGTCTTGAGGTAGTGGCGCAGCATCTCCTCGTTCGCGACGATCTCCATCGCGCGGCCGCCGAGCACAAAGCTCGGGCGCACGAGCACAGGGTAGCCGATCTCGGCCGCGGCGCGGACGCCGTCTTCGATGTTCGTGACGGCGCGGCCCTGCGGCTGCGGGATCTCCAGCTGCTGCAGGATCTCCTCGAAGCACTCGCGGTTCTCGGCGCGCTCGATGGCGGCGCAGTCGGTGCCGATGATGCGCACGCCGCGCGCGGCCAGCGGCTCGGCGAGGTTGATGGCCGTCTGGCCGCCGAGGGAGGCAATGACGCCGTCGGGCTGCTCATAGTCGAGGATCGCCATGACGTCCTCGACCGTCAGCGGCTCGAAATAGAGCTTGTCGGAGGTCGTGTAGTCGGTGGAGACCGTCTCGGGGTTGTTGTTGATGATGATCGCCTCATACCCGGCGCGGCGGATGGTCTGGACGGCGTGGACGGTGGAGTAGTCGAACTCCACGCCCTGTCCGATGCGGATGGGGCCCGCGCCGAGGACGACGATCTTGCGCTTGTCGGTCAGGCGGGACTCGTTCGTGCCGGTATAGGAAGAGTAAAGATAGGCGATGTAGGTGCCGGTGTGGAGCGTGTCGACCATGCGGAAAACCGGCGTGATGCCGCGGCTTTTGCGCAGATTGTAGACGTCCAGCTCCGCGACGTTCCACAGCTCCGCGACGCAGCGGTCGGAAAAGCCCATGATCTTCGCCTCGCGCAGCACGTCCGCGTCCTGCGGCGCGGCGGCAAGGCGCTGCTCCATGCGCGTGATGCGCTGCAGCGACTCGAGGAACAGCTCTGTGATGGCGGTGACGGCGTGGATGCGCTCGACGCTCTCACCCCGGCGCAGCAGCTCCGCGATGGCGTAGATGTTGTCGTCGTGGAATTCTGCGAGATACGTCAGAAGATCCTCGGCGGGCACGTCGTCGAACTTCGCGAGACGGAAGTGGCACACGCCCGTTTCGAGCGAGCGCACGGACTTGAGGAAGCACTCCTCAAGCGTCGCGCCGATGCCCATGACCTCGCCCGTGGCCTTCATCTGCGTGCCGAGGACGTTGGGGACGGACTGGAACTTGTCGAACGGGAAGCGCGGGAACTTCGCCACGATGTAGTCAAGGCTCGGCTCGATGGCGGCGGTGCCGCCCGCGACGGGAATCTCCGGCAGCGTCATGCCGACGGCGATCTTCGCGGTGACGCGGGCGATGGGATAGCCGCTGGCCTTGGACGCGAGGGCGGAGGAGCGGGAGACGCGGGGGTTGACCTCGATGAGGTAATAGCGGCTGGAGTTCGGATCGAGCGCAAACTGGACGTTGCAGCCGCCCGCGATCTTCAGCGCGCGGATGATGCGGATGGCGCTGGCGTTGAGCATCTCGCGGTCGGCATCGGAGAGGGAGAGAATCGGCGCAACGACGATGGAGTCACCCGTGTGGACGCCGACGGGATCGACGTTCTCCATGCCGCAGATCGTGATGGCGCGGTCTTCGCTGTCGCGCATGACCTCAAACTCGATCTCCTTATATCCCTTGACGCTCTTCTCGATGAGCACCTGATGTACCGGCGAGAGTGCGAAGGCGTGGACGCCCAGCTCCATCAGCTCCGCCTCGTCGTTGGCAAAGCCGCCGCCCGTGCCGCCGAGGGTGAACGCGGGGCGCAGCACCACGGGGTAGCCGATCCGCTCGGCCGCGGCGCGGGCCTCCTCCAGACTGTAGGTGATCTCGGAGGGGATGACCGGCTCGCCGATGGACTGGCACAGCTCCTTGAACTTCTCACGGTCCTCGGCCTGCTCGATGCTCTCGCTGCTTGTGCCGAGCAGCTCAACGCCGCACTCGCGCAGCACGCCCTTGCGCTCGAGCTGCATGGCGAGATTCAGACCCGTCTGCCCGCCGATGCCGGGAACGATGGCGTCGGGGCGCTCGTAGCGGATGATCTTCGCGACGTACTCGAGCGTCAGCGGCTCCATGTAGACCTTGTCGGCGATGGAGGTGTCGGTCATGATGGTCGCGGGGTTGGAGTTGACGAGGATGACCTCGTAGCCCTCCTCCTTCAGCGCCAGACACGCCTGCGTGCCGGCGTAGTCAAACTCCGCCGCCTGGCCGATGACGATGGGGCCGGAGCCGATGATGAGAATCTTCTTGATGTCTGTCCGTTTCATACGCGTTCCTCTCCTTGTCTCAGGTGTGAAAAAATCCCGGCCCGGCAAATGAAACAATTCATCTGCCGAACCGGGAAACGATCACGATTCAATAACGGCGGCCGCGGGACGCGCCCCGCAGCGGCGGCGGAAAAAACACTGGTACACCCCGATGCCGGTATAGATCAGATCTCGGATCAACATGGTGCTTTTTCCCTCCCTCCGGGTGCGGCGTCCGTCCGGGCGAAGCGCCCACAGCGGCCGTCTGCTGCCTAAATTGCGTGTATTCTACCATGGGGTATTTTCCCTGTCAATGGCAAAAGTGCACAGGATGTGGGCCATCGCACCGGGCACCCAAACCCCGTTTTTCACAACCCACACGCCCAAACCCCAATGATTCCGTCGCACAAATTTCTCCCATAAGGAGAATATATAACGCATATAGAAAGGTTAAGGCGCGCCCTGACCAAAGGTCTCACAGAGTTCGCGCCGCCGCAGCGGCGCGAAAAAGTTGAAATCCGTTTTTTGCGGCGGCGTGTATGCCGCAAAAAACACTTTGCGCGGAGCGGAGTGTCACAGGCTGGCATAGCCAGCCGAGGTGCAGAGCGGAGCAAAATCCCTCGCGCAAAAGGGGCGAAGCCCTTTTTGCGTGACTACACCACACCTTTATAAACCCGCAGCGTGAACAGCGCGCCGCCCTCGCGGGCGTTCTCGGCGCGGATGGTGCCGTTCTGCGCGGCAAGGATCGCACGGCTGAGCGCAAGGCCGATGCCAAAGCTCTCCTGGTTCGCGTTTTTGCCGCGGTAGAACCGCTCGAACAGGTGCGGGATGTCGTCCGGATCCATGCCCGGCCCGTCGTCGCGCACGGTGATCTCGGTATAGAGCGCCGTCTCCCGCGCGCCGACACGCACGACGCTCTGCGCGTGTTCCATGCAGTTTTTCAGGACGTTTCCGAGCGCCTCGACCGTCCAGCCGGGGTCGCACAGGAGCATTTCGCCGCCGACATCCGTCTCCAGATGCTCGCCGCGCACCTCCATCGGCACCGCGAGCGGCGCCGCCGCGCGGCGCACCAGCTCTGCCGCCGAAAGCGGCATGCGCTGAAACGGAATCGTGCCCGCGTCGAGCTTGCTCATCTTCAGAAGGCTCTCCACCAGCCAGTCCATCCGGCTCAGCAGCCGCCGCAGCTCGCGCATCAGCTCGCGCCGCCGCTCAGGCGTGATATCCTCGGCCGCGAGGAGCGTCACCGTTAGGTTCAGCGCCGTCAGCGGCGTTCGCAGCTGGTGGGAGATGTCGGCCATCGCGTCGGCCAGATGCAGCCGCTCGCGCCGCTGGCTGTCCGCCGCCTCGCGCAGGCGGATGGTCATCTTGCCGACCTCGCTGCGCAGGATGGCGAGTTCGCCCTCGTCGTTTGAGACGATCGGCAGCGACTCCTCCCCGTGCAGCACGCGGTCGATGTCCTGATTCAGCTGCGCGATGGCGCGGTAGCGCCGCAGCGTCACACCCATTACCCCGCCGGAGAGCACCAAACCGCCCGCGAGCGCCAGCACGCCCGGCACGATCCCCGCGCAGAAGCCCGCCGCGGCGATGAGCGCCGTCCCCAGCAGGCACAGAAGCAGCAGCCGCTGCACCTCGCGGTTTCTCATCAGCTTCATCCGTCCACCTTATAGCCCATTCCCCGCACGGTGCGGATGATCTGGGGACTCTGCGGGTCGTCCTCGATCTTCTCGCGCAGGCGCTTGATGTAGACGGTGAGCGTGTTGTCGTTGACAAAGTCCCCGGCGACGTCCCAGATCTCCTCGAGGAGCTTGCTGCGCGAGAGCACCTTGCCGCGGTTGTTGACGAACACGAGCAGCAGCCGATACTCCAGCGCCGAGAGGTAAAGGTCATTGCCGCCCTTCGTCGCGACGCCCTTTTCCGTGTCGACCGTGACGTTCCCGAGCGTCACGACGGCCTGACTCTTGCCGCAGCGGCGCAGGACGCTGCGGATGCGCGAGACAAGCTCGCGTGGGCGGAAGGGCTTGGCGATATAGTCGTCGGCGCCCATGTCGAGCCCCGTCACAACGCTCCCCTCGTCGCCGAAGGCGGTCAGGAAGATGACGGGCAGCCCCCGCTCCTTCGCCGCCGCGCACACGCCGAAGCCGCTCCCGTCGGCCAGTGAGATGTCCACCAGCAGCAGATCGAAGCTCTCCTCACACAAAAGCTCCCGCGCGCGGCGCTCGCCGGGGGCGGACGCGGCGGAAAAGCCCTCCTCCGCGAGAAAAGCCGTCAGCGAGCGCACAATGGAGCTGTCGTCCTCCACCAGCAGGATTCTCTGCATCGCTGCGCCTCCTTCCAAAAGTTTCTCCTCGCCATTATACCAGATCCGCCGCCGATTTTCCACCTCTCCCCCGCTTACAAAAGCGTCACCGGCGGAAAGGTGGTGAAAACGCCGGATTATCTGCCTGATTTTTGGTGGATGCGGAGAAAAATATATCCCTTATTGAGAAGCGCCGCGCTCATCCTGTAAAATGATAAAAAGGGTACGGAAAGGGGGCGTCGACATGGGGGCATGGAATACATCTTTGTACGGAAACGACACGGCACGGGATGTGAAGGGGGATTATGTCCATAAGCTGCGCAGCGGCAAAAGCGATCAGGAAGCTATGGAGGCAATGCTGGTCGAGTATGAGAGAACGAAGGACGACGAGGACGAAGGACCGCTTTTCTGGCTGGCGCTGGCTGATACGCAGTGGGAATATGGCCGATTGACAGAACCGATGCGCGAGAAGGCGCTTCAACTGCTTGCGCAGGGGGTGGATCAGGAGCGATGGAGCGAAGCGGGGGCGGAAAAGCTGGCAGCCTGGAACGAAACCTGCCGGGCGCTGGGAGAAAAGCTGCGGTCACCGCAGCCGCCGCGAAAACGAATCCGCCCATATAAGCTCTACCAGTGCCCGTGGGCCTTGGGCGACGTGTTTGCTTATCGGTTTTCCAGCGCGTCCAGCCGCGAAAAGGGGTTTGCGGGGAAGTATGTCGTATTCAGAAAAGTCGGGGAGGACACTTGGTGGCCGGGGCATAGAATTCCGGTGGTGCGGCTGTATAGATGGATCGGGGAGAACATTCCGCCGTTGGATCAGCTGGCCGGTTACGGCTTGCAGGAGGTCGGTGTATATCCAACCATCCTTTTGCGTTACCCCGACTGGGCGGGCGAGTACTCTTTGGGACTGATTACCGAGTCGGCGAAGGATATTCCACAGGAAAATCTGACATATCTCGGCAATCTGCCGGGAGAGGATCTGTCACTGCCGCCCGATGAACTGCATACCGAAAGCTATGTAGACACAACAGTTGGCTGGGACGGCAGCAAATATAATCGATGGTTTGAGGAATACGTTCTGAAAATGTATCTCTTGTGGCTTGGAAAATAAGCGGAGGGTATTAACGCAACAGCAGACCCCGTGCGCGCTGCGCACGGGGTCTGCTGTTAGAAGTCTCACAGCGTTCGCGGCGCCGCAGCGAATCCCCTATATGCAAAAGGGGTATGATTACTTCCTATTAGGAACACTGTAAATACAAGGCTTTTCGGAGCCTACAA
>ERZ1673752.1670-NODE-1670-length-29553-cov-11.552071_pt1 | contig 29553 bp, 31 predicted proteins | sample MGYA00580195_ERZ1673752 | MGnify/ENA primary metagenome ERZ1673752 (study PRJEB41218, sample SAMN15661744) | gut metagenome | host: Homo sapiens | place: Canada: London | collected 2015-08-20/2019-03-30 | study: EMG produced TPA metagenomics assembly of...
CCTCTCCGTCTTCGCTTCGCTCAGACACCTCTCCCAAAGGGAGAGGCAAGGGATGTATGGAAAGACAATTTTTTGCGCATATCTATCAAATTTCGCGGGAAAGATCCAAGAAAACCGAAGGGGTTTTCCTGGTCGGTTCAAGGGAGTCTGAGGGGAAATCGAAATCCCTCCGGGCTCCAAACCGCAAACCAGCAGCGCGTTTGCGGTTTGGAAAGGAAGAAATGAGCGCAGAGGATAAGAGACGTCGCTCGCGGCGGCTCGTTCCGCCGTGGTCATTTCTGACGCGCCTGCGTTTTCTTTTGGGGAAGCAAAAGAAAATGCTGGACCGCAGTCGCAAATCTGTAGAAGGGCATCAGCCTTGCAGGCAGTTCTTTATTCTTCCACCTGCTCCAGGATCTCCCCATCCGCGGAGATCGTCACGACCCGCAGCGGGATCGTTTTCCCGCTTGCCGCGATCGCCTGCCGCGCGGCGTATTCCAGCCCGCCGCAGCACGGCACCTCCATGCGCGTGAGCGTCACGCTGCGAACCTCATTCTGCTCCAGAATGGCGGTCAGCTTTTCCGCATACTCGGTGTTATCGAGCTTCGGACAGCCGATGACGGTCACGCGGCCGCGGATGAAATCCGCGTGGAAATTGCCATAGGCATACGCCGTGCAGTCCGCCGCGATCAAAAGATCACAGCCGTTAAAATACGGTGCGCGGACCGGCACCAGCCGGATCTGCACGGGCCAGTTCTGCAGCTGCCCCGGCTGCGCGGGCGTGTCCGGACAGGCGGTCTTCTCGTGCCGCAGCTGGCGCACCTGCGTGCCGGCGCAGCCGCAGGCCAGCTTGTCGGGCGCGGGCGCGTCCGGTTTTTTTGCCGCCAGAACGTTTTTGACCGCTTCCGCCGTCAGCTTCTCGCGCTTTGCCTTCAGAACGGCCTGCTCATCATAGGCCGCGGCTTCCCGTTCGATAAAATGAATGGCGTCCACCGGACAGACCGGCAGGCAGTTGCCGAGACCGTCGCAGTAATCGTCCCGGAGCAGCTTCGCCTTGCCGTCCACGATCGCGATCGCGCCCTCGTGGCACGCCTGCGCGCACAGGCCGCAGCCGGTGCAGGCAGCTTCGTCAATTTCAATGATCGTTCGTTTCATGCGTGTTCCTCCCGCTGCTTTGCTTCGCGTTTTGCCTGCCGTTCGGCGTCCAGCTTCGCCTTGTTCCGGCGGGCGATCTCCATCAGATTGTTATAAACCTCTTCACCGACACACTGCTTCGCGTATTTGCACCACTGCACGCAGCTGAGCTTGTCGTTATAGATCACAAACCCGCACTTCTCGCAGGTCACCTCGGTGTCCGTGGAGAAAATTTCAACCGGGTTGCCGCAGTTCGGGCAGATCCGATCCTCGATCGTCGGCGTGCGCGGCTTGCCCTGGCAGCCTTCCATGATCATTCTGCTCGCCTCCTTCTTGACTTTCTGGGCATAGTATAGGATACTATGCTTGATCTGTAAGTTGTTTTTCCAACAAAGGAGCAAAAATTCATGACATTTGATCCGATCTTATCCGCCTGCGCCCTGTTTGAGGGGCTTTCTGAGGCTGAAGTTTCCAAAGCGCTGTCCTGCATGTCCGCGCGCGAGGCGCGCTGCCGCCGCGGGCAGTATCTGCTGCATGCCGGCGATCCGGTGCGCACGCCCGGCGTGGTCCTGTCCGGCGAGGTCGAGTTGTTTCAGGAGGATTTCTGGGGCAACCGGAATCTGCTCACCACCGTGGGCGCAGGCGAGATGTTTGCCGAGGCCTTTGCCTGCGCGCAGGCCCTGTCGCCGGTCAGCGCCGTCTGCCGGACGGACGCGCGGGTCGCCTATCTGAACGTGCTCGCCGTCCTGTTCCCCTGCGAGACCGTCTGTGCGCAGCACCGGCAGCTGACGCAGAACCTGATCCGCGTGCTGGCGCAGAAAAACATGCTGTTAAATGAAAAAGCGGGCTACCTTTCGCAGCGCAGCACGCGCGAAAAGCTCCTGTCCTATCTGTCCGCGCAGGCGCGGCGCGCCGGAAGCGCCAGCTTCCGCATCCCCTTTGACCGCCAGCAGCTCGCGGATTTTCTCTCCGTGAACCGCAGCGCCATGTCCGCCGAACTCTCCCGCATGCAGGGAGAAGGTCTGCTCCGCGTCGACCGCAGCGCATTCACCCTGCTCCAGAAGGACTGAGCACGCCGCTGTGTCCGCTTTTCCGGACCGCAAATTGGCAGCTGCGGTCATTTGCAATTGTGATTTTTCATAAAAGATTATGAAAGCGCCGCATTTCGTCTGAAATGCGGCGCTTTATGGTTAGGGTCCTAAAATTCGCTCCCGAACACACCTAACTCAGCTGAATTACGCTTCAATTGCATCGTTATGCTTATTGTCTGACGGAGAATACAAACGAAGTCGTGTGATGATAGTTATCTCCTGCCCGTAAAATTGGTTTTTCGAAAGCCTCGCACGCCATGGCGTTTGGATAATACTGTGTTTCAAGGCAGATCGCATCGTGCTTATGATACGCTGCCCCGTACTTGCCAATGCGGTCTGTCAGGAAATTTCCGGAATAGACCTGCAGCCCCGGCATGGTCGTGGTGACTGTCATCTCAATGTCCGTCTCTTTGGAATACAGCTGCGCCGCATTCCCGCCGTTCAAGCAGAAATTATGATCAATACCACCGCAGTTTTTCAGTTGGATATCGTCCTGCTCAATATCGCGCCCGATTTCTTTTTCCGTCCGGAAATCAAACGGCGTATCTGCAACTGAAAGCAGCCGTCCCGTTGGTAAGCATCCTGCATCGTTTTCAAGGAATCGCGCCGCGTTGATACGAAGCAGATGGTTCAGGACTGTTCCTTTCCCGCTCAGATTGAAATACGCATGGTTTGTCAGATTGCAGAGCGTATCTGCATCTGACCGTGCCCGATAGTCCAACGTCAGTGTGCTTCCATGAACCAAATAGGTGACGCTGACGTGCAGCGTGCCGGGATAACCTTCTTCGCCGTCCGGTGAAACACGGGAAAATCGCAGACCATTTTCTACTTCTTCCGCTTGCCAGACATAGCGATTGAAACCGCGCAGACCGCCGTGCAAGTGGTTTTCACCGTCATTCTTATAAAGCGAATAGGCAGTACCATTCAATGTGAATTTCGCGCCGCCGATCCTGTTGGCAACACGTCCGATGCATGCGCCAAAACAGCCGTCGTTTTCCTCGTACTCCCGGATCGTATCGTAGCCCAATACCACATCGGTCCACTCACCGTTCTTGTTCTTTACAAACAGTGACTGCACAGCTGCACCATAGTCGAGCAGGTTCACACGCAGCTCTGGCGTGTGAATTGTATAGCAAGTAACAGGTTCACCACATTTTGTAATACCAAATACGGCTTTTTCAATCTTCATACCGAATTTGCCTCTCGTGATTGTTCTCTCTCAGACTGTCCATAATAGGCGTTTTTGCCATGCTTGCGGAGATAGTGCTTGTCCAGCAGCTCCTGCTGCATGCAGGTCTGAGCCGGGTTCGGCTCCGGATGATTACTTTGTCTGCTTCTTCTCCGCCGCCTGTATCTCCTCCCACGGTCCGATGATCCGCTCCTGAATCGGAGCGTTCAGGAGATAGCAGAGCAGATAGTGGTGCAGGCTGATGCCGATCAGCGCGATCACGATCAGGCTGTACGGAAAGAAAGCATAGGTCAGAAACAGGCCGCACAGATCCAGCAGGACGGCGGCCCAGCCGCGCCCGCCCCGGACGGCGGCCATGGCGTTCGCATTTTTCAGGATATCGCCGGTCTTCAGGTCGAACATGGCGCGCAGCAAAAACGCATAGCTGCCGCGTCCAAGCGCAAAGCAAAGCACGAGAAGACCGAGCGCAAACGCGAACGGTCCGACTATGTTGGTCAGATTTCCGAGCCCGAGGCTGAGCAGATAGTAGCTCAGGAACAGCAGCGCGCCGAACAGCAGCCCCAGCGGCAGGCAGGCGCCAAAATCGCGCTTGAACTCATCGCGAAACTCCTCCCAGAGCAGGACATTGCCGCTCCGCACGAGGACAATAAGCGCACGATCCATTGCACTGATCGCTGCCGGGATCGTAATGACCGGGATGCAGAAGATCAGGAAGACCACGTTGAGCCACACGAGCTTCCAGAGATATGTCCACAGCAGATAGAAAAACCGGCGGCTACCCTCCTGCGGAGCAGGAAGGTCCAGCCGCTTCTGCCGGCCGCCCGGCATCAGTTTTTCATACCGGTCATGACGATACCCTCAACGAAGTACCGCTGACCGAGCAGATAGAAGACCACGCCGGGCACGAACGACATGCAGGTGCCGCACATGATGGCGGACCAGTCGGTTTTGAGCGAGCCCTTCAGCTGGCTCAGGCCCATGGAGATCGTAAATTTCGCTTCCGTATTGATATAGACCATCTGCTGCAGCAGATCGTTCCAGATCTGGATGAACAGGAACATGGCCACGACGATCATCGCAGGCTTGATGGCCGGGACGATGACGCTCGTCAGAATGCGGAAGTAGCCCGCGCCGTCGATCGTCGCGGCCTCATCCAGCTCACGCGGGACGGACATGACGAACTGACGGATCAGGAAGATATTGAACGCGCCGCCGCCGCAGAAATACGGCAGGATCAGCGGCCAGTAGGTATCAGACAAACCGAGGAACTTCGTCCACATGACGTACAGCGGCACGAGCGTCACCATCGTCGGCAGGAGCATCGAGCCGATGCAGAGCGTAAACAGGAAGCCGCGCAGCTTGAAGCGCAGGCGCGCAAAGGCGTAGCCGCACATGGTCGCCGTGATCGTACCGGCAATGACCGACGGCACGATGATGAGCATCGTGTTCTTCAGATACGTCCAGAATTTGAAGTATTGCAGCGTGTTCGCGTAGTTCGAGAACAGCCACCGCGGCGGGAAGAACGAGGGCGGCCATTTGAACAGCTCCGCGTTCGACATCAGGCTCGACCGGAAGATCCACCAGATCGGCAGCATCGCCGCGCAGGAAAACAGGATGACCAGAAGGAAGCAGACAACGTCGGCGATCTGCTGACGGCGCTTCTGACTTTGCAGACTCATTTGTTCTCGCCTCCCTCATAGAAGATCCAGCTCTTGCTGGTCGCGAACAGCAGCAGCGTGAACACGCCGATCAGCAGGAACAGCACGAACGCGATGGCGCACGCCAGACCCAGCTTGCCGCGCTGCTTGAACGCATAGTTGTAAAGCATGTAGGAAATGAAATACGAGGATTTGCCGGGGCCGCCCTTCGTCAGCGCCAGCGCCGGCGTGACGACCTGCATGTTCGTGATGAGCGCCATGAGCATGTTGTAGAAGATGATCGGGGTCATGCTCGGGATCGTCACATGCCAGAACCGCTGCCAGCTGTTCGCGCCATCGATCTGCGCAGCCTCATGGTACACACGCGGCACGTTTTGCAGACCGGCCAGGAAAATGACGATCAGGTTGCCCGACAGCCACACCGCGATCAGCGCCAGAGACGGCACGACCTGCGACGAGGAACTGACGAACATCAGCCGCTCGATGCCGAGTTTGCTGAGAATGTAATTGAACAGACCCCATTCCGTATTATACAGCCAGCTCCAGCCGATGTAAACGGCCGTGGCCGGCAGGACATAGGGCAGATAAAAAACCGCGCGGAAAAATCCTCTCGCGGGAATATTCCGATTGAGCAGCAGCGCGATCACAAGCGAATAGATCATGCTGCCGATGACAGCCAGCAGGGAAAAATAGACGGTGACCTTGACGGATTCGGTAAAATACGGATCCGAGGTAAACAGCTTGACGTAGTTGCCGAGGCCGACCCATTCCGGCACGCCCGTTCCGCCCCATTTGAAGAAGCTCAGGCCGAACACGGCAACCAGCGGAACGTAGGTCAGGACGATCAGTCCGATAAACGCGGGGATCAGATAAATGTACGCAGCTCTTGCCTCCTTGCGGAGCAGTCTGCTTTTTCGTTTTTTGGGCAACGCTCTCACCCTTTCTATGTAATGCAGTCGCGCCGGGAATCAAAATGAACGGTTCAGCCGGAAGCGGCCGGCCGCCGCAGAGGACGGACGGCCGCTTCCTGATTGGATGTTGCGAAGGATGACGCAGCTTTATTCGCCCTGGAAGACAGCGTTCAGCGCGTCATAGTTTTCGGTGATTGCCTGCTCAGCGGTCTGTTCGCCGGTCCAGACGGGGCCGAGAACGGTACGGAGCAGCTCGATGAACTCGGTGGTGTGCGGGATGTAGTACCAGCAGGTAGACTCTGCGCATTCCATCGCATAGTCAACGACAGCGCCCTTGTACTCGTCGTGATCCGGGAAGTTGGGGTTGTCGATCCACTTGTTCGTGAGCTCTTTGTCGGTGTAGTACTTCTCAAGGATGGGCATCCAGATGCCGGTGGCGATCAGACTGTCCCAGCTGTTTTCTTCCTGCATGTACCACTTGATGAACGTCATGGCCTCTTCCGGATGCTTGGTCTGGGAGAAGACGACCTGCGGGCCGCCGGTGCAGATGGTGACCTCGTTGACCATCTTCGGCAGACGGGCGACGCCATAGTTCAGGCCTTCGTCACGGGCGGTGGCAAGGCAGGTGCCGACGTTCCATGCGCCAGCGGTCGCCATGGCGACGGTGCCGGTCAGCAGGGAGCGCTGCATGCCGTTGTCCTCGAGGCCCGCATTGTAAGGCATGCAGTTCTCAACGAGGGTCAGGTCAGCGACCTTCTGGATGGACTCGATGACCTTCGGGTCATTGATGGTGCAGGCAGAGCCGTCCTCGGTGAACCAGCGGCCGCCGTTGGACAGTGCCCAAACCTCAAGCTGCCAGGTCCAGTTGTCAACGACGCAGCCGTACTGCTTGATGTTTTCCTTGTCGAAATCCGGGCTCAGGGCGTTGTTGCCGTTGGCGTCGAGGGTCAGGGTCTTGGCCAGGGTGACGAACTCGTCCCAGGTCATAGCCTCGGTAGCGGACGGATAGTCCAGACCGGCGGCATCGAACATGTCCTTGTTGTAGTACAGGGACAGGACTTCGTTCGCAGCGGAGTAAGCAACGGGCTTGCCTTCGCTCTTGAAGGTGATGGAATCAAGGGGCATGGAGTCGGCGCCCTCGTACATGGCGGAGATGTCGTACAGCAGGCCGTCGGAAGCGAAGTCCAGAACGCCGGACTCGTTCATGATGCCGCAGTCGGGCAGGTTGTTGGCGGTGGCCAGGGTGTTCAGCTTGGTGACATACTCTTCGTTCGGGATCGCCATGACCTCGACGAGGATGTTCGGATACTCTTCATGGAACTTGTCGGCGACGGCCTGCACGCTGGCAGCCTCGTCCGGGGTGCCCCAGTAGGAGTAGGTGATGGTCACGACGTCGTCGGACGCGGTGTTGTCCTCGGCGGTATCAGCCGAAGTCGTGTCAGCCGTATCGGTCTTGGCGGTGTCGGCCGTGGAATCGCTGTTGGTCGCGGCGTCGGTCGTCGTGTTCGCGCAGGCGGCCATGCCAAGGACCATCAGGACACACAGCAGGAGGGCGATGATCTTTTTCATTTTTTCAGCTTCCTTTCATATATTGAGAAAATCTATTATAGCAGCTTCCTGCTGCATATAATCATGGGAGAATCGCGTCCAGCCAGACGCGCATTTCGCCGGGCGTCCGGTTTCCCCAGAGCGCATACGGTACGGCCAGCAGTTCGCATGGCTCCGTCCTGAGCGCGCTGTCGGCGTAAAGCGCCTGCGGGTCTGCGGCAGTTTGAACGATCCTGCGGCCGGGCACACGGAGCGTCGGGATGCCTCCGGGCAGCGCTGCGTCTGCGGGCGCTTCCTCCGCGCCGCTGGCTGCAGCCTGAAGCGCGGCCAGATTCTCGCCGTTGTCCTGCTGCTCCACGCAGTAGACGAACGGACCCTTCTGGAGTGCGACCTTGCCGACATCGGCGCGGACATTCAGATTGGCCGCGCGGGTGTGGACCGGAACGCTGGCCTGTACGGTGAACACATGCGTACCGGTGCAGTTGACTGCGAGAACCGCATAGCCGTTCTCCAGGGCGGGCTGGATCTGCTCGCCATCGAGCCGGAAGACCGTCTGCTCCATCCAGTGCGGCACGCGCAGGCGGATGACGATGGGATGCTCGCCCGAGGAGGTGACGTGAAGCTTCAGTCCGCCGCCCTGCATCAGGTCGTTCTCCATGCTGACATGCAGGTCGGTCCCGCGCAGGCGGGTCTCGATCTCGGAGCCGATGAGAAGATTGACATACAGGCTTCTCTCGTCCACCGCATAAATGTACTGGCCGAGCGAGGCAAGCGTGCGGGCGATGTTCGCCGGGCAGCAGGCGACCTCAAACCACGGCTGACGGACAGGCTTGACATAGGCGATGGAGGTGTGGTCCTTGCAGTTCTCCGGCCAGACCTCCAGCGGATTGACGTAGAAGTAGCGGTCGCCCGCGGCGCTGACACCGGCGAGCACCGTATTGCACAGCGCGCGCTCCACCGTCTCATAGTACGAAGCGTCGCGCGTCAGCCGTGCCATGCGCTGACCGAACATCATCAGGCCGATCGATGCGCAGCTCTCGCAGTACATCCGGTCGTTCGGCAGGTCATAATCGACCGTAAAGCGCTCCAGCAGGCCGGACGAACCGATACCGCCGGTAATATACATCCGCTTCAGCGTCACGCTGCGCCAGAGCATCCGGCAGGCATCACGGAGCCCCGCGTCCTGCTGAATGTCGGCCAGATCCGCCATTGCGCTGCACTGATACATCGCGCGCACGGCGTGACCCTCGGCGCTCGTCTGGCTGGCGGGCGGCACATGGGACTGGGAATACTCCGGATCGTAGTCGAGCAGCTCCGGGAAGATCAGGTGATGGTCCGGCGACTGCATCTCGCGCAGGAGCTGGTTGGGTTCGGTGCCGCGCACGTCAATGAAATAGCGGGACAGGTCCAGATAACGCTCTTCGCCGGTCACGCGCCAGAGCTTCACGAGCGCAAGCTCGATCTCCTGATGGCCGGGATAGCCGTGCCTCTGTTCCTCACCCGGTCCGAAGACCCGGCAAATGAGATCGGCGAATTTCGACGCGATCTCCAGCAGACGGCGCTTGCCGGTGGCTTCATAATAGGCAACGGCGGCCTCGATCAGATGACCCGCGCTGTAGAGCTCGTGACCCTCAGTCAGGTTCTGCCAGCGCTGGCCGGGTTCGCGCACGGTATAATAGGTGTTGAGATAGCCGTCCGGCTGCTGGGCACGGCCGATCAGCTCGATCAGATCATCCGCCATCGGAATATATTTTGTCTGCCCGTTGTTGGCGCAGTAAGCAACAGCCTCCAGCCATTTATATGCATCGGTGTCGCCGAATACGACGCCGCGGTGCTCCGCATCCAGCTCGCCGGCCGCGACACGGAAGTTATCGATGCAGAAGCAGCGGCTGCTGCCCGTTCCGTTCAGAATTTCCCATTGGACCGGGATCATCTTCTCGGCGACCATATCTGCGTAATGACGGAAGAGCGGATCGGTGACGGTGATCCGCTTCAGGTCCGGAATCGTAATTTTGCTGGCCATACAAAGCCCCCTAGCTAAACGTTTAATATCCTCTGAAAAAAAGAATCGCTCAAACCGCAGGAGTCGGAGCCGGTTTTGCCGCGCGCATTTTGCGTGCCTTCACTGTTAAACGTTTAATGTTTATGCTACGATTATAGCATATTTTTGCAATTTGTAAAGGCAAAAGCACAGAATCGTGAATTTCATCAATTCTGCCTGCCATTTTCTAGGCAATACGCACAATTCTCATCCGGAGCGCATGCTTCCCCCCTCCTTGTTCCTCCCTGTCCGCATACAGAATTTCCTTTTTTATCTATTTATCCGGAAAGTTCGCTGTTTTCATATTTGAAACGTTTAGTGCTTGTAGTATCTATGAATGTATGCTATGATAAATACAGATTGCAAAATGGAGGAACCATGATGGCAACAATTCGAGAGATCGCAGAACTTGCGGGCGTGTCGATCGCGACTGTGTCCAATGTTCTGAACAATAAACCCGGCGTCAAGCAGGAAACGGCGGAGACGATCCTTCAGATCGCGGACAAGCTCAACTACCGCCCCAACCTCAATGCACGCTCGCTCAAGCTCGGCGATTCCAGAACGGTCGGTATCATCACAGAGGATCTGACCGTTTTCAACACGCCGGAGATTGTCGACGGCGTGGCTTCCGTCTGTGAAGCGCACAGCTACCACTATCTTCTGGAGAACCTGCGCTTCAACAAGCGCTACTCCGACAGCCCCTGGGAGCATCCGGAGTGCAGCGCGCTGGTGCGCGGTGCGGTGGACGATCTGCTCTCGAAACAGGTCGCCGGCATCATATACATCGGCTGCCACAGCCATCTGGTCGCCTCGCTGCGCGCGCACGCGAATGTCCCGTTCGTCTGCGTCTACTGCTCCTGCGAGGATCAGGACGTGCCCTGCATCGGCTACGACGACCGTCACGCGGCCTATGAGGCCACAATTGAGCTGCTGCGCTGCACGCACGGAAAGCTCGGCATGATCACCGGCCCGATCCAGTCCGTCCACACGCTGCGCCGCGCGAACGGCTTTTTGCAGGCGCTTCAGGACAACAGCATTCCCTACGAGGCCTCGCTGGTGCGCTCGGGCAACTGGGACCGGGACTCCGGCTATCAGATGGGCGGTGAGCTCATCCGCGCAGGCGCAAAAGCCATTTTCGCGCAGAACGACCTGATCGCAACCGGTGTGATCGACTGGTGCAACCGGAACGGCGTGGAGGTCGGGCGCGACGTGGCGCTGATCGGCTTCGATAACCGCGAGGTCAGCACAGTCTGCCGGCCCACGCTGTCGACGGTCGAGCTGCCGCTGTTTGAAATGGGCCGGACGGCCAGCCATGTGATGCTGGACATGCTCGCAGGCAAGCTCCCGGAACAGAAGGACACCATGCTGGAATGCAGCATTATTCAACGAGAATCCACTGGAGGTTATGTATGAAAGCACATCTCAGTCTGAATCCCGGCGCCGCACTCTCCGCGATCGACCCGCGGGTCTTCGGCTCGTTTATTGAGCATCTTGGCCGCGCGGTCTACACCGGCATCTACGAGCCCGCACATGCCGCAGCGGACAGCTTTGGCTTCCGTACCGACGTGGAAGCGCTCATCCGTCCCCTGCATGTCACGCAGATCCGCTATCCGGGCGGCAACTTTGTCTCCGGCTATGACTGGAAAGACGGCATCGGCCCGAAAGACCGCCGCCCGGTCCGGCCCGACATGGCATGGAGCACCATCGAGCCGAACCAGGTCGGCACGGACGAGTTCCTGCGCTGGTGCGAGCGTACCGGCATCGAGCCGATGCTGGCCGTCAACCTCGGCACCGGCACGCCGAAGGACGCCGTCGAGCTGCTGGAATACTGCAACGGCAGCGCGCACACCTACTGGGCGGATAAGCGCCGCGAGAACGGTCACGACGCCCCCTACAACGTCAGGCTCTGGTGTCTCGGCAACGAAATGGACGGTCCCTGGCAGATCTGCGCCAAAACGGCCGCGGAATATGGCCGTATTGCGTGCGAAACAGCCAAGCTGATGAAAATGCTCGATCCGGATATCGAGCTTGTGGCCTGCGGCAGCTCGTTCCGCGCCATGCCGACCTTCGGCGCGTGGGAAGAGGAGGTCCTGCGCCAGTGCTATCCGTATATCGACTATCTGTCGCTCCACCAGTATTACACAAACCCGGAGGGGGACGCCATGAATTTCCTCGCGCGGGACGTGGAAATGGCGGGCTTTATTCGGGAGGTCGCGGATATCTGTGAAAAGATCCGCCTTGAGACCGGCAGCGACAAGCACATCCGCCTCTCGTTTGACGAGTGGAATGTCTGGTATCACTACGCGAAGAACGGCGTGGTGCCGCCGAAGTGGACGGTCGCACGCCCCATCGAGGAGGAGCAGTATGACTTTGCCGACGCGCTCGTCGTCGGCTGTATGCTCAACACCCTGCTGAATCACGCCGACGTGGTCAAAATCTCCTGCCTCGCACAGCTGGTCAACGCGCTCGCGCCGATCATGACCGAACCGAATGGCCGCGCGTGGGCGCAGACGACCTACTGGCCATTCTACTACGGCTCGCGCTTTGGCCGCGGCACAACGCTACGCACCGAGCTTGAGGTTCCGACCTATGCCTGCGGCGTGAGCGAGACTGCCCCCTATCTGTCCTGCGCGGCGGTTCTGTCCGAGGACGGCAAGACGCTCACGGTCTTTGCCATCAACAAAAGCCCGGACGAGACGATGACGCTTTCGCTCGGCGGCTTCGAGGGCGCACCCATACAGCACGTCACGCTGACCGCGCCGTCGTTCGGCACGGTCAACACCGCGGAGGCGCAGCCGGTCGTGCCGCGCGAGCTGCCGCTCGCACCGGACGGCGCGCCGGAGCTCCCGCCCGCCTCCTGGAACATGCTCCGCTTCCGCCTCGCTTGACCGGCGAAGCGCCGTATCTTCTTTTTCAGCTTTTCCCGCACCCTTCGGGGGCTGCCGATCGGCGGCCCCCGTTTTTACGCTCCGAGCCGGTATCGCAGAGGTCTTCTGTATGGACGAACAGCGTTGTCCGTCCCGAAAGCGGAAATGTTCCGTGTTTCCCTGATTGTCCGTTTTTTGGACTCTTTGATTGGGGTATCCTGCAGGAATGGAATGCGCTTATCGGCACGATGCACGATCATCTTCACATGGAGCAGATGAATGAAGCGCCGAGATTAAATGGTGCTGCCCCTCGCGCCAAGTTTGCAGATGTTGTTTTGCCGACCTTTCCGCAGCGACGAAACCACACGGCGTAAAACGAAAAAACGCGCTATTGCATACTTTATTGCAAATAGCGCGTAAAGCTGTCAAACGGCAGCATTCCAATCGGAACTTTGAGAATGTTTTAATATGGAAGTGATACCCAGCAAATCGGAGCAAAGGCTCCACGGGGCGCATGAATTGCAAATGAGAAAAACGGAGAAAACCGAACAAAACGATAGAAAAATCGCCGCATTTCTCACGAAATGCGGCGATTTATGGCAAGCTGCACCAATTAAGATATCAACGGTTTTCCTAGTGTTTTCAATGGTTTCAGCTTTTTGGGCAAGGTTTTTGGAGCTTGCTGCTTCATACTGCTGGTTGCTACTGTGCAACCAAAAAAGATATTGTGGGTTTTATGGAATTTGGTGCGGTCTGCACGATTCTGTCAGCGATCTGCACTTTGACGGCTTTCCTGTTTTGCGCGGTTCCGGTCATAAATCCGCTTGCTCTGCACAACGAGGGTGATTGGGGAAACGCCGTTCCATGTGCCGCGCTTGGCTGCATGAAATTTACGTTGGTTTTTCTTACTCTGTTTTTTCGGCGGTGTAACCTTCATTCAGATCCCACGTCCTTTCCCGTTTGTTCTGCTACTCCGCGCTTTCAACTGCGCTTCCGTCCTTGCGATCTCTGGCGATCTCCGGCATCGGGTTGGCGTCCAGCAGCTCCGTCAGTGTGCGCGGTGTGTATCTCATGTAATCCATCATGCAGCCGACATTGATCAATCTGCTGGGGATGCCCATCGCCCACTGCTCGTTCTTCCACTTCTCAACGAGTTTCTACTCGCGTGTATTATGTACATGCCCGTACAGCATGACCGCGCCATAATGCTGGTTCTTATAAAACAGAATCGGGTAATGGCTCAGAATCACCAACCGATTTTCATCGTTGACCTCCGTGTACTGCTCGATGCTCTCCCAATAAGGGCGGAGCTTTCCTTTCACGCGGTCATGGTTGCCCTGAATCAGGTGCTTATGTCCCCGCAACCGCTCCATAATCTGAATACTGTTTTCTTCGTTTTTCCAGAACGCATCGCCCAGAATATAGATGGTATCGTCATCTGCAACTCGTTCATTCCAGTTTTGAATCAGCGTGTCATCCATCTGCGCGGTATCTGAAAACGGGCGATTATCAAAACGAAGTACATTCGTATGTCCAAAGTGCATATCTGCAATGTAATAAATCATATTTTCTATTTCCTTTGTCAGTTTCCTTTTTATTATACAGGGTAATCCGTCAAAATTTCACCTTGCGGAAAAATATTTATCTGTTTTCTCTGAGCGGTTGGTGGTATCAAAATGTGATACCAACCTCTCAGGGAAAACGCTCGCAAAGGTGTGCGCGCACCTCTTACTTTTCTGTATCTTGCAGACTGATTCTTTATAATGTTTCCTCGATCTCATATCCGCCGCCGAAGATGATCGTCAAGCGGCCGTCGCCATACACCTTGATGCACTCGATCATCTGGCGCACGATGCTGTCGTCGTATTGTGTTTCATTCGCATTGCGCTTGGCGATGATGCTCTGAATTTCCTCCAGCCGCGCCTGCCGCGTGGCATCGCCGCGCACACTCTCCTGAATTGCGGCAATGCGGCGGTTAAGCTGCTCGATTTGATCGGAGATGCTTTTGAATTCATCCTCGCTGCTTTCTACGTCTTTCCCAGCCGCAACGGTTTCGTTGACCAGTTCCAGCATCCGTTTGTTCAGCGCATCGATGCGGCGCGTGAGTAGGTCAATTTCCTCCGAACCGCCATTTATGCCGATGGCTTCTCCGATGGTGGCTTTCATAAGCGTGAGGTAGGTGGACTCGTCCTCCGCGTGAAAGCGGTTCAGCGCCCGGACAACGGCCCCATGCAGGGCGGCTTCCTCCACCGTGACGGAATCCTTGCAGTATTTCTTTCCGTAATCCAATCGACTGACGCAGCGCCAGACGATTTTCTTCTTTCCGCGGATATTCCATGTCACACGCTTGTAGCGGCTGCCACATTCGGCGCAGTGCATTACCTCGCTCAGCGCGTATTTGGAGTATTTCCCGCTTTGGGTAATAGACGTCTTATCCGATTTTGGTCGGAGGGCCTTTCGCCGCGCCAGTTCTTCCTGTGTGCGGTGGAAAATGTCGCGGCTGATGATCGCCGGGTGGCTGTTCTCGACAAGGTACATCGGCGCTTCTCCGTGATTCGCTTTGCGTGTTTTGGAAATGCAGTCTACGGTCACGGTTTTCTGAAGAATGCTGTCACCGCAGTATTTTTCATTCCGCAGGATGTTCATAATCATGTTCTTGCTGAAGCTGAGGTCCTTTCCGGGAATCTCAATGTTCTCGGATTGGAGTGTCTGCGCGATAAGTCCCACTGGCTGTCCAGCGAGAAGCATTTCAAAAATCCGTTCTACGATGGCCGCTTCCTCCGGCACGATCTCCGGTTTGCCATCCTCGCCTTTCCGGTAGCCCAGCAGCCGCTTGTACTGAAAGCTCACTTTCCCATCCTCGAAGTTTTTGCGGTAGGTCCATGTGATGTGCTTGCTGATGCTCTCGGATTCGGACTGCGCAAAGCCTGCGTAGATGACAAGGTATAATTCGCTCTCGTTTTTCAGCGTGTCGATATTTTGTTCTTCAAAGAAGATGCCAATGCCCTGTGCTTTTAAAGATCGCACATATTCCAGACACTCCACCGTGTTTCTGGCGAAGCGGGAGACGGATTTTGTGATGATATAGTCGATCTTTCCGTTCTGGCAGTCGCGGATCATGCGCTGAAATTCCGGGCGTTTGTCCGCCCTTGTGCCGGAGATGCCCTCATCGGCATAAAGGCCGGCAAACTCCCACTCTTTCCTGGCGGCGATCATTTCTGTATAAACGCGCATCTGGTTCTGATAGGATGTAAGCTGTTCTTCGGAGTCTGTGGAGACGCGGCAGTAGGCCGCCACTCGCTTTTGGTGATATTTCTCCTTGTCTACAAGGATGGACTTCTTCGGTTCAATCAGGGTGACTGTCCGCTTTGGGATTTTCTGTACTTCCATTCGGTTTATCCTCGCTTTCATAAATCTCGGTCTGTGTCTTTGTATGCAGAATGACGCTGCCTCCCGCGGAAAGGGAGACGGCGTCAATCAGGCTGGAAAAGCAGGCGCTGTTGAACGCATCCTGTGGGTGCATCAAAGCGGCGCGTTTTCTGGCAATCTGCGCGGCGATCTGTGTTTTTGCATTGGTTTGCCGATAAAGCTGGCCTGCAATCTCGCGCAGCAGGTCTACGATCCGCTGCTCATCCGGCTGCTCCCGCGACATCTCATTTGCGATCTGCTGCTGCAGCTCCTGCACCGCAGGAGAATCTGTGCGCCGCACTATTTTATGTGGCAACAGGAGATCGGCGTTTTCAATGATACGGTTCATAAGCAGCGTGACCTTTTGGAGCAGTTCACCATCGCTGATTCGCACCCGCAGGCCGCAGGCAGTGTTGCTGCACGTCCAGCTTTCCCGGACGGCCCGCTTGGAGTTGATGTGCCGGAGCATGGGCGCGCCGCAATTTCCGCAGCGGATATGGTCGCGGAGCTGCCGGATTCCTTCACATTCTGTAACGGCCCGATTCCAGCGCCGTGCGCTTTTGGCTGCGACCGCTTCCTCGTAGACAGCGTCTTCGATGATCGCGTCAAATTCAGCATCGCCGGTGTATTTGGCGTTTTCTAGTATCCGAGAGATTCTCGCCTTGTCCCAAACGCAGCTTCGCTCTGTGTATGGGATGTTTTTCGCTGTGAGATCTTCCGCAATCTCCTTGAGCGATGCCCCGTGAATATATGCCGTAAAAATGCCGCGCACAGTTTCGGCCTCCTGCTGGTCGATCACGGTTTGACCGTTGCGGATGGTGTAGCCAAACGGTAAATATCGAATCTTTTTCATACCCGTCCCTCTTAAATCTGTTCTGTAAATCTGAGTCCGCCAAGCAGCGTTACCGTCATTTCGTCATGGTGATTGATGCAAATGTCGGTAACAATCTCATGGAACAGCTTCTCGTCGAACACTTCCAGCGGCTGTTCCAGCTCGTCAATCAGGGATTTCAGCTTTCGGACATCTTCCAGCATGGTGAGAATCTTGGACTCAAAGCTGCTGTATCGCTCGGTTTTCAGTTTATCGAGCTGCTGGCGGATCTCCCGCGCCTGCGTATGGTAAATATCTGCGGCGAGGTATCCCTTTGTGCGAAGCCGCTCCAGTGCAAGCAGCTTTGCGTTCAGTTCGGCAATGCTCTGACTGAGCTGGCTGGCCGCTCTGTTGTTCCGCTTATAGGCTGCGGCGGCAAATTCCAGCTTCTGAATCGTCTGACCGAAGATATCTTCTTCACAGAAGCGCAGCTTGTTGATCATGGTGATAATGCCGTCGTAAATGCGTTCCTCGCTGTAATAGCTGGAATTGCAGGCGGTGGTGTCTGCCGCATGTTTTGCGCAGACCCACTTGATTACGCCACTTCGCACCTTCCGGTGATAGAAAGAGCCGCACTCGGAGCACCGAATGCGGCTTGTAAGAGGATACTGTCTGGGCGGAATTTCTGTGCAGTGCTGCTTTTTCTTTTTCTCTAAAAGCTCCTGCACCTGATAGAAAAGCTGTTTATCAAGAAGCGGCGCATGGGTTTCCTTGGCATAAAACATATCTTCCTGCCCGCGATTTTTGGATTGCCGGAACGGAACTACTGCTTCACGACAGGTTTTCTGGTATTTGCAGTCACCAATGTATCGCTCGTTTGATAAAATATAGGAAACCCGTGTGGATGTCCAAGTGGACTTTCCGCACTTTGTGGGAACGTCGCGGACAGACAAGTCTTTTGCAATCTCGCTGATTGACCAACCATTCAGATATGACTGGTAAATCCATCGAACAATGATGGCTTCCGGTTCGTAGACAGACAGTGTTTTGTTTATCAACCGATACCCATATGGAGCGTTGCTGTCAATATACTCTCCAAGTTCCATCCGTTTGACGATGGATAACCGCTGATGCTGCGAGATGGATTTGGATTCTTCCTGTGCAATGGCTGCAAACGTATTGAGCAGCATCTCGTCGGCCATCGCCAGTGTGTTGATTCCATCTTCTTCGAACTGCACCCCGATGCCGAGCAGCTTCAGCTTGCGCGTATAATTCAGTGCCTCTTTCACGTTGCGGGCAAATCGTGAGACTGATTTTGTAAGAATGAGATCGATCTGGTGCAGCTCGCACATGCGGATCATCCGCTGAAATTCCGGACGGTTATCCGCTTTCATGCCACTGAGACCCTCGTCGGCAAAAATGTCGACCAGCTCCCATTCCTGCTTCTCTGCAATGTATTTCGTATAAACATGTTCCTGCGTTGCAAAGGAATTTCGCTGATCTGCGGAGTTTGAGGACACGCGGCAATATGCCGCCACGCGCAGCTTGGGGATCTCCTGCTTCGTCGTTGGCGCAATCAGTTTTGCAACTGGCATTTTTCTCACCTCCTGTGCCGTTTGTCAACGACAAGTATATCCGAGAAAAGGTTCAAGTCTACTGATATCTTTCAAGCGGTTCCGAATTCTACCAAACGCTGAAACGGCAGTGCGAATTCTTGTGGAAACCGTGCAAATTACAGTTTAATCCGTAAGGACAATGTCCGCGCCGGTCAGGTTCTGATAATATTTTTTTGCTCTGCGGTATTCTTTTTCCGTAATGTCTCCGCTCTGACGCATGGCGCGGAGTGTCATCAGGATTCTGAGATAATTTGCGTTTTTGTTTTGGTGCTCAGATAGCATTTGTGTTTTCTTGCCTCCTGTGTATCTGGTTTTGTACTCCGTTACACGCGCGCCAACGCGCGGTTTTTGTAGTTTCTGGTGCAGCGTCCCCACCGGGGCGCAGAAAAGCCGACACGCGGGCGTGTGTCGGCTGACAGCTTGCAACAAAGGTTTACCCCCGCAGGCTTGACCTGCGGGGGCTTGGGATAGGATCAGGTTTCGTCCGCTTCTGGCTGTTCCTCCAGCTCGTCCTAGGGCGATGCTTCTGTAACCGGTTCGGCGGCTTCGGCTTCTTCCAGCGCGCGGGTGATGATGTCGACTAAGAAGTCCTTCTTCTTGATGCCGCGCTCCTTGAGGTAGCGGTCGAGGCGGTCAAAGAGCTCTGCGGGGATCTGCGCGGCTAAGGTTCTCATTTCTCCGGTCATGATTCTTCCGTCCTTCCAATCGTAGTATTCTGTGATCATGGCTTCCACATACTCGCCGAGGGTCATCCCGGCTTTTTCCTGCTCCTGCCGGACTCTGGTGTGGAGTGCGACCGGCAGCATGGCACATAGGTTTTTTCTTGCTTCCATTGCAGTCTCCTTTCGATTTGGTACGCCAAGTATCGCAGGAAAAAGGAAAGGAAGCTATTCACCAGAGCCACCAAAGAACGCCGCACAAACGAAGCAAAAACGACTAAAAGTTGAAACAAGTTTTTTATAGAAAAGATAGTACAATTTAAACCTTTAAGCAATCTGCTTTCTTTGTTATAATAAAAATCGGAAAACTGTATAATTCGATTTTTAGAGGTAGACTATGAATAGAGTTGCGTTGGTAATTGGGAACTCTGAATATTTGAATATTGGGAAACTAAACAATCCCAAAAATGATGCCAATGATATTGCAAGCATTCTGGGTAAATTAAATTTTGATGTTGAAAAAGTAATAGATGCAGATTTATTAGATATTCAGCGGTCAGTTAATAAATTTCTGCAGGCACTAGATGAATACGCTGTAGGTTTGTTTTTTTATGCGGGGCATGGTATGCAGATCGATGGGAAAAATTACATTGTGCCTGTTGATTTAAAGCTGGGCGACAAAAGTAGGACTACCGTATCTTGCTATTGCTTGAATTCTCTTTTAGACGGTGCTGCTACATATAAAGGAAAAACGTTAATTTGTATATTAGACGCGTGCCGAGATAATCCATTTGCAATAGGTCGAGGACTCATAGCTGGGTTTGCACCATTTGATAATCCACCGAAAGGTACGATTATTGCTTACTCTACAGGCTCTGATTGTTCTGCATTTGATGGACACGGTAGCAACGGACTGTATACTCAAGTATTAAAGGATGCGATGCTTATTCCAAATCTCAAAATTGAGGATATGTTTAAATCTGTTAGAAAAAACGTGTCGGATATATCAATTAGCCAATATGGGCAAGAGCAACTATCATGGGAGTATTCATCACTTGTAGGAGACTTCTACTTTTCTGTTACGTCACAACCGGTCAATGAACACATTTCGGATGATGAAATATACACATTTGTCCGTGCGCGCCGCAAATTATATGAGAATAATTCTGAGGATATTCACGATATCGAATGTATGCCATATGTGGATGCCTACGATAAATACCACATACCCATTGTAAAAATACTACGGGCATATTCAAGAATTGACTTTTCTAAAAAGGGGTTGCAGTTTTCTGATGCAACTATTGACCAAATAAACAACAATCATTTATCTTCATGGGGCTTCATGAAAAAGTATAGCAGATGGTATTATAAAGACCATTATGTTGAGATGGGAGATTTGTTACCGCTGCCAAAGGAATTGGAACCCGAACATCCTATGGCCGGACAAGAATTGAAAATAATAGCATCCTTAAATGGAGAAATAAACTGTGGAAAGATTAAATTTTCAGTATCCTCCAACATACCGGATGGCACTCCATTATTATTTACATTGCGCGGGAAAGGGTATTGTGCCCAATGTAAATCTGTAGTGGATAACGGTGTTTTGGTGAGCGAATGGTTCAGCGATCACGGTGACGCAATAAAAAATGGATGCTATACCGTTGAACTATCGTCACCAATATATAGTATCTTGCCAGAAAGAATACAGCGTATTTTTGGGGAAAGAAACAGAAATATATATGGGTCATGCGTTAAATTCAATCCAATTGGCGGTAATACAATCCACTGCTCTTTCGGCTTGATAATTAAAGAAAAATCGATTCATGTGATTGATTTTCAAGAAAAAATATCGGCACTGTGACTATTTCATTTTAAGAAATCCGTTAGTTTTTAGCTGAAAATAAATCCGGACTTGCTGCGACGGCAAAGCCCTCGCGCCCGGTCACGACCACGCCATTCTGCCCGCCGGAGCAGTGAATGACGAGGAGATTGCCCACGCTGTCGTAGCCGCAGACGATCCCGACGTGGCTGTCATCCGCGTAAAAGACGAGATCGCCGGGCAGCGCATCTGACCATGCAATGTTGGTGCAATACCCATGCTGCGAAGCTGCGCCACCGCCGCGTCCGGGCAGGTATGCACCGCTCGTGGCGTTATAGAATGTCCAGTCTACGAAACCGGAGCAGTCTAGTCCGAACGGAAGCACCTTGCCGGTCGAGCCGCTGCCGGGGGCAGTGACCGTCGTCGGCGTTCCCCAGCGGCTATCCCAGCCGAGGACGAGACTTTTGCCGCCCCAGAAATACGTCACCTTTCCGAGAAGCTGATACGCCGTCAGGACAATGGATTCTCGCAGCGGGTCAAGATCATCCGGCAGCGTGCCTTGAATGTCCGAAATGTCGACGGGGCCGATGGGCGTACCGTCCGGCTGATAATCACCGATCAAGGACAGGAAAATGTCATCGTAGTCCGGCTTCAGTAATTCTTCGAGCATTTCCCGCTGCTGGGCGGTGAAGCCGTACTCGTCTGCCATCTGCATAGCGTCCTTGGTCTGCACAGAGATATGCAGCGTTGTGATCCGCTCACCATCCACGGTTCTGGTCGTCAATTCGTATTCGAGCTTGTTGGCATCGAAAAAAATTTCCCGCAGGAGCTGGAGCTTTTCCTCATCCATTGTCATAACGTCCAGCCCATGTTCTTCGTCGGTCGAGACCTTGACCGCGTACACAGCCAGCACATTCCGCCAATTTTGAAGCATGGCCGCTTCCATGCCCTCCTGCATATCCAGCTCATCGTATGGATGCTCATCCATGATACGGTAGATTTCATCGGTGAACTCGCCGTTCAGCGTTGCAACCGCGTCCGGAATCTTGATTTCCGTACCGGTATCCTCACCGGCGAACAGGATACCGAGCGGCGAAGCAAACAACATCCCTACAAGCAAGATCACCACGACAACGGAAACTGCCGCCGCGCCGCCTGCGCCAATGGCCGCAGCCAGCTTTTCTGCCGCTGCCACGATTGCCCGCAGGACCTTCTTTCCGGCTTCTTTTGCAACTTTTTCCGTTTTGATCGCCGTATCCCGAAGCAACTGCCCTTTGCGGATGACAGTTGCGGCCTGCTTTGGAGCAGCCGCCGACGCTTTGCTGGGCAAGGCTTTTCCCGCAGATGTGGCGGATTTGATTTTCGCTTTCGGGGCTGTTTTGATCTTCTGCTTTTTTACGAAAGCCGGGCGCGCCTGTTTCTGGACACGCGCAGGCTTTGTCGGAGCGACATTCCTGCTCGCTGGCATAGTGACTGTTTCATTCGCAAATGTAGGTTGACATAATTTCGGTTCGCCGTGAGCGGCTTTCATTCCAGTTTGCCGCACTGCCTGCTGTGGGTTTGCCTGCACGGGCGTTACCTGTGTCGGTTGCTGCGCTGCAATGTACTTTTGCTTGCTCTTGATGTCCGGAAGCGGTGGCTGTGGAACTTCCGGCTTCGTGGGTTCTATATCGGCGGGCATGGAAGCTGTCTGCGGCTGCCGCGTTCGGATCTGCGGCATAACCGGTTGTTCCTGCTCTGCACTATGGGAAACGTGGAGTTTTTGCTGTTCACGAACAGTTTCCCGTGTACGGATGACCGGAGAAAATGTTTCGGAATCTGCGGTTATGTTTTCAATACCGTTCGCTTCCTCTTTGAGAAAATTCTGCTTTTGCCGCCTACTTCGGATGTACTCTTTCGTCTTGATTGCAGGAAGCGCGAACTGTGTGGTATCCGGTTTTAGCGCAGCAGGAGGTTCTCGCAGAGAGGAAACAGGCGGCTTTTCTCTTGGCAGAGTCCGTGCTGATGGCTGCACCGTCGGGGTCGTCGCAGGTGCAGACGGTTCCGTGCTGGCAGGAGATTGTCCAAGCGACCGTTGTTCTGCCGGTCTTGCTTTCCCAGCAGGCTTTTCTCTTACTGATGTTTCCAGTTCGCGCACGGATCGGTTTACCTGCGCGTGGTGAACAGCCTGCGGCTTTTCGTGTATCTCCGAAGCTGAATGCCGGGACTGTTGCACAGATGCATCAGCGGTCGGTGTATGCTCCCGCATTTTAGGCTGCGGGGGATTTGTAGGAGGAATCGTTTTCTCCTTGATTGACGAAGCCGATTCACGCACAGAATGTTCCATTGTCGATGGCATTGTTTCCGCAGAAACAGCCGTTGCGTTTTCATGAATCCTCGGAGTTGGATACTGAGACGGGGACGCTGGCGCTTTCGCATCCGGCGTATATACTCGCGTTTTGGGCTGTTGGACGTTTACTGGAGAAACCGGCTTCTCCCTGATCGGAGAAGCCGATTCGCGCACAGAGCGACTTACCTGCGGCTGGCTCTGTGGCGGGTAGCTCGGTCGCGCAGAAACAGGCGGATATTCTCTCGGTACTGTAGTAGGCTGTCGGGACTGCTTGTGTTGTGGAACAGATTCTGTCCTGGCTTCCCGCTGCGGTTCGGATTTTGTTTTCGGCAGCCTGTGGGCTGCCTTTTCTGCCAGATGGTGGACTTCCTGCACGGCATGGTCGGCGGTATCCGTGATCTTGCCGCTCTCGTAGCGATCCTCCGGCTGCCCATCCTGTGCTGCGTCGCGCAGCTCCTGCCGGAGCTGCTGAAAGGAAGCATCTGTGCCGCGGCGGAACGCTGCCTGCGGCGCGGATTTGAGGGTTTCGACGGCTCTCGCTTTCAGCGGTGATTTTTCTTTGACCTCCCGCATTACGACGCCTGCTCCACCCGTTCAGACATCTTCGTCGTCATCAGCTGGTACAGCCTGCCGTTTTTCGGGAAATGATCCACGAAAGGCACGATGGTGCTGCCGCATTTGAGAAGCCCGTGTCCAAAGTCTACACCTGAAATATACGAAAGCTGATTGTCCGAAATATTGAGCAGCCGCGCCAGCTCGATCCGGTCCGTACTCGCCTGATTGAGCATGAGCAAAAACTCGCTGTTCGCCAGCATCGTTCGGGCAGTATGGGATTGCAGCAGATCGTCAACGTTCTGCGTCAGCCCCGTGCCGCAGGCCCCGTATTTGCGCATCCGCTTCCAGAGCGTGAACAGGAAATTCGCGCTGTACTCATGCTGGAACAGCAAATAGATTTCATCAATATAAAGCCATGTGTTTTTGCCGAGCTTGCGGTTTCGGATGATGCGGTTGAACACGCTGTCCAGCACGACCAGCATGCCGACCGGCAAAAGCTGCTTGCCGAGGTCGCGGATGTCATAGCAAAGAATGCGGGAATTGGTATCCACGTTCGTGTACTTGGCAAACGTGTTTAAACTGCCCTCCGTGAACAGCTCCAGTGCCAGCGCAACGTCCCGCGCTTCGGGTTCCGGCTGCTCCAGGAGCGCGGCATGGAAGTCTTGTAATGTCGGCACAACTCCGAGATAGCCGTTCCGGATGAATTCCCGGTAGACCTGCGCGGTACAGCGGTCAATGATGGATTTCTCCTTGGCGGACAGCTTGCCAGCGCCCACGAGCTGCTCGCAGAGGGACAATAAGAATTCGGATTTCAGCACGACGGGGTTATCCCCGTCGTTGTATCCGGATTCCATATCGAGGGCGTTGATATGATTGGGCGAGGTTGCGGAGATCTCAATGGCCTCGCCGCCCAAGCCTTCGACCAGCGGGCGATACTCGGCTTCAGGGTCGATGATGATAATGTCGTCATTTGTGGACAGCGCGATCTCCGTGATCTCGCGCTTGGCGGCAAAGGATTTACCGGAACCGGAGACGCCGAGGATAAAGCCGTTACCATTCAAAAGCTCCTTGCGGTCGGCAAGGATGAGATTCTTGGAAATGGCGTTCTGCCCGTAGTAGATGCCGTGCCGGTGGCGGATCTCCTGTGCCTTGAACGGCATAAGCACAGCGAGGGCTTCTGTCGTGAGTGTCCGCAGCGCGTCGATGCGCCGCAAACCGAGCGGCAGCGCAGTGATCAAGCCGTCCTGCTGCTGAAAGCTCAGCTTGGCAAGCTGGCACAGGTGTTTTCTTGCGATAGACTGGAGCGTTTCCGTGTCGCTGTCCAGCTCCTCTTTGCTGTCTGCCAGATGCACGAGCGTGACCACGGCAAACAGCATCCGCTGGTCGCGGGTCGTGAGGTCGTCCAGCATCTCGCGGGTTTCCTTGCGCTGCTGTTCCAGATCATACGGCACAACAGCGGAGAAGTTCTGGTTGCTGTTCTGCCTGCGCTGCCAGTTGGTGACGTTCGTCTCCACGCCGAGGAGCTTATTTTCTACCTCACGCACCGCTTCGTCCGTCGGCACGGGGATCATGTCAATGGAGAGCATCATGCGCCGGTTGAGGTCGGTCAGCTCCAGAATCATGCTGTCTTTGATGTAGCTGGCATAGTCCTTGAGAAACAGGACGCGCCCGTATTGATTGCCCATCTTGAAATAATCCCGGTGGAACTCCAAGCTATCTGGGCAGATCGTATCCTTGAGATTATGCCCGCGCTTCATGGCGGATTGCAGGTCGAACGGCAGTGCCGCTTCTTCTGGTCTAAAGAAGCCGCGCAGCACATCCAGCCGTTCCGCAGCGTCCAGCTCGTTGGAGGACGAATTGAGCCGCGAGAGCTTGGAAGATACCTCGCCCGTCACGCGAGAAAAGAATGTGCGCGCTTCGTCTACATTCTTTTTGTGAACGGAAACCGTGATGAACCGCTCCTGCTCCACGCTGGCGGAACTGCCGGAGATTTTGCCTTCCAGCATTCCGTTGAACTCGTCCACGAATCCGTCGAGGCTGTCGCCGCGCTGCGGGAGCAGGACGGTATCTTCAAACGCCTGCCGGTTGACCTGCTTGTTGCAGATCGTGAGCTTGGTGGTCGAGCCGCTGTCCAGCGCGTTCAGCAGTTCGCTGTAGCCGAGGAACATCGCGGTTTTGTCCTCTTTCGAGGCAATGGCATAGTTGATGTCCGAAAAGCGCAGCGTTCTGGAATATTTCGTGCCGAACTGAAAAATCCCATCCGCGAAGATTCGCTGGATGGGAATGACATCCTGTACGCTGCGCGAGATTTTGTAGGCTGTTCTGTCCTGCTTGATGGTGTTGTTGAGCGTTTTAATCAAGTGTCAGCACCTCCCGCATTGTACTGCTGTCCAATAAAAGCTCCGCGTACAGATTCTGTGGATGATATGCAAGCGTTCGCGGGCAGAGGATCTCCGAGCGGATGACCGCCAGCAGGAAACGTTCCGCAGGCATGCCGTTGTAGGTAAAAAAGCCGCACATGGCAAACGGGAACGCCGCCAGCATACACACCCAACCGACCTCCGCCGCGCCGATGAGCGGTTTCAAGCCAAAATACGCGCCGACTGCCACACCGATGGCCAGCAGCGCGAATACCATCTGCCGCAGGGATAAGCCGAACAGAATGCTCTCCTGATACCGCTGGATCTCTTTGTTGATTTTCACTTCGATGATGAATCCCTCCAATTTTTCTGTTTTTCTTGGATTGACCCTTGCATTTTTTCTTGTTCCAAGCTAACATGGCACAAACTTTCAAAGGAGGTCGTGCCATGTTGATGATCGTATTTGGGGCAGGCTGCCTGCTCCTATCTGTACTGTTTCACGCCGCGTCGCTGCTGCACCTCGGTCTGCCGCTTTTGTATGCGCTGATTGTGCCGACGCTGTTTTCCGGCTGGTATTACAGCCACTACGCGCTGGCGAATGGGATCTGGTATGCGCTCATTGTCCTGGGGCTGATTTCTTGGATTGTGTCGCTGGTGCGGAAAATTGCAGGCAGATCGTAATAAACTCACGCAAAATTCATTTGACACCATATATGACACCATGCTATAATGAAAGCGAGAGAAGAGACAGAGGTGATGTGCCGTGTCAAAATGGGATAAACTATTGGCAAGGATCTGCGGATTATCGCGCGATCTTCGTTTTGACGAGCTGCGCAAGGTGCTGGAAAGCTACGGCTATGAAATGCGTCAGCCAAACGGCGGCAGCAGCCATTGCACGTTTCGCAAACCCGGCTGCGCGCCAATTACGATCCCTATGCACGAACCGATCAAGAAAGTCTACGTTATGATGGTAAAAGAAGTTGTAGAAAGCGAGGTGTCAAATCGTGAAGACGATTGAGTATTATATGAATCTTCCGTACCGTCTGGAGCTTGTTCCGGACACGGAGGAAGGCGGTTTTGTAGCCTCGTATCCGGAGCTGCGCGGCTGCCTGACCAGCGGCGAGACGGCGGAAGCGGCGCTGAAAAACGCGCAGGACTGCAAACGCGAATGGCTGGCTGCCGCACTGGAAGATGGCTATGAGATTCCGGAGCCTACGTCTGATGACGAGTATTCCGGTCAGTTCAAGCTGCGGCTTCCGAAGTCGCTGCACCGCGCCCTTGCGGAAAACTCCAAGCGCGAGGGTATCAGCATGAACCAGTATTGTCTGTACCTGCTGACAAAAAACAACGCTGAATTTCGTCACGGCGCATAATAAATAAATCATAAGATGCAGAACCCTCCATCCAACTGCGGATGGAGGGTTTCTCATCCAAGACCCATCAATTCCCGGATGATCCGGTCGGACATTTTAATGGAGCCGACGAGCACCAGCATATTGAACACCAGTTCGCCAATATAGTTCCAGACGACCGTTGCCGGGGCAAGTCCTTCCGCTACGACAGGCGGGCTGGATGCAAATTGCGAGAAAATAATGCAGGCAAGCAAAATGACACAGCCCTCCAAGCAGATGGCGGCGTAGCTTTTGATGAACGCCATGCCAATGCTGCTGGAGGGCTGTCCTGCAAAACTAGAAAGCGGGATCGGCGCAATCGCCGTCGCCATATAGAGCTTGAAAAAGCGTCCGTAGACGGTCAGAATCATGACGAGGGACAGCACCCAGATGAACAGCGAGCCGAGCAGCGTCACCGCCCAGAGCGGAATGCTCTCCAGCAGGCCGACGTCTTCAATCATCGATGCGATCTCGGCGGGCAGCGTGGATGTTTCCATTGCCGAAAGACCGGACGCGCCCATGATCGTCTGGATCGTGCCCTGCGCAATCGAGAACAGCGCCGTCATCAGCTCCATGCCGTAGGTGACCGCCGCCTGTGCCAGTACAAAACGAATGAAGCATTTGAATGCCACCTCCGGGCGTTTCAGCTCCGTAAAGCTGCCGCAGGTTTTCATGACGCCGATCACAAAAAACAACACTAGAAGTGCATACGCAATTGCTTTCAGCGCGTCATTGATGCCCACGATCACATTCCAGATCCCGCCGCCCTTGAAGTTCTCCGGACTGGTGGTCAACAGCGTCCAAATCTCAGACAGCTTACTGTTCCACGTTTCCAGCGAGGAATTGAGATTATCTATGATCCAGTTTCCACTTGAGATGGTATCACCTCCAGTTGTATCGGGGAGAGCTTTTTCGCTCTCCCCATATTTTTATCAGCCGGTGATCAGCGTCAGGATCTCCTTGGTGAATGTAATGACGATGCCGCCCGCAACAGTCAGGATGCCGTTCGCGCGCTGCGACGGATCGTGCGACTTGAGAGACAGGCCAACCTGCAAAATGCCAAAGCCGAGCAGGATCAAGCCGACAGCGCGAATGAGCGAGAAAATGAAGTCGCTCAGATTGTTGACGACCGCAAGCGGATCGCCGTCTGCCGCGAACGCCGGGACAACAAAAAACGCCAGCATGAAAAACACGCTGGCGAAGATCGAGTAGAGCCGTTTGGCTTTGGATTCAAAAGGTTTCTTCAATAAAATTCCTCCTTCAATGGATTCAAATTTTCTGCGCCGCCCACACGAAACAGCGGACGACCAGTGTAAACGGGCGGTTTGCTTCCGTGATGGATGTAAGGCGCTGCACCGCCGAGGGAACTGTGTGAGATCGCCGGATGGTGCATGAGATCGTACTTTTCATCCATGACCGGGCTTGCGCCGCGGATGAACAGCAGCGCATAGCGATTGTCCAGCTTTCGCACCTCGTCAGGGGTCAGCAGTTCGCGCCCTGACATCTGGAAATTGGTCGAGTAGGAGCCGGATTTGCCCTTCGTCTGCCCGTGCGTTTTGGTATCAATCGTGGCCTTGCCGAGCATCTCAGAAACGTATTTGTGTGTTGACGATTCGTTGCCGCCAAGATACAAAATGGTATCACAGTTGCCTGGAATTGTCTCCCAGCTATCCTTATACAATTCTTTGATCTGTGCCATATTCTGAATGATAACACTTGCTGAGATAGACCGTGAGCGCATCGTCGCAAGCTCACGCGTGAAGCCTGGCAGCGGCATGGCGGCGAACTCGTCCAGCACGAAGCGAACGTGGCGCGGCAGTGGGCCGTGATGAATTTGGTCTGCGCTGTAATAGAGGGCTTGGAACGCCTGCGCGTAAAGCAGACTCACAAGGAAATTAAGCGTGTTGTCGTTGTCGGGAATGACAGCGTAAAGCGCAACTTTCTTTTCTCCCAAGGTATATAAGTCCATATCGTCATGGTTCGTGAGCGCCTGAATCTGCGGCAGATTAAACGGTGCGAGGCGGACAGCCGTACTCACCAGAATCGACTTTGCGGTCTTGCCAGAGACAAATTGTCAAGGACTTTTTAATCAAATTCACAAAAATCTACAAAAAAGGTGCCAGAAGCACCGTATGGCTCCTGACACCTCGTTTGATAGATTACATTTTTCCGTTCAGCAGGTCT
>ERZ1673752.1674-NODE-1674-length-29498-cov-7.164487_pt1 | contig 29498 bp, 27 predicted proteins | sample MGYA00580195_ERZ1673752 | MGnify/ENA primary metagenome ERZ1673752 (study PRJEB41218, sample SAMN15661744) | gut metagenome | host: Homo sapiens | place: Canada: London | collected 2015-08-20/2019-03-30 | study: EMG produced TPA metagenomics assembly of...
CGGTCTGAAGGTGGCCGGTATCCAGATCAACCGCAAGATGCTCTCCGAGATGGCGATCAACGACGCCGTGGCGTTCACCGCCCTGTGCGACATCGCCAAGAAGGCGTAAACGGGAATTATACCGCAAATAAAAGAGGTCTGTATGTTCTGCATGCAGATCTCTTTTTGTTTGACGTCGGTGTGTAAGTCCGGTAGCGGAATCGGCTGGTTCTTCCTCCGGCGGGACACTTTTCCCGCCTTGGAAAAGTGTCCCGCCGGAGGCAAACCCATCGGAGAGATAACCCCCGGTGACAAACCCGTCCCCAACCCTTAATGGAATCTTAAACACTTCTCTCCTTGTTTCTTAACGCCTTCTTTTCTATACTGTGAGCATCCGCCGGGCCGCGGGCGAAGCCCTTGACAGAACGGCGGATATATGATACGCTCGGTGTACTAAACGCGTTAGTACGCTTGAGCGTTCTCTCCGGAAGAAAGGAAGAACGCCATGCAAACGCTGAAAACCATCAATTTTATCATCTCAGTCGTCTTTTTCGTCTGCTATGCCTACCAGTTTCTGTATATCCCCGCCGTGCTGTGGCTCAGGCGCCGCCGCGCCGCGCTCCCGGCCGCCCCGGCGAGCAATCATTACGCCATCCTCATCTGCGCGCGCAACGAAGCCGCCGTCATCGGCGACCTGCTCGCGAGCCTGCGCGCCCAGACATACCCGCGCGAGCTGCTCACGGTCTATGTCCTCGCCGACAACTGCACCGACGACACCGCGCGCATCGTGCGCGAGGGCGGCGCGGTTGTCTATGAGCGCTTCAACCGCCAGCAGGTCGGTAAGGGCTACGCCCTCCAGACGCTCCTCACCCATATCGCGCGGGACGTCCCGGCCGGATATGATGGCTACTTCGTCTTTGACGCCGATAACCTCCTCTCCCCCGACTATATCGAGCAGATGAACTGCACGTTCTCCGCCGGGCACGACATCATCACCAGCTACCGCGCCAGCAAGAACTACGGCGACAACTGGATCTCCGCGGGCTACGCCCTGTGGTTCCTGCGCGAGAGCCGGTACTTAAACCACGCGCGCTCCCTCCTCGGGACGAGCTGTGCCGTCTCCGGCACGGGGTTTCTCTTCAGCCGCGCCGTGCTCGAGGAGACCGGCCCGTGGCCGTTCCACCTGCTGACCGAGGACATTGAGTTCTCCATCCACGAGATCCTGCAGGGGCGCAAAATCGCCTTCTGCCCCGACGCCGTGCTCTACGATGAGCAGCCCACCACCTTCCGCCAGTCGTGGCGGCAGCGCCTGCGCTGGTCGAAGGGGTATCTGCAGGTTTTCCAGCGCTACGGCACACGCCTGCTCGGCGGCGTCCTGCGCGGGAACTTCTCGTGCTTTGACATGTCTATGGCCATCATGCCGGCGTTCGTTCTCTCGACGGTGAGCATTGCGAGCAATCTGGCGCTCGCCGTCTGGGGCGTCTGGACGGGCGGGAGCATCCTTATCGCGCTGCAGTCCCTCGGACAGATGCTGCTGAGCATGTACCTCACGCTCTTCGTGATCGGCGCGATCACCACCGTCACCGAGCGCCGCCACATCCACACGGGCCGCGCGCGCCGCGTGCTCTATGCCTTCACGTTCCCGCTGTTTATGTTTACCTATCTCCCCATCTCGCTGGCCGCGCTCTTCAGCAAGGGGGAGTGGAAACCCATCGAGCACCGCGTCAGCGTCGCCTCGCTGCGCGGCAGCGGCCGCTCGGAGCTGCTGCCATTCTGAACCATTGCGAAGGAGAAAATCATGTATAATATTCTTGTCTGCGACGATGAAAAGGACATCGTCTCCGCCCTGCGCATCTACCTCACCGCTGAGGGCTACCGCGTGTTCGAGGCCGGGAACGGCGCGGAGGCACTCGAGGTCATCGACCGCGAGGACATCCATCTGGCGCTGCTGGACGTGATGATGCCCGGCATGGACGGCATCACCGCGCTCAACCGTCTGCGTGAGCACCACAACCTGCCCGTCATCCTTCTGACGGCGAAGTCCGAGGACACGGACAAGGTGCTCGGGCTCAACGTCGGCGCGGACGACTATGTCACCAAGCCCTTCAACCCCGTGGAGCTGCTGGCGCGCGTGCGCTCGCAGCTGCGGCGGTACCTGCAGCTCGGCGGCGGCCAGCCCGCGCCGAGCGCCATCACCGTCGGGGCCGTCACGATCGACGACGATGCCAAGCGCGTCACCGTCGACGGTGAGCCCGTCTCGCTCACCCCGCGCGAGTATGACATTCTGAAGTTTCTCATGCAGCACGCGGGCAAGGTCTTCTCCCCGCAGGAGATCTACCGCCGCGTCTGGCGCGAGGTGCCGGGCTCTGACAACCCCGTGGCCGTCCATGTGCGCCACATCCGCGAGAAAATCGAGATCAACCCCGCCGAACCGAGCTATCTCACGGTCGTCTGGGGCAAGGGCTATAAGGTGGAGGCGGCAAACGGATGAGGGCGCTGCGCGATAAGCTCTGGGCGAAGCTGACCGCCCTTGTGCTGTTTGTCCTGCTGGGCTTTCTGGCGCTGCTGCGGACCGCGCAGCTTTTCTCGAACTACATGCCGGGCGACGAGGTCGGCGGAAGCGTTCTGTTCATTGCCGTCTGCGCGGCGGGGTGTCTTGTCTGCCTGGTATTCTCGCTCTCGTCGGCGGGGCACTGGGCGGAGCACGAGGGCATCTATCTGACGTGGCTCGACCGGATCCCGCTGGACGTGCTGTTTCTGGTGCCGCTGTGCATGTGGATGGAGGCGAGCTGGGCCACGGTCGGGCTCTACTGGCTCTCGTCGATCGTTTACTGGGCAGCGCTCCTGTGCGTGACTGCGCTGTTCGCCGTGAGCTTTGCCGCCCGCTGTAAGGCCGGTGACCTGTGGCGCAACACGCTCATCTGGCGCACCGTGCGCGTCACGGGCCGCGCCGCGCGCCCTCTCTGGCGCGGTATGCGGCAGCTGGTACGCGGCCTTCCCCTCGTGTGGCGGACGGCGCTCGTGCTGGGCGCGGTGCTGATCGTGAACCTCTGGGCCGTGAGCTACAGCGGCGACGGGATGCTCCTGCTCATCGTGCTGCTCGTCAACGGCGCGGTCATCCTCGCGGCGCTGCTGCTGGCGCTCGACCTGCGGCGGCTGCAGGAGGCGGGCGAAAAGCTCGCCCGCGGCGACTATGCCGGTTCGCCCGCACTCTCGCGCTGGGCGCTGCCGGATCTGCGCGCCCACGCCGACCACCTCGGGAGCGTCGGCGCCGGGGTGCAGCGCGCCGTCGAGGAGCGGATGAAATCCGAGCACCTGAAAACAGAGCTCATCACGAACGTCTCCCACGACATCAAAACGCCCATCACCTCCATCGTAAACTACGTCGACCTGCTGAAAAAGGAACCTCTCCCGGAGGGGCCCGCGCGCGAGTACGTCGCCGTGCTCGACCGGCAGTCGCAGCGGCTGAAGAAGCTGACGGAGGATCTCGTCGAGGCGTCGAAGGCCGCGACGGGGAACATCCCCGTCGTGCTCGAGCCGACGGACCTGCACCTGCTGCTCGGGCAGGTGGTCGGCGAATACGCGCCGCGGCTCGCGGAGTGCGCGCTCGAGCCGATCATGGACTTCTGCGAGGATTCACCCGTCATTCAGGCCGACGGGCGGCTTCTGTGGCGCGTGCTCGATAACCTCATGGGGAACATCTGCAAATACGCCCTCTCCGGCACGCGCGTCTATCTCACGACGGCCGAGGCGGGCGGGATGGTGCATCTCACGGTCAAGAACATCTCGCGCTATCCGCTCAACATCTCCGGGCAGGAGCTGACGGAGCGCTTCGTCCGCGGCGACGCGTCGCGCTCGACGGAGGGCAGCGGGCTGGGGCTCTCGATTGCGCAGAGCCTGACGCAGCTGCAGAAGGGACTGTTTGAAATCGTCATCGACGGCGATCTTTTCAAGGCGCATCTGACCTTCCCGCCCGCGGCGGAGGGCAGCAAATAGAGCACTGCAGGGGAGCGGACGGGTGTCCGCTCCCCCTGTTTTGTTCTGCCGCGGGATTACGGCAGAAGGCATCCCGAAACAAAAAAATCACCCCGCGCCGGGCAAAATTTCTCCGGTGCAGGGTGATTTTTCACTTTTTATCCCACTCGCGCAGGTCCTTCAGCTCGTTATACAGCCGCACATAGCTCTCGTGGCGGCTCTTGGGGAATTTCCCCTCGCGCAGCGCCTGCAGCACGGCGCAGCCCTTTTCCTTCGTGTGGCTGCAGCCGACAAAGCGGCAGTCGTCCACATACGGGGCAAACTCCGGAAACGTCTCCGGCAGGTGCGCCTTGAGCTCGAGATCCAGCTCCTGCGTGTCGAACGAGGAAAAGCCCGGCGTGTCGATCACATAGGTGTCCTCCCCGAGGGAGAACAGCTCGACGTGGCGCGTCGTGTGCCGCCCGCGGCCGAGCGCCTTGCTCACCTCGCCGACGGGCAGCGCCAGCGCCGGGTCGAGCGCGTTGAGCACGCTCGACTTGCCCACGCCGGAGTTGCCGGTGAAGGCGCTGAGCCTGCCGCGGATGGCCGCGCGCAGCCCGTCCAGCCCCTCGCCCGTCTCCGCGCTGATGCGCAGCACCGGGATCGCCGAGCGGCGGTAGATGTCATACAGCTCCTCCGCCGGGTCGAGGTCGCACTTGTTCAGACACACAAGCACCTCGCAGCCTTTGAGCTGCGCGATGGCGCTCACGCGGTCGATCAGGTACGGATCCGTCACCGGGATGGCGGCGGAGGCAAAGATCACCAGCTGGTCGATGTTCGCGGCGGCGGGACGGGAAAAGACGTTTTTCCGTTCGAGAATCTTCTCGACCATGCCCTCGCCGCCGTCCAGCTCCAGCACCTCGACCCAGTCGCCCACGAGGGGGCTCGTCCCCGCGCGGCGGAACTTCCCGCGGGCGCGGCAGGTGCGGAGCACCCCGCCGACATTGACGTAATAGAACCCGCTCAGGGCCTTTTCAATGCGTCCCGTGCTCAAAAGGTGATCTCCTTCGAGGACGTCTTGTCGCCGAAGTGCGCCTCGACGTGCGCGGTCGTGCCGCTCGTGCCGGTGAAGGTAAAGCTCACGCTGTCGTCATCGGTGCTGATTGACTTCGAGCCGACGGCCTTGCCGTCCTGATAGAACGTCACCTCGATCGTGGTGTCGGACGGGAGATCGTTCGGAACGATGAACGAGACGTCCTTGCTGACGGTCGTGTCCGTCGGCTCAGCACCCTTACTGACGGTGAAGGTGATCTCCGTCCCGCTGGCCACGGTCGTGCCGTTGGCGATGGACTGGCCGATGACCTGTCCCGCGGGCGCGCTGTTGTGGACATACTTCAGCTGACCTACGGTCAGGCCGAGATTATTCGCCTGCTGCGCGGCGTTCTCCTCCGTCATGGTGAGGAAGGACGGAACGGTCACGTTCTTCTGCTCCGGGCCCTTGCTGACGGTGAGAATCACGGTGTTGCCCTTCTTGATCTCGCTGCCGACGGAGGGCGAGGTGGAGATGACGCTCCCCTCGGCCACGGTGTCGCTGAACTCCTCGGACGTCTCAATCTGCAGGCTGAGGTTCATGTTGTTCAGTTCGAGCTTCGCCTCCTGCAGCGTCTGGTTCCGGACATCCGGCACCATGTATTTTTCCTCCTCGGCGCAGACATAGACGCGGATGACGAGATTGCCCTTGCGCGTGCGGCCTGCGGAGGGATCCTGCTCGACGATCTGGCCGGGCTGGTACTTGCTGTCGGCGCGGGTGCCGATGACCTCGATCGTGAAGACATCCTTCACGCCGTCGAGCTGCTCGGCCTGCTCCACGGTGTAGCCCAGTACGTTGGGCACGGTGTGGCTCTCGGTGCCGGGGTTCTTGTTGATGCTCCCGACGACCTGGAAGATGAGAAACGCGATCAGCAGTACCGCGGCAAAGGCCCCGATGATGATGGCCATCTTCTTTTTCTCGGATTTCTTCTCTTCCGCCTCCTCGTCGGCGGCGCTCTTCGCCTTCCCGGCGGCCGCGGCCTTTTTCAGCCCGTGCGCCGCCGTCACCTCCGACACGGAGATGGGCTGGGTCGGCTCGCTGTCGGCCGCCTCGCAGAGGTCAGCGCGGATATAGTCGAGGTCGACGTCCGGATCCTTGCGGAAGCGCTCGAGATCCTCGAGCATGGCGTCGGCGGTTGGATAGCGCTTGTCGGCGTTCGGGCTCATGGCCTTCATGCAGATCAGCTCCAGCGCCTCGGGGATGTCGGGGTTGATGTCGCGCGGGGGCAGCGGCACGGAACTCAGGTGCTGGATGGCAACGGAGACGGCGGAGTCCCCCTCGAAGGGCAGGCGCCCCGTCAGCATCTCATAGAGCACCACGCCCGCGGAGTAGATGTCGGAGCGCGCGTCGATCCGGTCGCCCCGTGCCTGCTCGGGGGAGATGTAGTGCACCGATCCGAGCGCCTCCTGCGTGAGGGTCTGCCCCTCGTTTTCCAGGCACGCGATGCCGAAGTCCGCGACCTTCACGCTCCCGTCGCGCAGCACCATGATGTTCTGGGGCTTGATGTCGCGGTGGATGATGCCGCGGCTGTGCGCGTGGGAGAGCGCGCGCATGATCTGGGTGATGAAGTGCATCGCCTCGCGCCAGTCCATGCGGCCGCGGCGCTCCATATACTGCTTGAGGGTGATCCCGTCGATCAGCTCCATGACGATATACTCCGTGTCACCCGAGGTGGAGACGTCATAGACCGAGACGATGTTCGCATGGGAGAGCTGGGCAACGGCGCGCGACTCGTCGCGGAAGCGGCGGCGGAACTCCGTGTTGTCCGCCAGTTCGTTCTTGAGAATCTTGATCGCCACGAGACGGTTCAGCCGGTGACACTTCGCCTTGTAGACGTTGGCCATGCCGCCGCTGCCGATCAGCTCCAGGATCTCATAGCGATTATCGAGCATTTTACCGATGTATTGATCCATAGTTTATTCTCCTTCAGATGTTCATAAGTAGAATGGCGGTGACATTGTCCGGCGCGCCGCGCTGCCTGCTCAGGGCAAGCAGCCGCTGCAAGCACTCCTCGAGCGCCCCGCCGTGGATCACCTCGAAGAGGATTTCCTGATCCGTGACCGTGTTCACCAGCCCGTCCGAGCAGAGAAGGAGAAAGTCCCCCTGCTTCCACTGCACCGGAAAGGTGTCTGCCTGCACGGCGGCCTCCGGGCCGAGGGCCCGGGTGATGAGATTTCGGCTGGGGTGCTTTCGCGCCTGCTGCGGCGTGAGCTCCCCGTGGTCGACCATATTTTCCACGAGGGAATGGTCCTTGCTGATCTGCCGGATCCCCTCGCGGCTTATGAGATAGGCGCGGCTGTCGCCGATGTTCGTGACGACGGCCAGCTCCGGTCGCGCCGCGGCGGCGACAAGCGTCGTCCCCATGTGCAGCAGCGCCGGCTCCTGCGCCGCGCGGGCGCGGATGGCGTCGTTGGCCATACCCGCACAGTAGCCGAACGCCTGCCCGAGCTGCTGCGCGCTCATGCCGGGGTGCAGCGCCTTCGGCAGCTCCGTTCGCATCGTCTGCACGGCGATGGCGCTCGCCTCACGGCCCCCGCCGGGGCCGCCCATTCCGTCGCACACGGCCGCCACAAGACAGTCCGCCATCTCCTCGACGAAGTATGCGTCCTGATTCTCCTTGCGCACAAGGCCGGTGTCCGTGATGCTCCAAACTCTCATGATCGGGCTTCCCCCTCCCTTTCCAGCATGACCTTGCGGCGCAGCTGGCCGCAGGATGCGTCAATATCGCCGCCCAGACTGCGCCGCACCGTCGCGGTCACGCCGTGCGACTCGAGCCGCTTCTGAAACGCGGCCACGCGGCGGCTGGGCTTAAAGGGGCTCTCCGCCACGTCGTTGAGGGGGATCAGATTGACATGCCCCGGCATCCCGCGCAGCTTCTGCGCGATGAGGTCGGCCTGCCAGTCGTGGTCGTTCACCCCGTCGATCATGGCGTATTCAAAGGAGATGCGCCGCCCGGTCTTTTTGAAATACCGGTGACAGGCGGCATACAGCTCCTCGACGTCAAAGGCGCGGTTCACCGGCATGATGCGCGAGCGCGTTTCGCTGTCCGGCGCGTGGAGCGAGACCGACAGCGTCAGCTGCAGGTCCTGCTCGGCCAGCCACTCGATCCCCGGCACGATGCCGCAGGTGGAAAGGCTGATGTGCCGCATGCCGATGTGCAGCCCGTCCGGGTGGTTCACCAGCTCAAGAAAGCGGCGGACGTTGTCGCGGTTATCGAGCGGCTCGCCGATGCCCATGAGCACGATGTTGGAGATCTCGCGCCCGGAATCGAGCTGCGTAAAGAGCACCTGATCGAGCATCTCCGAGGCGGTCAGGTCTCGTACCTTGCCGGCGATGGTGCTCGCGCAGAAGGCGCAGCCCATGCGGCAGCCCACCTGCGAGGAGATGCAGACGGTGTTTCCGTGGTGATACTGCATGAGAACCGTCTCGATGCAGCTCCCGTCGGCCAGTTCCCAGAGGTATTTGATCGTCCCGTCGAGCTTCGACTCCTGCCGCCGGGCGACAAAGGGCGCCGTGATGCGACAGGTCTGCGCGAGCTGCTCGCGCAGGGTCTTTGGGAGATTCGTCATCTCGTCGAAGGAGGTCACCCCCCGGTGCAGCCAGGTAAACACCTGCTTGGCCCGGAAGGCGGGCTGGCAGAGACTCTTGAGAAAGCTGCCCAGCTCCTCCTGCGTCATGGATTTGATGTCGGTCATATATCAGGCCTCATTTCTGTGCATGCGGCAGATGTAAAACCCGTCCGTGCCGAAGCGCTGCGGCCAGAGCGTCAGCTGGCCCGCGCGCGGGCCAATCGGCTGCGGCAGCGTGAAGCGCTCGAGCGCAAAGTCCGGGTGCGCGCGCAGGAAATCCGCCGTCACGTCCTGATTTTCCTCCGGCAGGATCGTACACGTCGAGTAGACGAGCGTTCCGCCGGGCCGCACATAGCCCGCGGCGTTTTCGAGGATGCTGCGCTGCAGCGCGGGCAGCTGCGCCAGCTCCCTGGGATTTTTATAGCGGATATCCGGCTTCTTGCGGATGATCCCCAGTCCCGAGCACGGGACGTCCGCCACGACGAGATCGGCCTGCCGGTCCCACGCTGCGTGGTGCTCACGCGCGTCGGCGAGCAGCGCGCGCACGCTCCCGATGCCGAGCCGCTGCGCCCCGCTCTCGATGAGCCTGAGCTTATGCGGATAGACGTCGCACGAGAGGATCTCGCCGCCGTCCTGCATGTCGATCGCGAGGGCGAAGGACTTGCCGCCCGGGGCGGCGCACACGTCGAGCACGCGGCTGCGCACCCCCGGCGCGGCGACAAGCGAGACAAGCCGCGCCGCCGCGTCCTGCACCATGAAGCGTCCCTCGCGGAAGGCGGGGAGCTTTTCGAGATCGCCCGTCCCCGTCACGAGGAAGCACCCGGCAAGCCACGGGTGCGCCTGCACGTTCAGCCCCGCACCCCGCAGCTCACGCTCAAGATGCGGAGCGTCCGTTTTCAGAAAATTCGTCTGGATGCACGTCGGCACCGGCTCGTTGTCAAGGCGCAGGTACTCCTCCGCCTCCTCCGGCCCCAGCAGCTCCAGAAGCCGCCGCACGAGCCAGCGCGGGTGGCTGTAGCGCACGGAGAGGTATTTCTCCGGCGACTCATGCGGCAGCTCCGGCATGTGTTCGCGGTTTGCACCAATGCGGCGCAGGATGGCGTTCACCATGCCCGCGGCCTTCGGCCGCCCGTGCTGCCGGGTCATCTCGACGGCCTCGCTGACCGCCGCGTGCTGCGGCACCTTATCCAGAAACAGGATCTGGTACGCGCCCACGCGCAGGATATTGCGGATGACCGGCTCGAGCCGCGCCACCTTCTGGCTGCACCAGCAGCCGATATAGAAATCGAGCAGCATGCGGTTCTGCATCACGCCATAGGCGATGCGCGCCGCGAGCGCCGCGTCCCGGCTGTCGAGCCCACCGCGCGTAATGCCGCGGCGCAGTCCCTCGTCCGACCACGCGTTCGCGCGCTCGACCTGCATCAGCGCGTCGAGCGCGATGTCCCGCGCGCCCTGCACTCTTTTCTCCTCGCTCATAGGCAGACCGGGATCTCATGACCCCGCAGATAGTCCGCCGCGGCCATGCGGCGGCCGCCCTGCGCCTGCAGCTCGAGAATCCGCAGGACGCGTCCGTCGCCGCAGGCGATCTCGATGCCCTGCTTGCCCGCGCCGATGACGCAGCCCGGTGCCTTCGCCGTCTCGCCGCCGACGCGCGTGGAAAACAGCTTGAGCGTCTGTCCGCCCAGCTCGCACACGGCACACGGCCACGGGATCAGCCCGCGCACCTGATCGTGGATCTGCTGGGCTGGGAGCGTCCAGTCGACCGCGCTCATCTCGCGCGTCAGCATCGGCGCGTAGGTCGACTGCGTGTGGTCCTGCGGCGTGCGCGCGGCCGTGCCGCGGGCGATGTCCTCCACCGTCTCGGCCAGCGCCTGCGCGCCGAGCTCCGCGAGCCGCGCCGTCAGCGCCTGCGCGTCCTCCTCGGGGTCGATGGCCGTCTTCGCCGCGCGGATCACGTCGCCCGCGTCAAGCTCCGGCGCCATATACATGATGCTCACGCCCGTCTCCTTCTCGCCGTCGAGAATAGCCCAGTTGATGGGCGCCGCGCCGCGGTACTTCGGCAGCAGCGACGAGTGGACGTTGATCGAGCCGTATTTTGGTGTGTTCAGAATGTCCTCGGGCAGGATCCGGCCATAGGCCGCCACGACGATCAGCTCGGGGTTCAGCTCCCGCACGGTGGCAAGCGCCGTCCCGTCCTTCATCTTCAGCGGCTGGTACACGGTCAGCCCCTGCTCCATGGCGTACTGCTTCACTGGGGAGAACATGAGCTTGTGGCCGCGGTTTTTCGGCCGGTCGGGCTGGGTGAACACGCCGCAGATCTCGTGCCCGTCCTCGACGAGCCGCCGCAGCGACGCCACGGCGAAATCCGGCGTCCCCATAAAGAGAATCCGCATTTACGCCTCACCCTCCTGCTCGTCGATATACTTCTGCAGCTCTTCGTCGGTCAGCAGGTGGTCAGTGTGCTCCACGAAGAGGTGGCCGTCCAGATGCTCGATCTCGTGGCAGAAGCAGCGGGCCGTCAGCCCCTCGTCCTCGACGTCGAAGAAGATGCCGTCGCGGTCCTGTGCGCGCACGCGCACGACGTTCGGGCGCGTCACGACGCCGTATTTGCCCGGCACGCTCAGACAGCCCTCCAGACCCGTCTGCTCGCCCTCGGTCTTGATGATCTCGGGGTTAATCAGCTCGATGATCTCATCGTCCTCGTTCATCACGACGCACACCCGGCGCAGCACGCCGACCTGCGGCGCCGCCAGACCCACGCCGCCGGAATCGAGCAGCGTATCCTTCATGTCGTCGAGCAGCGTGTGCAAACGGCCGTTGAACTCCGTCACCGGACGGCAAACCTTCGCAAGGCACTCCTCGCCCTGCAGCGCAATTCTTCTCAAAGCCATATTGAAACCCTCCTCCGGGCGCGTCGGCCCGGTTCTTTTGATTACAGTCAGTTACTTTACCCCATCAGATTACAGTCGGTAAATATATGCATGCCGCGATTCTCGGGCCGCTTCGTGAATTCCTTCATGAACGCGGCGATGAGCGCGCGCAGAGTTCTCTCGTTTTTTCCGATCACCGTCACGCGGTAGCGGAAGCGGTTGTTGACCTTCACAACCGGGCACGGCGCGGGACCGAGGATCTCCAGCCCCAGTGCGCTGTACGGTGGACGTGCCGCCGCGGCGCACAGGCTCTTCTGGATCTCGCCGCAGGCGCGGCGCACGCGCGGCTCCTCCGGGCCGGTCACGGTGATCATGAACTGGTCGGCAAACGGCGGGTCGCGCCGGAGTCTGCGCATCCGGATCTCTGCGTCATAAAACCGGTCGTAGTCCTGCCCGGCCGCCGCCAGAATCACGTCGTTTTCCGGCGTGTAGGTCTGGATGACGGCGCGGCCCTCCTTGCTGCCCCGGCCGGCGCGGCCCACCACCTGCGTGATGAGACTGAACGTCCGCTCCGAGGCGCGGTAGTGGTCGACGTACAGCGACAGATCCGCCGCCAGCACGCCCACCAGCGTCACATTTTCAAAGTCCAGCCCCTTGGCCACCATCTGGGTGCCGATGAGGATGGGCACTTTTTTCTCTTCAAATTCGCGCAGCACCTTCTCGTGCCCGTCGCCGACGGTGTCGGCGTCCATGCGCAGGATTTCCGTCCCGGGAAACAGCTCCCGCAGCTCCTCTTCGACGCGCTGGGTGCCGGTGCCGATATGCTTCATCGCCCCGCCGCAATCCGGACACGTCTCCGACGCCGTCTCCGAATAGCCGCAGTAGTGACACATCATCCGTCCGTTCGCGGAGTGGTATGTCAAAAACGCACTGCACCGCGGACACTGCGGCACATGGCCGCACTGCGGGCACAGCAACTGGCGGCTGCTGCCGCGGCGGTTGAGAAAAAGGATGCTCTGCTCGCCCGCGGCGAGATTGCGCTCCAGCTCCTCGCGCAGGGGGCGGCTGATGGCCGTCGCGTTCCCCGCGCGCAGCTCCTCGCGCAGATCTGCCACCACCACGCGTGGCAGACGGTGCGCGTTAAAGCGCCGGTCAAGGCGCAGCAGCTCATATTCACCGTGGCGCGCGAAGTACGCCGTCTCGACCGTCGGCGTCGCCGAGCCGAGCAGCAGCCGCGCACCCTCCTGCGCGCAGCGGTACTTCGCGATGTCGCGCGCGTGGTAAAACGGCGCGCTGCCGGATTCATAGGAGCTCTCCTGCTCCTCGTCGAGCACGATCAGCCCCAGCTCGCGCAGCGGTGCGAACACCGCCGAGCGCGTGCCGAGCACAATGTGCGCCTCGCCGCGGCGGATGCGCTTATACTGGTCATAGCGCTCGGTCAGGCGAAGGCCACTGTGCAGCAGCGCCACCTCCGCGCCGAAATAGGCCGTGAACCGCGCCATCATCTGCGGCGTGAGCGCAATCTCCGGCACCAGAATCATCACGGATTTCCCCTCGCGCAGCAGCTCCTGCGCAAGGCGGATATACACAAGGGTCTTGCCGCTGCCGGTCACGCCCTGCAGAAGCGTCACCCCGGCCTCGCCCGCGCGGCACTCGGCAAGCATGCGAAGGAAGGCCGCCTGCTGCTCGTCGTTGAGCCGGATCGGCTCCGCCGCGCGCGGCGCGGTGCGCGGCGCAATGCGGTATTCCTCCCGCGCGCGCAGCGCGATGATGCCCGCCTTTTCGAGACTGCGCAGTCCCGCGGCCGTCACACCCGTGAAATAGCACAGGTCGTGTACCGACGTCTCTGCGCAGCGGGTGAGAAAGTCGACGGCGTCGCACTGGCGCGGTGCCGTGCGGCGCTTGCGCTCCATGCGCGTCTGCGCCTCCTCCGGCTCGATGGCAAGAGACGCGAGCTTCACCACGCGGTCGCCCACGCGGCGGCTGCCCTCCGTGCGGGAGGTGACAAGCCCCTTCTTCTCCATCTGCCGCAGCAGCGCCGCGGCGTCGGGAATGGCCTGCGCCAGCGTCTCCAGCTCCTGCTCGCCTCGGCTCAAAAGCGCGTAGAGCGGCTTTTCCTTCTCCGAAAGCGCATCCTCGCCCGCGTAGTCCGCGAGCTTCCAGAACTGGCGGTAGCGGTACCAGACGCCCGCGGGCAGGATCGTGCGGATGGCGTCATAAAACGTGCAGAAATAGCGCTGGCGCATCCAGAGCGCGAGACGGATCTCCCGCTCGGAGCAGACCGGCTCCGGCTCAAGCACCTCGCGCACGGCTTTGAGCGCCTTCTCGGGCGTTTTCCGCTCGAGGGAGAGGATCATCCCCTCCGTCAGCCGGTTCCCGCGCCCGAACGGCACGAGCACGCGGCTGCCGACGGCGGCGTCCGTCCCGTCGGGCAGCAGATAGTCATAGGGCTTGTCGATGGCATAGTTGGCCGCCGAGACGGCGACCTTGGCAATCTGCGGCATGGACGCACCCCCTTCTGTCTGCCGGAATCAGTCCTCGTTGTCCTCCTCGATGGTCGTGTCGATGGAGTTGGCACGGTATTCGCCCTCGGCAACCTCGTTGATGGCGAGGGTGACGGGCTTTTCGGTGAGGTGCTCGCCGGTGGCCTCGGCCTCGGCAGCGATCTGGCGGGCGCGGCGCGCCACGACGTTGACCATCATATAGCGGTTGGGGATATACTCGGTCAGCTTGTTCATAGCGGGATACAGCATCATAGTGGATCTACTTCCTTTCAAAACATACTATAGAAATATGGTATCGGTTTAAACAAAATCAGTCTCACAGAGTTCGCGGCGGGACAAGGCACGGAGCGGAACGAAACCCCACTCGTCAAAAGAGACAGCGTCTTTTTTGACGAAGCTCACAGAATCTCGTCCATGCGGTCGGTGGGACGGCAGTGCTCGGCGAGGAAGATGGCCTCCATCTCGCGCACGGCCTGCTCGACGGTGTCGTTCACGACGAGGTAGTCGTAGTTTTCCGCGGCCTGCAGCTCGACCTTCGCGCGCAGCAGGCGCTTCTGGATCTTCTCGGCCGAGTCGGTGCCGCGCTCGGTCAGGCGGCGCTCCAGCTCTGCCCAGGAGTTCGGCGCGATGAAAATGCGCACGGCATCCGGGCGCTTTTCATAGACCTGCTGCGCGCCCTGTATCTCGATGTCGAGAAAGGCGTCGCGCCCCTGCGCCATCGCGTCCTCGACGGGGCCGCGGGGCGTGCCGTAAAAGCTACCAACATACTCGGCATACTCCAGGAACTCGTTCTCCTGCACCATCTGCAGGAACTGCTCGGACTTAATGAAGCGGTAGTGTACGCCGTCGATCTCGCCCTCGCGGGGGGCTCGGGTCGTGGCGGACACGGAAAAATACAGATCCGGGTGCTCGCGGAACAGGGCCTTGAGCACGGTGCTCTTGCCCACGCCGGACGGGCCGGAAATGATGAATAACTTGCCGGATTTTTGCAACGCTGGTCCTTCCTTTCTTTCTCTCAGACGTCCTCTTTGCCGAAGTCCTCCACGCGCAGCCCCAGACGCGGGGCCAGCTTCTCCGTCGAGAGGGCGGAGAGGATGACGTGGTCGCTGTCCATGATGAGCACGGACGCGGTCTTGCGCCCGTAGGTCGCGTCGATGAGCATCCCGCGGTCGCGCGACTCCTGAATCAGGCGCTTCACGGGCGCGGAATCCGGGCCGACGATGCTGATGAGCCGCTGCGCGGAGACGAGGTTTCCGAAGCCGATGTTGATCAGTTCCATCCGCCGCACCTCACTCGATGTTCTGGATCTGCTCGCGGATCTTCTCGACCTCGGCCTTCATGTCCACGACGTCGCGCGCGATGGTGATGTCGCTGCACTTCGAGCCGGTGGTGTTGCACTCGCGGTTGATCTCCTGAATGAGGAAGTCGAGCTTGCGGCCGATGGGCTCGTCGCCCTGCAGCATCGCTCGCAGCTGGGCGAGGTGGCTGTGCAGGCGCACCGTCTCCTCGTCGACGGCGATCTTGTCAGCGAAGATGGCGGCCTCGGTCAGCAGGCGCGACTCGTCGACGGTCGTCGACTGCAGCAGCTCGCACATCTTGCCCTCGAGCTTCTGGCGGTACTCCGCGACCGTCTGCGGCGAGCGCTCCTCCACCCGGCCGACGATCGACTCGATCGTGTCGGCCCGGCCCAGCACGTCCTGTGCCAGCTTCGCGCCCTCGACCTCGCGCATGCGGCGGTGGGCGGCGAGCGCCTCGTCCAGCACGAGACAGATGTCGGCCGAGACGGCCTCGAGATCCTCCTCCGCGCGCGTCACCGTCAGCACGTCGGGGAACTTCGCAAGCGCCGTCGGCGTGATCTCGCCCTCGAGCGAGAACATGTCCTTCAGCTGCGTCAGCGCGGCAAAGTAACCGCGCGCGAGCGATTCGTTGACCGCGACAACCGTCTGCTCCGCCCCGGCGCTCTCGATGGTGATGAAGACGTCCGTCTTACCGCGGGAGATCGATTTCTGCACCCGCGACTTGATGGCGTCCTCTGCGAAAACATACGTCCGCGGCATCTTGACCGTACAGTCGAGATACCGGTTGTTGACGGAGCGCACCTCCACGGTGATGTCCCGTCCGTTCAAGGTCTGGCGCGCCCGGCCGTAGCCGGTCATACTTCTGACCACTGCACTCTCCTCCTTTTCAAATCTATCCACGCATCCGGGCCGTCCGGCCCGTCAGATACAGCAAAAATAGCCGCCGCCCAGCGCGTTGCAGCACAGCAGCGTCCCGCACAGGCGCAGACATGTCCCGTCGCCGCACTCGGCAGAGCTCATCTGGGAATACCCCTCCGGGCGGTACGCGCCGCCGCGGCCCTCGGCCATGTCGAGCGCCCGCTGATACTCGCGGTTGTCCGGATCCATCTGCACGGCCGTCTCATAGTAGCGCTTCGCCTCGTCGAGCCAGCCGCGCCGCGTGCAGATCGCCCCCTTGAGGAAGTTCCACTCGGCGTTGTGGTCGCCGTAGGCATTGAGCAGCTCCTCGGCGAGGTTGAGGTTCCCCTGCGCGATGGCCATGCGCGCCCGCGCGAGGTTCGACGCCTGTCCCTGATAGCTGCCGTAGCTTCCGCCGTAGGAGCCATAGCTCCCGCCGTAGGAGGCACCCGCGGTGCCCGGGCCGCCGTTTTTGCGCTGGGTGCGGATCGTCTCATAGGCCTCGTTGATCTCCTTCATGCGCTCCTGCGCGAGGTCGGCGAGGGGGTTGTCGTGATAGTTGTCGGGGTGGTATTTGCGCGCCAGGTTGCGATAGGCCTTTTTGACCTCGTCGTCGCTGGCGGTACTGGGAACGCCCAGCACCTCATAGGGATCACGCATCTTTGGATCCTGCCTTTCGTAAAGGGTTGTTTCTCTCTCTTCCGCGCCGCGTATGGAACGTCCCGTTCAAAACGGCCGCGCCCACGGCGTAGAGCCCCTCGTATACGACGCTCTCGATCACGGGCCGCCACACGCCGAAATCCTCCAGCTCAGAGGCGGCGGCCATCCGGCGAATCGAGCCGTCGAGCGTCGCGCCCAGCTCGCGCCGGGCCTCCTGCGAGAGCTCGCCCGCCTGCGCGCCGAAGCGCGGCACCAGCGGGTTATAGCTCCCGTTTTTTACATCTTTCTTCAGATCGTCCGCCGCGTCCACCAGATAGATCCAGCGGCCGAGGTGGTAGAGCAGCTGCTCGAGCACCCGCCTGCGCAGCGGGCTGCGCGCCCCCTGCGCCGCACCGGCCAGCAGCCGCGCGAACGTATCCGCCGGGCGGTCGAGACTGGCGCAGTTCTCGCGCTCGAGCGCGCTCAGTGCCGCGAGCTGCGCGCGCGTGCTCTCGTCAAAGTCCGGCTGCCGCGCGCGGGCTCTCCGGTACCCCCGGCGCAGCGCGAGCGCCGCCAGCCGGTACGGAAGCCCCCGCCAGAACCCATGGTCGGCCACGCCGTCGCGCAGCTGCCACCATGTGAGAATCACGCTCATGTCCGCGGCGGTTTCAAACGCCGCGTCGCCCCGCACGCACCGGCGCGGGCGAAAGGGATGCGCGATGCAGTGGCGGCACGCCGTTTCGCACGCCGCCCCCTCCGAGAGGAGCACGGCCAGAAACGTCAGGTCATAGTTGAGGAATAACCGGCTCACCGCGCCGCAGCGGCGCCCCATTGTGCGGCACAGGCCGCAGTAGGCCGCCTGAAACCGCACCTTCTCCTCCTCCGTCAGCCGCCCGAGGGACGGGCGCACATAGCCGAACATCAGAACCGCCGCACGACGGTATACGTCAGTGTCTCGTGCCGCCTGGCGTAGCGGTCATAGGCGACGATCGGCACGAACATCAGCGCCGCCGCGCCAATGGCGATGGCATAGCGCACACCCTCGGCCAGACCCGGCGAGAGGAAATACCCCAGCAGGAACGCCGCGACCGGCAGCACGTATACCAGCGCCACCACGCCGAGGAGCTTGCGCGTCGAGCTCTCGACGACAACCTTCTCCCCCGCCGAGACGCCCACGGGATCCTCGGCCCGCGCGCGGATGGCCGCGCCCGTCATGCCGCAGCCCGCGCACTCCTCGCAGTCGTGCCCGCAGGCCGACTTGCGCGGTACGGAGATCTCCACATAACCCGCGCCGAGCTTTTTTTCCACGGTTGCAATCTGTGTCATATTCTATCCTTTCCGGGGTCAGTTCTGCTTCGTCACATTGACGATCACCTGATATTTGCCCTTTGCGCCGACGTTTTCATAGTTTCCGATGAATACGCTCGCCGGCAGCGTATAGTTTCCGGCCTCCGTGACCGAGCTGAGATCGACCGTCAGGCGGATATCGTCGCCCGTAATGGCGTCAATCTCGGCCTGCGTGCCGTGCAGCGTCACATCGAGACTCGTCGTCACGAGCGCGGCGCTGAAGCCGGACGGCACGTTCTCCAGCTCGATCTGCGTGACGGTGCGCGTCGTTTCGGCCATGTCGCGCGCGACGATCGTGACCGTCGCGATCTCGACGCCCTCCGGCAGCGTGCAGCCGTCCGGCACGGGGATGGTATAGTGCAGACTCTTCGAGCTGGTGATATCCTGCAGGTAGACGGTGTCGAGCAGGATGCTGTCGATCCCGTCGAGGACGGACTTCTCACCCGTCAGCTCCACCGTGCGCGGGGAGATGGTGTATTCAATCTGGCTGAGCGTCGAGCCGGGGGCCTCGCGGAACTCCACCCGCAGCGGCACCTCCTTGACCGTCCGCACCGGCACCGTCACCTGAATGAGCTTCACCGCCGCGCGGATGTTCTCGTTCTGCACGAGGATGTCGTTGTAGTCGTAGAGCTCGAACTTCAGCGCCTGAATCACGGTCTTTTCCGCGTTCTGGACGCTCAGGTGAATCTTCGCGTAGCTCACCGAGGCCAGATCGTCGCGCTGGCCTCGCAGCTCGAGCACCGCCGGGTCAAGCACCGCGTCGCCCGCGGTATAGCCCTTGGCGACCTCGCCCTCAAGCTCGCAGCGGATGGGAACCTCCTTCCTCGCGAGCTCTCCGACCTGCACGGTGATCGTGTAGGCGCTGGCCCACTCGACGGAGACGTCGTTGCGCGAGACGCTGTCGGGATAGTAGACCTGATAGCTGAGCGTCTTCGTCCCCGTCTCGGTGATGGAGGACGTGTCCGCCACGACGCGCAGACCGCTGCGGTCGAGTCCGCTGATGACCTTGCGCGAGCCCTTGAGCCGGATGTCGATGCTTGTATTCTCGCATGAGAGGAGCATATAGCCCTTGTCGGCGAGGGTCGTGTTCTCGCCGGAGAACTCCACCGGCACGTCGCGGAACGTCATGGTGACGTTGGGGTGCTTCTGATAGTCGACATAGAGCCACAGCGTCACCGCCACAAGAATGGAGATGGCGATGCGCAGCGCTCTGCGCTTTTTCTCGCTGCTGTTATGCTCCATGCTGCTCATCCCCCTCCTTTCTGCGCCCGCGCAGCAGCTCGAGCAGCGGCGCGCGGCGGTTCTTTTCTTCCTCCTCCGGCGCGGGCATGAGCTCGTTGCATAGGAGCTTCGAGAGCGTCTCGGACGTGAGGTGTCGCTTGAGCATGCCTCCGATGGCGACGGAGATCGAGCCCGTCTCCTCCGAGACGATCACGACCACCGCGTCGGAATTCTCGCTCATGCCGATGCCCGCGCGGTGGCGCATGCCGAGGTCGCGGCTGAGGTTGACGTTCTTCGACAGCGGCAGCATGCACCCCGCGCCGAGGATCCGCCCACGGCGGATGATGACGGCGCCGTCGTGCATGGGCGCCTTGACGAAGAAGATGTTCTTCAGCAGCTCCGACGAGACGGACGCGTCGAGCGTCGTGCCGCTGCGCACCATGTCGTTGAGGAGAATCTTCCGCTCAAAGACGATCAGCACGCCTGTCCGGGATTTGGACATTTCGGTGCAGGCCATGACCGTCTGGTCGATGGCCTGCTCCATCTCCGAAACTTGCTGCTCCGGTGCGAACACCCTGAGCAGGCGGATATTTTTGCTGCCGATCTGCTCGAGAATCTGCCGCAGCTCCGGCTGGAACAGAATCATCAGCGCCAGCACGCCCACGGAGACCATGTGGCTGAGCAGATAATTCACCGACCGCAGCTCCAGCACCGAGGAGAGCCACAGCGCCGCCAGAAAGATCGCCACACCTTTTAAAATGTTGGCGGCGCGCGTGCTCTTTACCAGGCTCAGCAGCTTATACACCAGATAGGCCATGATGGCGATGTCCAGCAGATCCGTGATACGGATCGTCAGCAGGTACCGGCCCGCTTTTTCCAATACAGCCAAGATCGCGTCCATTTGTCATCCTTCCCACTTCATCCAGCCTTTGCGCATACCAATAGATACTAGTATTATATAAAAATTATTGGGAAAATGCAATAAAAAAACGCGCCTACAATCTGACATTTTCACGAACAATCTGCTGAACCTCCGCGGCGAAGCGCTCCACCTGCCGCGCGGAGGTGAAAACGGAGGGGCTGATGCGCACCGTCCCCGTCTCGAGCGTCCCCGCCGTCCGGTGCGCCAGCGGCGCGCAGTGCAGCCCCGCGCGCACGGCGATGCCCCGCGCCGCGAGCTGCTCGCCGAGCGTCTCGCAGTCCATCCCGCGCACGCGAAACGACAGCACGCCCGTCTGGTGCGCGAAGTCCTCCCGCGCGAACACCTCCACCCCCGGCACCTCGCGCAGCAGCTCCGATGCGCGGCGGGCCGTCTGGCGCTCGCGCCGGGCAATCTCCTCCGTGCCGAGACCGCGCACGAAGCGGATGCCTTCGAGCAGCCCCGCGATGCCCGGCATGTTGTGCGTCCCCGCCTCGAGCCGGTCAGGGAGATCCTGCGGCATCTCCTGCCGCCGCGACTGGCTCCCCGTCCCGCCGAAGAGAAGCGGCTCCGCCTCCGCGGCGCACAGCAGCAGTCCCGTCCCCTGCGGGCCGTAGAGCCCCTTGTGCCCCGGCATCGCCGCGAATGCCGCGCCCCAGCCGGTGAGGTTCACCTCCAGCACGCCCGCCGACTGCGACGCGTCCACGATCAGCGGCACGCCCCGCGCGCGGCAGAGCGCCGCAATCTCCGCGACGGGCGCGACGGCCCCGAACACGTTCGAGACGTGATTGCAGACGGCGGCGTCCGCCCCCTGCGCCAGCGCCTGCGCAAAGCCCTCGGCCATGGCGTCCGGGTCAAACAGCGGCGCGTCCACGACCGTGACCGCGACGTCCGGGATGCTGTGGAGCACGCGCGTGACGGCGTTGTGCTCATAGCCCGAGATCGCGACCCGGCTCCCCGGGCGCACGAGTGTCCGGATCGCGATGTTCAGCCCGTGCGTCGCGTTCTGCGTAAAGATCACCTGCTCCGGCCGCGCCGCGCCGAAGAGGGCCGCCGCCTCGCTGCGGCAGCGGAAGGCCGTCTGCTCGGCCAGGCGCACCGCGCTGTGCCCGCCTCGGCCGGGCGAGGTCATCGTCTGCACCGCGCGGGCCATCGCCTCGCGCACGCAGGCCGGCTTTTCGAGCGTCGTCGCGCCCGCATCGAGATAGATCATCCGCCCACCTCCTCATAGCCCGCCGCCGTGCGGATATAGACCCGCTGCGGCGTCAGCTTCTCCGCCGCCAGAAGCGCCAGCGCCTGCGCCGCCGTCTGCGCCCGCAGACGCACCGCGTGGCTGCAGCCGCTCTCTGACAGCGCCGAGGGCGTGCGCAGCACACTGGCGCGCAGCCCGCCGCGCGCGAGGACGGCCGCCATGTGCTGCGCCTGCGTGATATTGCGGGCAACCAACAGAAATTCTTCCATCAAGACACCTCCTCCACCCCAGTGTATGGCGCGGCGTCGGATGGGGTGCGATTCTCCACCGCGCGAAGCATCTTTGGTACATTCGTCAAATCCCTCTTGCATTTTTTGGCCGCAGCATGTATAATGCCCCTGTTCAGTGTTCATTTTGCTGAAAGGATGATTCAATTATGAACAACAGCACTCTGGATATTTTACAGGCCCTGCTCCTGTCCCCCGCGGCGAGCCAGCGCACGCTGGCGCGGGAGACGGGCTATTCGCTCGGCCTTGTGAACCGCGCCCTGCAGGAGCTGAGCCGGAACGGTTATTTAGAGGAGGGGCGGCCCTCCTCCCGCGCGCTGCAGCTGGCACAGCGCGCGGCGCCGCGGCGCGCCGTCATCCTCGCCGCCGGGCCGGGGATGCACATGGTGCCGATCAACACGGAGACGCCCAAGGCGCTCCTGCGCGTCCACGGAGAGGTGCTCATTGAGCGGCTGATCCGCCAGCTGCACGAGGCGGGCGTGGAGGAGATCCATGTCGTGGTCGGCTATCTCAAAGAGCAGCTCGAGTATCTGACGGAGGACTTCGGCGTGAAGCTCCTCGTCGCGCCCGACTACGCCTCGAAAAACAACCTCCACTCTCTCCGCCGCGCGGCGGATTATCTGGAGGACGCCTACATTCTCCCCTGCGACCTGTGGTTTGCGGAGAATCCCTTCCGCCGGACGGAGCTCTACTCGTGGTATATGGTGACCGACCGCCCCGACCCGCGCAGCCCGCTGCGCGTCCACCGGCGGCATGAGCTGCGCCTTGCGGCGGAGAACGAGGACGGAAACACCCCCGTCGGCGTGTGCTACCTGACGGCAGCGGACGCGGGGCCGCTGCGCGAGCGGCTCGCCGCGCGCTGCCGCTCCCCGCGCCACGACGGCGACTTCTGGGAGGCGGCGCTGCCCGTCGGGAGGCGCATCCCCGTCGCGGCGCGCGTTGTCCCGGCGGAGAGCGTCGCGGAGATCAACACCTATGAGCAGCTGCGCGAGATCGACAGCGACGCCGAGCACCTGCGCACCGACGCCATCGACATCATCTGCGCCGCGCTTCATACCGAACCGGCGGAGATCACGGAGATCCGCATGCTCAAAAAGGGCATGACGAACCGGTCGTTCCTCTTCCGCTGCCGCGGCGGGCACTATATCATGCGCATCCCCGGTGAGGGGACGCAGGAGCTCATCAACCGCCGCGAGGAGGCGGACGTCTATGCCGCGCTCGCCGGCCGCGGCATCAGCGATGACGTTCTTTATATCAATCCGGAAAACGGCTATAAGATCTCGGCCTTTCTCGAGGGTGCGCGCGTGTGCGACCCGCTGCGCGAGGAGGATGTGCGCCGCTGCATGGCGCACCTGCGCGCCTTCCACGAGCAGAAGCTCGCCGTCGGCCACACGTTCGACATCTTCGGGCGGATCGACTTTTACCAGTCGCTCTGGCACGGCGCGCCCTCGGCCTACCGCGACCACGCCGCGACCTCCGCGCATATCCGGAGCCTGCGGCCGTTCCTTGCGTCGCTCGCCCTGCCGCCGGTGCTCACGCACATCGACGCCGTGCCCGATAACTTTCTCTTCGTCCCCGGTGAGGGCGGCGAGAGCATCCGGCTCATCGACTGGGAATACGCCGGGATGCAGGATCCGCATGTCGACATCGCGATGTTCTGCATCTACGCGCTGTACGACCGGGCGCAGGTCGACCGGCTGATTGACCTGTACTTCCCCGAGGGCTGCGCGGACGCCGTGCGGGTGAAGATTTACGGCTATATCGCGGCCTGCGGGCTGCTGTGGAGCAACTGGTGCGAGTATAAGCGCATGCTCGGCGTGGAGTTCGGCGAATACTCCCTGCGCCAGTATCAATATGCAAAGGAATACTATCAGATTGTCTGCCGCGAACGTAAGCGGCTCGGGCTGTAAGCCCGTCAAGGGAGGAAATACGGAATGAACAAGAAACAGACAAGAGGCCAGATCGACTGGATGATCACGCTGCTGCCGCTCGGGATTGTGGTGACGCTGTGCGTGCTCTTCTTCTTCGCCCCGGAGCAGTCCAACGCCGTGCTGGGCCGGATCCGGTTCTTCTTCGGCGACACGCTCGGCACCTACTACCTCGTGATCGGGCTGGGCATCTTCCTGCTGTCGATCTACATCGCCGCGTCGAAATACGGCTCGATCGTGCTCGGCGAGCCGGGCGAAAAGCCGAAATACTCATTCTTTGCGTGGGGCTGCATGATGTTCACCTGCGGCCTCGCGGCGGATATCCTGTTCTACTCGTTTTCGGAGTGGGTGCTCTATGCCTCCGACCCGCACATCGCGGAGCTCGGAAGCGTGCAGGACTGGGCGGGCGTGTTCCCGCTGTTCCACTGGAGCTTCATCCCGTGGGGCTTTTATCTGGTGCTGGCCGTGGCGTTCGGCTTCATGCTCCATGTCCGCAAGTGCAGCCGCCAGAAGTATTCCGAGGCCTGCCGTCCCATCCTCGGGCGGCACACGGACGGTCTGGCCGGGCGCATCATCGACCTGCTGGCGGTGTTCGCGCTGCTGGCCGGTACGGCGACGACCTTCAGCGTCGCGACACCGCTCATGGCGGCCATCCTCGGTGACCTCCTGCACTTCACGGTGAGCCAGACGGCGGTGAACATCGTCATCCTCCTGCTGACGTGCGCGGTATATACCTATTCGCTGCTGCACGGGTTCAAGGGGATCGGCATCCTCGCGAAGGTCTGCATCTATCTGTTTTTCGGGCTGCTGGCGTTCGTGCTGCTCTTCGGCGGTGAGACGCGCTATATCATTGAGACGGGCTTTACCTCTCTCGGGCGTATGGTGCAGAATTTCATCGGCCTGTCCACCTTCACCGACCCACTGCGCACCTCAAACTTCCCGCAGAACTGGACGATCTACTACTGGGCGTACTGGATGGTCTGGTGTGTGGCCGCGCCGTTTTTCATCGGCAGTATCTCCCGCGGGCGCACCGTGCGCCAGACGATCCTCGGTGGGTACGCTTTCGGCGTCGGCTCCACGATCATCAGCTTCATCATCCTCGGCAACTACTCCATGGGCATGCAGGTCACGGGCCGCGCGGACTTCATCCGCCAGTACGCCGAGACGGGCAACCTCTACGGCATGATCGTCGGCATCATCAAAACGCTGCCCGGCGCGCCGGTCATCATGGTCGCCGTGCTCGTGACGATGATCGCGTTCTACGCGACGTCGTTCGACTCCATCGCCCTCACCGCCTCGTGCTACAGCTACCACACGCTCAAAGACGGCGAGCTGCCGCACAAGGCCATTCAGCTCATGTGGTGTATCCTGCTGATCCTCCTGCCGATCGCGCTGCTGTTCGCGGAGAGCTCCATGAGCAATCTTCAGTCCGTCAGTATCGTCGCCGCCGGGCCGATCGCCATCGTCATCCTCCTAATCGCCGCGAGTTTCCTCAAGGACGGAAAGAGCTACCTGCGTGAGCTCGCGTCGCCAGCGGAAAGCGAAAAATAAACGGCCCGTTTCCGTTTTGCCGTGTATTTCCGGAGGCTCTCTGCGTGCGCGGCGTAAAAGGGCACAAATTATATAGTGTATTTTGGGTTATTTTGTGGAAAATTAGCATATTCACCGAATTCTCTTGTAACACATCAAATTTCATGATAGCCTTATATACACCATCCGCCGAAGGAATCTCCGACGGCAGGGGGAAGAGAAACATCATTATTTAAGGAGATGATCCACGTATGCGCAAATTTTCCAAGTCGCTTTTGGCTCTGGTGCTGGTCGCAGTGATGTCAGTCAGCCTGATCGCCACCGCCACCGCCGCTGTTGTCCGGGATGACAGTGGAAACATCAGCTACACCCCGCTCGAGCAGGGCGTCTACTCCAATGGCGGCTACACCATCGACAAGGTCTCCCACCCGACTCTGGGTGCGGGCGAGGTCGACGCTATTCTCTCCGGCAAGGATCAGGACCGTAGCAACAGTTACTCCTGGTCCATGGCGGACGGCGGCGAGGACAGCGATTACATTTATATTGGCACCTGCGCCAATGCCACATGGCATCAGTACCACCTCAACGTACAGACGACCCTTAACGGTATGGTAAAAGATGGCAAGCTGCCCGCTGATACCGACACCAAGGAAATGGCGGCTGAGATCGTGCGTAGCGTGTTCGGCGTTGGCACCTTCGACGAGACGTATTCCTCCGGCTGGGATCCCGTCATCATCGCCGTAAACAAGACGACGTTCGAAGCAAAGGTCGTCTTCCGCGAGAGCGACATCCGTAAGGACTATCCCAATATTTTCGTGGGCTACCCCGGTCTTCCCGGTTTCAACGGTCTGGCTGGCTATCGCATGGTTTGCCGTTTTAATGACAAGCTCTACTTTGTCAGCATGGGCAAGCCCACAGCTACGCTGGTCGAGGTAGACCCCTATACGAACGAGGCTCAGATCGCCTACTACAACAACCGTTTCAACCGCGCTGTTGCCAGCGGCGTGCATGGTCTGATCGTCTATGACGGCGAGATTCTCATGTGCCTCGCTACGGATGACTATGATGGCAACAAGACTCCCGGCGGCATCATCGTTGCCAGCAGCGACCCCAGTGCTGACCTGAGTAAATGGCGTGTTATCGCTGATCAGGACGACTTCGATAATCTCCCTGCCGTCATGAGCAACGACGGCCTCAACGGCGGCGGTATCTGGGATATCATCGAGTATAACGGCCACCTGTATGTTACCGTCGTGACGGATAAGAACATCGACGGCAAGATCAACAAGCAGGGCTTTGCCATGTACCGCGGCGACAAGGACAGCAATGGCAACTTCACTTGGAAGCAGATCATTGGTGACAAGCCCGGCAGCAAGTATGGCTACGGTTTCGGCATCGATTACTCCATGTCCTGCAACCTGTGGGTTTACAATGGTTACCTGTATATGGGCACCTATAACGACCCCATGCTCGACCTTGCAGAAGTTCCCGCCACCGGCAACTTCGAACTGCTGTACAACGACCTCGACCACTCCATCTATCTCTATCGCATGGACGCGAACGAGAACTTTGAGCAGGTGGCCGGCAAGAACGACAACCCCTATTTCCCCAACGGCCCCATCGGCAACCTCGGTGCGGGTCTCGGCAACAACTCCAACCAGTATGTCTGGCGCATGGGCGAGCACAATGGTGAGTTATACATTGGCACCTATGATACCGCCACTATAACCTATAAGTTCACCCAGATCACGGATGGTCAGCTTCGTGACATGGAGTACGATGATATCCGCGGTCGTGCTGATGAACTGCATAAGGCTCTGAATAGAGCGCTGGGTGAATACAGCGACAACGTGCTCTTCCAGTGGTTCCTGAACAAGACCGTCTTCTCCGATTATACGCTCCAGCTGATTCAGGAGCTCGCCGGTTTTGCAACGGATATGTCCGCTGACAAGAACCCTGTGCCGGATTACCGTCAGATGCTCTCTGACTATGAGGCATTCAAGGACAAGGTTTATGGCATTCTTGACAATCTGAGCCTGACTGACGCGGTTAAGTTCGCCGTCGAGAATCCGGAAGCAACCGCACAGCTCCTCGCTGAGGATGTTTCTGAGGCTTCCATTTCCACCATGAGCTGGAAGGATAAGCTCAACTTCGTGAACACGATGAAGGAACGCATCAAGGCAATGCTTGATGAGATCTTCAAAGTCTACGACACCGTCGTTTACGATGAAACTATCCACAACTTTGTTTACTACTTCGGCTGCAACTACTACTCCCAGAAGAGCGACCCCGGTTTTGACCTGCTGGTTTCCAAAGATGGTGTTAACTTCGACGTCATCACCAGCGACGGTTTCGGCGATGCTGCAAACCACGGCCTGCGCTGCATCACCTCTACCGAGCAGGGCGTGTTCCTTGGCACCGCGAACCCCTATTACGGAACGCAGCTCTGGCGCATGTACAGTGACGCCGACAAGCCCGTCGATCATGTGCACGTCTGGTCCGACGTCTGGTCGGCCGACGGTGAGCACCACTGGCACGAGTGCACGGCGGACGGCTGCACCATCACAGATAACGCCGACAAGGACGGCTACGGTGACCACGTCTATTCCGACGACCACGACACCACCTGCGATGTCTGCGGCTATCAGCGCACGCTGACCGACCCGGGTCAGCCGAACCCTGACCAGCCCGGAACCCCGGATAATCCCGGTGGCAGCGGCAACACCGGCAATACCGGCAATACCGGCAGCACCAATAACGGCGGCAAGACCACGACCGGCGACAAGGGCGTCGGCATGTGGGCCGTGCTGGCGGCGGCCTGCGGCGCGAGCATTCTCGTGCTGACCATCCCCCGCCGCCGCGGCCACGGCAAGCGCGAGGCGCGGTAAGTCCTTCACAAAAGCATAAAAAGGCTGGAGATCCACTGGATCTCCAGCCTTTTTTGGTTTTGTGCGAGCATCTTGTTTTCGCATAGGTCAGGCCACCGAAGCGGCTTGTCTGCCTACGGCGGGTAACTTTTCCCACGCGGGAAAAGTCACCAAAAGCGCGCCAAAACCAAGGTTTTGGAATCCTTTTCCGGCCGACAGGCGAGGTTCCCGCAGGCCGATGCCCACATCGGCCCGAACGCAGGAACCACGCGCCGAAAATTCCGCACATCTCCGTGGGGGCCGGCGTCCACGACGGCCCGAGCAAAAGTACACCGCACCTCTATATTTCACACCGTCAGCGGCAGCGGCGCAGAAGTAGAGACGATTCTACATTTTATGCCCCTTGCAAATTTTTACAAACGTGTGGAACGCACTATAACAAACACCCAGTATGCGGGACGCGCAAGGGATTCTTAAACCGCAGGTTTAAGCGGCGTTTTTTGCATACTTTTTGCCGCTGCTGGCAAAAAGTATGTCGCCGAAGGCTCACAAGGCCTCCCCCCTCACCCCTTGACAGACGCCGCCCGCATGCCGTACAATATCCCTTGACCGTAATGCCGGTTTTCCCTTCAAACTCTCGGAACAGGAGCCTTTTATGCAGAAACTTTTCGCCCCCGACGGCGGGTTTTCCCATTTTACCGCGCGGCTGAGCCAGCTTGTCTGGCTCAACATCCTCTCTCTGGTCTGTTCGCTGCCGGTTGTCACCTTCGGCGCAAGCAGCGCGGCGCTCTACACGGTGCTGCTGCGTCTGCTGCAGGGGGAGGACGGGCACCTGACGCGCCGATTCTTCGCCGCGTGGCGCGATAACTGGAAGCGCGCGAGCGGCTGCTGGCTGTTGCTGCTGATTGTCATCGCCGTGTGCGGCGCCGACCTCTGGCTCGCGCAGACGGGCAACCGCTTTATCTGGAAGGTGCTGGCCGTCTTCGCGCTGCAGCTCGTGGGCATAGTGATGACGTTTCTGTTCCCGCTGCTCGCGCGGTACGAGAACACCTGGCGTCGCCAGCTCAGCAACGCCCTGATGCTCGGCGTGGGGAACCTGCCGAAGCTGCTGCTGATGTGGCTGTACTGGGGCGCGGCCATCGTGCTGACGGCGCTGACGCCGACGACACTCTACATGCTCCTGCCGGTGTGGCTGCTCGTGGGGTACGCCGCGCTGAGCTACGCAAACCTCAAGCTGATCTGGCCGATCTTCCGCCGGATCGAAGAGCAGCAGCGCCGCGAAAAAGAGGAGCAGGGCAAGAACACGGACGAAGATAAAGACTAATCAAAAAAGGAGCCAAATCCGTGAGGATTTGGCTCAATTTTTGATTATTGAAGTCTCACAGAGTTCGCGGCGCCGCAGCGCCG
>ERZ1673752.1677-NODE-1677-length-29441-cov-9.693902_pt1 | contig 29441 bp, 21 predicted proteins | sample MGYA00580195_ERZ1673752 | MGnify/ENA primary metagenome ERZ1673752 (study PRJEB41218, sample SAMN15661744) | gut metagenome | host: Homo sapiens | place: Canada: London | collected 2015-08-20/2019-03-30 | study: EMG produced TPA metagenomics assembly of...
ATTTTGCAATGGCCATAAAAAGAAGAACAGCGGGCATTTACGCCCGCCGTCCCTCTTCGTTTCACTATTAACACCCAAAATTAAAATTCTAGTCCCTGAAACTAGCGCGTCTACCAGTTCCGCCACCTGGGCTTCACGAGATTTGCGGCTGCAAAGGTATAACTTTTTATGCAATTGGCAAAAATGGATGGCGAAGATTTTTTGTGCTTTGGGACTACTGCATTACGCATCCGCTCTCAATCCCGCCATTTTGCAATGGCCATAAAAAGAAGAACAGCGGGCATTTACGCCCGCCGTCCCTCCTTGTTTAACTTTTAACACACAAAATTAAAATCAAGGCTCTATCATCTCTCGGTCTGCCGCCGCGGGTTTTCCCACCGCGTCCATAGCCAAACGGAAACCTATATCGTTTGCAGACTGATTTTCATCCAAGAAACGCCGTGCGCCCGGGGTCATCCAAAACGCCCTATCTCTCCATCCGCCGCCCTTGTATATCCGCACGTGGTCGCTAATGAGGGTGGTCATCCCCATGTGGTCTGGCCCTTCACCCGCATTGTACATATCCTTTGTGGATGCGGTGTCATACATGGGCGGGAGGTTCTTTGCATTGCCATACTCTAAGCTCGACTGCACGTCTCCATCACGGTAGTTCACGTAGTAGGCCTTATCGTAGTTGCTGCGATCCGCTGCCTCCTCAATGGTTATATCACGCTTGCGGATGCGTCCTAGCTCGTCCACCCCAGCTACCTGCGTAGGATCGTTAGGGTCGGTCTCCCACGTTTGGAACACATTGCCACGGAATGGGCGGAACTCATCCATGTCCTGGAACGTCAACGGACGATACACATCAAGCACCCACTCGTTCACGTTGCCCGCCATGCAGTACAAGCCGAAGTCATTGGGCCAGTAGCTATCAACGGGCTGCGTGAAGTCGCCACCATCGTTCAGGGCCCCCGCAGTACCCATGTAGTTACCCCGTCCCCTCACGAAGTTCCCCATCATCTTACCGAGAGCCTTGGGGTTATCGTTACGCACATTGTGTCCATTCCACGGATAAATCTTACGCTCGGCCACCGTCTCCTCCACGGTATTCCCCTTCAATCCGTACGCGGCATACTCCCATTCAGCCTCCGTTGGGAGTCTATAGCGGGGCAACAAGATACCATCCTCAAGGCCAACCCTACGCCCCGTACCCTCTTCCCCCGGCTTCAGGCTCGGGAGCCCTTTATGGTCTTCGGGAAGATAACGCCCCAGGAGGTAGGCATCGGAGTCAAAGTTGTTTTGATCCTGCTGATTAAGATTCAACGGCATCACGCCACGCTTCACGAGCAGCAGCTCATTGACGCGGTTGCTACGCCACTGCGCGTAGTCGCCCACCTGCGTCCAGCTTACGCCGACCACTGGGTAGTTATTGTAAGCTGGGTGGCGGAAATAGTTATCTACCATCGGCTCGTTATAGCCCATCGGGGACCGCCAGCAGAGCGTGTCGGGGACAGCCTTCACGTAGACATCCCTATGGCTCACCATCACGCGCGCCAGCCAGTAAAGATACTCTCGGTAGGCTACGTTGGGTACCTCCGTTTCATCAATGTAGTAGGAGGCCACCGTGACGCGCCGCGGGGTGTTGTTCCAGTCGAACATCACGTCCTCCTCCACGCGCCCCATGATGAACGTACCGCCCTCAATGAAAACCAGGCCCGGCCCAGTTATCGGCTTATACCCCTCAACGACCTCAAAGCCTCCGAACTTCGGGTCGTTGTAGTTCCAGCCCGTCTGGTTCGATGCGGTAATGTTACGCTTCTTGCACCCCCCCAGCGCAAGCAGCACCCCAACGCCTACGAGCAGCCAAATTGCTATCCTCTTGTCTCTTATCACCATGGTATATCCTCCTGTCTAGAGTTACCTCTACCCCCTATATACGACTTCTGATTGCTTTTGTTTCAATTCGTCACCGTTTTCAGCCCATTCGTCAAAAAAAAAGCGACCGTGTTTTCTACACATTAACGTCTATGCCTCCTCTGCTGATACGGTTTCCTCCGGTTGAGCGATTTTCCAAATACACTCTTATTCTTCCTACTGTAGGAGGGGCGGAGCATGGAGCGGCGTGGGTAGTGGAACTTAAACGACATATACACCTCGTGTACAGACGCATTTAGCCCCATCAATCCCTCTGGCATAAACCCCACATCGTACGTGTACCCCATATCAAAGTAGTTCCCAACATATCCAACAGAAAATGCGGCTGCGTGGCTCTCATAAAGCAAGTGCTCACGTAGCCACAGCGAGGCCGTAATCCAGCGATAGTCAACCGCACACCCCACGCTCAGCTGTAAATCCCGCTGCTGCTGCGTAAAAATCATCTGCGGGACGATGTAGAGCGGCTCCTTGAAGCGATACTTGTGGTAGACGTTAAACGACTTGCTCACATGCGCCGTAACCTTTCTGTACGCCACGTTCCACTGCTCCCGCTTAGCCCCAAAGACCGGCTCCGCGATGTGGTGTACCGCCGCGCCGAAATCCCACCCCGCGATTTCTCCCTGCACCCCCACCGCAAAATCAGGCGCTGCCCTAAAGCTACTAGGATACTGGGCATGTGGGGCTATACTGATACCGCTCTCCAGGCTCTGCGACACCTGGTCGGGGAATTTCAGGCCGCTGTAATTCATTGACTTCATAGCAGCTCCCACCTGAACGCCAAAACGCATGCGGAAGTCAAACGTAACGTCCAAAGCGTAGGAGTAAGCCAAAAAGGCTTCCATCGCCTGCATGGTGCCGGGGCCCTGAATATCGTTTAAGAAGCTCACACCCAGCGCATGGTTATGGTATGGGCCGAAGCGCATGTCGTACGATGCCCCCACCGTATTGTACGGGGATTTCACGTTGAGCCACTGGCTGCGCGCCACAAACATCAATCGCATGTAATCGCTATTCCCGACCAAAGCTGGATTCATGAACACGGGGGTACGCAGCGGCGTAGAGAATGACACATGCTGCGCACGCGCCTCTCCGCGCATTGCGCCCAGCAGCAAAACCAACACACACACAGCCTGTTGCCAACGTCTAAATTTCACTCGCACCTTCTCTCGTTTATTACACACCAGCCCTCATCCCATCCCTTTTACGTTCGTTGCGCCTTTTTGTTCTATTTCCCCTTCCTCTTGCGCCGCCGTACAGCATTCTTTTTCCTTTGGCAATCCCTCCTCACGCTGCCTCCCCTGTTTCTTTGCGTATAGCTCACGCCCCGCCATAATCCCCGCCGCTACGCCAAATACCGTCGGAATAATCAGCGTCTGTGTTACGGTTGCCACGGTCAGCACCGGGTACATCGAGAAGAAGTAGATGCAAAAAAGCACCGCTCCGCCTATCGCTGCGCCCCAAATTGCGTATTTACTTTTCTCCCCTATGCGTGCCACCCGTCCACACCCTAATTACTTCCAACGGCAAAAGTAAGGATTTCCGCACAAATAAAAACGCTCTTCAATAACATTGGTTCCCTGGAGCAATAGACACCATAGCAACGCAAGGAGCATGCGCCGCACGGTTTGGCAATTCTGAGCGAGTCTTTTTTTCATGCTTTTTCACCCAGCACCATCAAAAGTTTCTCCTATCTATCCTGTATTCGCAAAGCGAAATGATTTACACTACGCCGCATATTCACCACGCAGCAAAGGCAATCGGGCAAAGTGTAGGGCGTGCATTAAATTTAAAAGTGAAGTGTGGAATATGGAATAAAAACTCAAAAACCCCTTCAATTGGAAGCGTTTAGCGGCCGATGGCAGGTGCTGGCTATTCAAGTACAAAAGGAATGGTTGGGAAGAGGAGGTTCAAGCCGACATCCTAATTGATGGCGAGACCCCGAACCCTTTATAGCCTTGAGCCAGAAGCCAATAATAGGTAGCGAGATGCCGCTCAAAAAGTATGATCGGGTACAGGTGGAGCTTACGCCGGATATGCTCAATCAATGTAAGGACTACGACGACTGCGGATGCGTGGTTGCAGGTAGCCCTAGGATTTCTTGAGGGAGAGGTGCTGATGTCTGTCTACAATAGCTGCGATGCGCAAGCACCCTAGAGCCGAAACGTGGAACTCTGCGGCGATTATAACTACAAAAACAGGGGGGATCTACGCGTAACCACCACTGCGCAAAACTTCTGCATAGCTGTACGCATGCAATGCCAAACCCCTAACCCGCATGAAAATCACGCCGCGATGCAGCCCCGTCCGCAGGACGGTCTCTCAATAGCCGGGGGGCTTCAGACCCTCGGTTCCCTTGCCCAGCAGGGCAAGCCAGTCTGCAAGACTGACCATGGCGGGCACCGCTGCACAGATCCAACGGCGCGGGCACCTACGCGTAGCCACCACTGCGCAAAACTTCCGCATAGCTGCACGCATGCAATGCCAAACCCCTAACCCGCATGAAAATTACGCCGCAGTGCAGCCCCGTCCGCAGGACGGTCTCTCAATAGCCGGGGGTCTTTAGACCCTCGGTTCCCATGCCCAATAAGGCAAGTCAGTCTGCAAGACTGACCCTGGCGAGCATCGCCGCGCAAATCCAACGGCGCGGGCATCTACGCGCAGCCACCACTGCGCAAAACTTCTGCATAGCTGTACGCCTACAATGCCACACCTTTCCCCCGCATGGAAATTACGCCGCAGTGCAGCCTCGTCCGCAGGACGGTCTCTCAATAGCCGAGGGTCTTTAGACCCTCGGTTCCCATGCCCAGCAGGGCAAGCCAGTCTGAAAGACTGACCCCGGCGGGCTTCACCGCACAGATCCAACGGCGCGGGCATCTACACATAGTCACCACTGCGCAAAACTTCTGCATAGCTGTACGCATGCAATGCCACACCGAGACCGCTGCAAAACTATTTCCTGGATGTATTGTCTAAGTTGCTTTTATTCAGCAATTTTTCACCATGAAAAAGCCAATGAGTACCACATCCCTCTTCAACATCTTATCCGAGGTGCGGGGGCCCAAGCTGACCAAGGTTGCGCAGATTGATAGGGTCATAGACTGGGCGCCGGTGCGGGCCGTCATCGAGACCGTGTACACCAAGGGTAGCGCCCCGACGGGCCGCCCGAGCTACGATGGCCTCATGCTTTTCAAGATTGAGATGCTGCGCGGTACGTGGGGCTGGTCAAAACGCATGCGCAGCACGTCATGGAGGCCATCGCCCACAACCTGTACCGAACCTCAGGGCTCATTGTGGCCAACGCCTAAAAAAAACGAGAGGAAAGCGTGAAGCGCAGGGCTAAACGCCCACCCACGATGGCGAAAAAATACTCAATGCTTTTGCAGGGGTCTCGTCTGGTTGTTGCTTACGCACCCTCGCATGGGTATAAAAATCGCCCGCCCAGCACCATACGCTGCTGGGCGGGCGACAGCCATGAAAACAGCAAGACTACTTTATCACGCCGTGCTTCTTTCCCACCTTCACAAAGGCCTCTACGCAGCGGTCGAGGTGCTTACGCTCATGCCCAGCCGACACCTGTACGCGGATACGCGCCTCGCCCTTTGGCACCACGGGGTAGTAGAACCCAGTGACGTAGATGCCCTCCTTTAGGAGGTCGGCAGCCATCTCCTGCGATAGCTTCGCATCGTAGAGCATTACCGCGAGGATAGCACTTTGGCTCGGCTTAATGTCAAACCCTGCGGCAGTCATCTTCTCCTTGAAGTACTTCGTGTTCTCCACCAGCTTGTCGTGCTGCTCATTGCTCTTCTCGAGCATCTTGAACACCTCAAGGCTGGCACCCACCACCGCGGGCGGCACTGAGTTGGAGAAGAGGTAGGGCCGTGAACGCTGACGTAGCAGATCCACAATCTCCTGCCTTGCGCAGGTGAAGCCTCCGCAACCCCCGCCGAACGACTTACCGAGGGTGCCCGTGATGATGTCCACCTGTCCGCGGAGGTTGAACTGCTCCGTTACGCCGCGCCCCGTGGGGCCCACAACGCCCGCGGAATGGCTCTCGTCCACCATGACCAGCGCATCGTACTTCTTGGCGAGCTCCACGATTTTGTCGAGCGGCGCCACGTTGCCATCCATGGAGAAAACGCCATCGGTGGCAATGATACGGAATCGCTGCGCCTGCGCCTCCTTGAGGCATTTCTCCAGCTCCTCCATGTTGGCGTTGGCGTAGCGGTAGCGCTTCGCCTTGCTGAGGCGTACGCCATCTATGATGGAGGCGTGGTTCAGCGCGTCAGAGATGATGGCATCCTCATCGGAGAACAACGGTTCAAATACCCCGCCGTTGGCATCAAAGCAGGAGATGTAGAGTATGGAGTCATCTAGACCAAAGTATTTGGCAATGGCCTTCTCCAGCTCGCGATGTATATCCTGCGTACCGCAAATGAAACGAACCGATGACATGCCGTATCCGTGGCTATCCATCATTGCTTTGGCCGCGGCAATGATACGGGCATCATCTGATAGCCCAAGGTAATTGTTAGCGCAGAAGTTTAGCACGCTTTCCCCAGTGCTAACCTTAATCTCTGCCCGTTGCTGCGTTGTGATAAGCCGCTCTTGCTTGTAGAGCCCCGCCTCTTTGATGGAGGAAAGCTCTTTTACCAAATGGGCTTGCATTTTTCCGTACATAGCAATTGTGATTTTAAGTACCCTGCAAAGGTACTAAGAAAATGGGTAAAAGAGGTGCGAATTCTCAAACGATGTTTGCCCCGATATGCCTTGCCATGCGGAAGGCAAAGTCGGATAGGAGAATTTGCGTGTTGCCGTTCCGTTGTAGGTGTTCAAGGAGCGATGAGAGCTCGTAGAGGATATACCCCACGTTGCGCCCATTGATGTAGGGGGCGAAATTCTCTAGGAATTCCGTTTCGCTCGGGGTGGTGTAGCATAGCGCGGGCTGCCCGATGTTAAGCATAAAGCCCCCGCGGAAAAGGGTAGCAAAGTACCCAATTAAAGATTTTAGCGACTCCCTATCCATTTTGCTTAGCTCCTGCGCCCAGTCGGCGAGGTCAAGGAGGGCGCCGCGGTAGGCAGCCTGGGTAAGCTGTTTGAAGAGGGCGAGGTCTTCATCGTGGGTCTCGGCGGTGAGCAGCTCGAGGGCCTTAGCGTAGCTCCCCATGGCGACACGTGCGGCGCGCTGCGCATCCTCCTGACTATAGTTCTGCTTGGTAATCAAACCGTACTCGATGTCTTCGGCACTTATCGGTGGCACCACTACGCATTGGAGACGCGACTTTATAGTGGGGAGAATTTCGCCAGCGTTCTCGCTCACGAAGATGAATTTTGCCCCCATAGGCGGTTCCTCCACAATCTTCAGCAGCCGATTGGCCGAGGCGGCGTTCATACGCTCGGGGAGCCAAACAATGACGATGCGAAAGGGCAGCTCGTAGGGGTGGTAGGAGAGCTGTTCCAAGAGCTGGTCGGCTGCGGCGGCGGAGATAACCCCCTGCTTGCCGGCTTGCGCTCGCTCGGTGTACCATTGCTGCTCCGTAAAGTAGGGGTTTGAGGAGAGCATTTCTTGGAGCGTAGCGTTCTGCGCTTCCACCAGTTCGGTGGATCCGGCCTTGTCCGCGCCGGGTTCGGGCAATACGAAATGGACATCGGAGAGCGTTCCTTTGGCCATGCGAACGCAGCGGGGGCATTCGCCGCAGGAGTCGTTGTCATGCGGATGTTTGCAGACAAGATACTGCGCAAAGGCGATGGCGAGAGCCAATCCGCCGGTACCCTCGTGCGTATCGAGTAGAAGCGCATGGGGCAGCCTATCCGTTTGAACGAGTTGGCAAAGGTATTTTTTTACAAGCAAAGCGCCTTCGATGTCTCCAAATCTCATGCTTATGTGCTTTCGTAAGGAACGTTAGTGAGGAGTATATCGGCCTCAATGCGCCGTAGAATGGCATCCGTGCTGCCTACATGCTGTGTGAAGAAGTCATCGGCACGCTCGCCCATCCGGGTCCTAATGTTGGCATTGCCCATGAGGCTAAGGCAGATGGTGGCGAATTGCACGGGGGCGTACGCCGCTGCGGCCGCATTGTGTTCACGTAGCAGGACGGCATCGGGGCGGTTGTGATGTCTCGCCCCAAAGACGATGGGAGTGCCGAAAGCTGCGGGTTCAAACACATCGGCGAGTTGGTTCTCAAAGCCGCCCCCCACGTAGGCGATGGCGGCATGGCGATAGGCTGAGAGCTCCTGGCCGGGGGCATCGAGAATGAATAGCACGCAGCGTGCGAGTTCCTCCTTAGAGGGGTGCTTGGAGGCGCGGCATGCGCCCCGGTTCACCTGATTTAACCATTTGGTGATGCGCTCCTCGTTAACTTCATTGGGAATGACCACGAGGCGCCATTGCGAAGGGAGATTCCAAACGAGCGGGAGGAGGGCGGCTTCATCTTTTTCTGTGGTGCAGCTCGCAACGATAAGATTCCCGCCCTGCGAGGCTAGAGTTTCCAGCGCGGCGATTGGCTTAGCAACGCTTATTGCCTGTGCGATCTTGTCAAAGATCATGTCGCCCGCGCAGGTAACGTGCGTGATGCCCCGTCGGGAGAGAAGATCTACGGTAGTTGTATCAATAGTGAAAATCCACGTGTAGAGGTGCAGCCACCGGCGTAACCGATGTTTTCGCCTTTTGAAGATGGGGGATTTCGCATTGTACTTAGCTGCGACGAGATAGGTGGGAATGCCGCCCTTTTGCAGGGCGAGGAGGAAATTGCCCATGTGGCGTTGGTTCAGCATGATGGCCACGGTGGGGGATGCGATGCTAAAGAAACGCTTGACGTTCTTGGGGGTGTCGTTGGGGAGAATGTCGGTGTAGAACGTCTCATCGAAGAGTCGGTGCAGCGTAAGGCCCTTGGGGTCTTGGAATGTAATGATGTAGTTCCAACCGGGGTGCGCCTTTTCAAAGGTGCGAATGATGGGGGCGCACTGCTCGTAGTCTTCAAATGTGTTGAGGTGGCACCAAAACGTGGGCTTTGTGGCGTTTTCCGACATAAACCTAGCTAGGCGCAGCTGCCAATCGCTACGCGCACGGCGAAGGTTACGCTTCGATTTGCTCCAGAGCGATGCGATGCATAGCGCAACGCCCCGCAGATGGGTCAATAGGTTATACGTAAAGCTAGAAAGTGCCATCGCTGCCATAGCGCGAAGTTACAAGTTATTAGGTTACAAAGGTCAATGGCGCGCGGTAGGGGCATTTGACTGTTTCTTAAAGTCACTAAATTTGCGCGATATATAACGTAGGGAGTGTGGAAGATGGAGATATATAAGTTCGGTGGGGCATCGCTATCAACGGCTGACAATGTGCGGGCCATGGGGGAAATCGTCAGGACGGTTGGCACCATGCGTCCGCTCATAGTGGTGGTGTCGGCCATGGGGAAGGTAACCAATCAGCTTGAGTTCTTGCTCCAAGCGGCTATGCGGGATCGGCAGCGTCTAGGGGAAGCCATGCGGCAGCTGCGCGATTTCCATATGGAAATGGCAGAGGAGCTGCTGGGTGGCAATGCCGAGGGGACAAGGCGGGTCACCTCTTTGCTAGAGAGTTTGGAAAGCACGGTGCGTGCTTTGCCCCACGAGGATTACGATGTCCTTTACGACATGGTGGTGCCGTACGGGGAGTTACTTTCGTCTACCATCGTGGCGGCGTACCTTACCAAAGAGATTGCGCCGGCTGAGTGGGTTGATATACGCAATGCGCTACGTACAAACAACGAGCATCGGAACGCTCTTGTGGACACGGCACTTTCTACGAGCCTCGTGCAGCGCACCTTTTCAAAGGGGGAGGCTACGCTCTACGTAACCCAGGGCTTCATCGCTTCAACGGTGCAGGGAACCACCACAACGCTCGGGCGCGAGGGGAGCGACTACACCGCGGCGCTGCTCGGCGCTATGCTCCAGGCGAGAGCCGTAACGATCTGGAAAGACGTACCCGGCTTCCTCTCCGCCGATCCCAAGCTGTTCCCGCATGCTGAGTTCCTACCGCGGTTGCCTTACCGAGAGGCCATTGAGATGTCCTACAGCGGAGCGAAGGTGGTGCATCCTAAGGCGGTGAAACCCATGCAGAATGCGGGGATTCCGCTTTACGTTAAATCGTTCACCAGCCCGCGGGCAGAGGGCACCTGTATCGGGGGGGACGAGGAAGAAGAAACCTTGAAGCTGCACAATCTGATCGCCGTGCGGGAGGGGCAGGTGTTGCTGTCCGTGGGGCAGCGGGATTTGTCGTTCGCCTCAGAGCAGACCGTGAGTCGTATGTTTTCTATCTTGGCGGCGCATCGCATCGTGGTAAATCTCCTGCAGCAGTCGGCGGTTAGCACCACGGTGTGCGTGGATCGAGAACCTATACATCTTCCCCATGCGATAGAGGCTCTACGTGCCGAGCATCACGTGATGTACAATGCAGACCTGGTTCTCCTCACCGTGCGACACTGCAGCGCGGCGTTGCGGAGTGTTCTATCGAATGTTGCCGAGGCTTTGGTGCGCCAAGAGACGCGGCTCACCGTGCAGGTGGTGCTGCCGCGAGAGGTGTGGGTGCGGGCGGTTTACCCGGCGATGCTTTTAGCGTGCGAACGTATCTGAGCCCACACCTCTTCGGGCATGTTCGCCCCGACGTGCTGAATGATGCATGCGCCCATATAGCAGCCGAATTCCACGCACTGCTGCAGCGGCCACTCCTGGATGAGGCCGTAGAGGAACCCGGCGTTGAAGTAGTCGCCGCAGCCGGTGGTGTCTACGCACGGCACGTCAAGGGCGGGCACTGAGACGATTTCATCGCCGCGCTGCGCAATGGCCCCCTGGGCGCCAAGCTTGATTACGGCTATTTTGCAGTAGCCTGCCAGCTCGTTAATCGCTTCGTTTGTTGGTTTCCCCGTGAACGCCCGGGCCTCCTCCTGGTTCACGAAAATGATGTCTACGTGCCCGGGTAGAACCCGGCGGAGGAAACTGTGGTTCTCATCAATGATGGAGAAGCTCCCGAGGTCAATGGAGACGTGCTGGTGGACGCTTTTAGCGATGGCAAGGGCACGCTCCAGCAGCGTGTGGTTTTGTACAATAAACCCTTCCATGTGAAATATATCGTAGCCCACGAAGTCGTTCGGGGAGAGATCGTTGGTGTTCAGCGTGCCTGCCGCGCCGAGAAAGGTGGCGAAGGTGCGTTCAAAGTCTGGGGTGACCAAGGCCAATGCATGCCCCGACCTTGCGCGCGACTCATGTAGGATGGGGCGAATGCCCACGTCTATGAGTGACTGCCTCACGAGTTCGCCCTGCCGGTCGGATCCTATTTTCCCGATGAACCCTGACCCTACGCCGAGCCGCGCGATGCTGCGGATGGTGTTAGCGGCGCTGCCGCCCGCCATGTGGCGGCGTGGGCAATCGGCGGTGAGGGTGAGGGCGCGGCGTATGGTGTCAATATCAACGAGCTGCATATCCCCCTTCCGAAGCTTCAACTCGTTTAGAATTGAGTCGTTAGGGATTTGGGTCATTATATCCATGAGGGCGTTGCCCATGCCGAGAATTCGTGCCATGTCGCATCAGTCAGTGTCTAGGTGCAAAGGTAACGAAAAAAGCAATAGGTTTTCACAATCAGCGCTGGCGGCAATATCGGCGTGTAGACTCCCGATTGGTTGGCTCTCGGATGCCTGACCCTGGCGGCCTCCCCGCGCACCGCTACCTCGCTACCCGCCCCCTAGCACGGCTCGCAGCGGCAGCCAAAAACTACGCGCTGCTCATCCCCTTGCGGCCCGTTCATACCTAGCTCTAATTTGTTTCAGCGGAATAAAAGTGCCTCCGCTGGGCACAGCCAATATACTTTCGCTGCCGCTATACCCAAACTCCATTCTTTTCTCCCCAAGCGGCACGAACTCACCCAGCTCGAAGACAATGCGCATACTCTTATCCCCGAATTCCGCCTTGTCACAAAAGAGATTATCTCGTCTCTCCGAATAGATCCGCTTCACCCTATAGTAGCCGTTCCCGGGGAGATTTGGGAATACGTACTTTACCATGCGCAGGTCAACCCCATCCCTTAGGCTTTTCCCCGAGTAGTAAAATCTCGGCGACTCATTCCTTTTGAACGCTTCAAAGTACAACCTGTACGCCTCTGAAGAGTCCTCCTTGGGTTTGGGTACATAACCTACAAACGCCAAATCGTTATCACCACCCTCGGAGTCAATGATATAGTTTAACCCCTTCTGCGGTATACTATCCGCCACTAGCGATTGACCTTCGTTTGATATCAACAATTTAATGAAGGATGCGAGCAACTTCCTGTTCTCTCCATCCTTGGGGCGGAGCGGGAAAGCTCCGATATTGACCTCTTGGATACTCCTGTAGAATGTTGCAGCCTGGACAGCCAACGGCTCCCCCGATCCAGGAAATAGGATGTATCCCCCCACAATCTCCTTCTTCAACGGCACATCTTGATCCTGCTGATAGTAGATGGCATCACGGTAGCGGTGCATCTGATTGATAGCATCGTCCGGGGGATAGTCCACCCCGCGCCGATTGGAGTCTATCCTATATTTCGCATCGAAGAGGTATGTTATCCTCATACCCCGCTGTATATCGTCCTTCACCAGTTGCAGCACGATATCTGGCTTTTGGGCCACCGTCCTCACCACGAAGTTTCCTATACCCGAAGTTCCATTCTCGCTTTGGGAATGCTTTGGATTATAGAAAAGCTCCGCCAAGGCCACCCCATTCTTCCTAAACACTATTCGTGAACGCTCCCCAGTGTCCATACCCCAAGTGAAGAGTCCTCCCAGTTCTACTCGGTTTTGGTGGTCTACATCATCGGCGGAGATGTCGAGTTCGTCCCGTACGATGTGGCTGAGTTCAATGAAGCACCATATCTCGTACAGGGTTGCTATGTCCTTTGATTGTAGGCGGAATAGACCCTCATTTAGGGAATAGGCACGCCGCAGAAGGGCCCATGTTCGGTAAACCTCAGAGTAGCCGGTTGCCTTTTGGAGCACTAGGCTCTCTTGGCTAAGCCCCTTGAATTGCCCCACGCTTCGGAAGAAAGGGTGACGCTGCAAGGCTTGCATGCTCCGCTCCGTCTCCGCCATCTCCCCTATGGATATGGCAGAGGTATTCTCTAACATTTCAAGTCTACGCTTTAGCGCATCGTACTTTCTGGCGATCTCAGCGAGGGCGAACTTCAAGAATCTATTCTCTTGGGTGTCATTGGAGTGCACCTGCTGCTCCACGCGGTAAAGCCTCTCCCCATCGCATCTATGTTCCGCAATTTCATTTTCCAAAGAGTTGGGAACCCTCTTGATTTCTTCCAGTCGTTGGTAGGTGGTCTCGCTCCGAAGCCGATGGCGGGGACGCGCTATGATGCGTTTTACCGCCGCCAAGAACTTCTCCTGCTGGCCTTGGAATATGCTCCACCACACAAGTTCTGGTCGCTCCCCTTCGCTATCCGGGGTGAAGCTATGGAAGGTTCTGCGCATGTAGTCCAGCGACAGCATGCTATACTCAGCCTCAATGTCAGCAATGATACTCCGCCAATGCTCGTGATAATTGAGCTTGGTGCTCAGCACGTCAAAGCAAAAGGAAAAGGTTTGCGTCCGCCCCTCCGCATCGTATTTAAGTCTTATCTCGCTTCGCCCAACATCGTTGCCAAAGTTGATGAAGCCGGTCAATACACGTTGGTTCTTGTGGTAGCTAAAGTGGTCATTCTCCGATTGAAGCAGCGACGCGTAGCGAGCATTGGTCACCCCACACCTAAACTCCACCCAAATAGGGTAGTCTGTTTGGTCAAAGAATACGGCCGGCGCGTGCCTATCATGGGGCGCAATCTCCACCTCCCCCCCATCTTCGGCGCTCTTCTTTACCGACTTTACACCCTCCGTCCAGGAGTACGTGGAGGTGAGGTTCTCCTCGCCCACATGCTGTTTTGCCCTCGCCCAAACATCCCCATACTTGGCACATTCAATACTTAAGGTGAAGTCGGCGTGTTCTACCTTGAGTAGCTCCATCGGTTTATGGGTTTAGCTCCAGTAGCTCGTATAGCCCGAGTCTGCTAGCCTCTTCGCCATCTCCTCAAGCTTAGCTAACGAAATAGGCTCCTCCTTTGGCTCCCCTTCGGCCCCATACCCTTGGCCGGAAATCAACGAGAGGCCTTCCTTGATAGTTGCCGATAGGGAGTCCAAGAACCCCTTGCTCACCCTGGACTCGTCCCCCTCAATGCGGGAGAGTATCTTCATGCTGGTGGCCTCGTCTAACGCCTTGGCAATTACGTACTCCCGCGGTAGCTCCCCGCCATCCTCTGCCTTGCTATATTGGAGATTATTCACCACGTAGAGAAGCACCTCATTCCTGGTGCGGTAGGCCACCTTGAAGGGTGTTCCTTCCAGCTCAGCATTTACCTTTTCGAGGTACTTCAAGCAGGTATCGCAAACCTCTTGATGGCTTTCATAAATATCTACTGCCTCCACCGCCTCCCCGATGAGCGTCTCCTTGCTTTGCTTGCCGATGGGTTCGTACCTATTCTTTAGGCCGCTCCACAGGTCCACCTCGTTCATCTCAATGGTCATCGCCCTATCTAGCACCTTGCGGGAGAAAGAGAAGGTGGTTTCATCCATATTGACGGTGCCAACCACTATCAAGTTCTGGGGGATAGTGAGGCGTTTGCCCCCCTCCTTCGTAAGGAATAGTCTCCGCTCCGCCTCGTCATCAAATAGTTGGACGATTAGGCTATGGTAGGCATCCGTTGGCTCAAAGTCCACTATGGGGTCTGTCGTGATAGTCCCATCCTCCGCTCGCCTTCTACTCTCCATGACGCTTAAATACTCCGCGAAGTACTGCTCTACTGGCGCCAGATTCATCTCGTCAAGGCAGAGGAAGTAGGGTACATCCGGCTCCTGCATAGCCTGGGCCATAAACTTCAGCAATGGCCCGACAATGAACCGTTCGCCATTTATCCTGCTCACGTAGCCGAGCAACTCGGAGGAGTCGTGCCAGTTGGGCTTCACTTGGACCATCTCAAAGTTTCTCGACTTCTGCGCCTTGTACTCCTCCGAGCCAACATCCCAGCATGCGCGGGCCAGCTCCCGCACGATACGGCTCTTGCCTGTGCCCGAGATGCCTGCAAGCAGCAAAAATGGCTTTGTCTTAATTGCCGTGATGTATTGGCGATACTTGTTGGGGAAAAATGAAACCTCCCCCTTTGTCGTAAATAGCTGCGCAATGTCCTCTTCTTCAATTGTGGCAGGCAATGATGCAAATGGAGACGTAATTATACTGCTTATCTCATGCTTAAAATTATGTGTGTCAGGCATTAAAAACTCGCACATCTCAAAAGAGAGCAGGTGTGTCACCGCAGCCTTTATTGAATCGAATGTAGTTGGAGCTGCTGTCAACGCCTGGTTCCTAGCAATCCAAACAGCTAATGCTGCCTTTGCTTTGTCACTATCTAAATAAGTGCGCAGGTTTGAATATAGAGAGGTGTCTCTAATCAGCACTCCATTTTTAATGAAAAACAACGGCACATTGCCCCTCTTGGGGTATTCTAGAGTACTTGTTGGGTCTGCGAGCGATACTTTTACTTGACCAACCGAAAAGAAGTTACTCCCAACATTGTAATCTCCGTTATTCTGTTTAAGTGGATAGTAGAAATTAGGAGTATACAAATCGCTTGCAACGGAACACACATCCCCAACACAAGCTATGAAAAGCTCTTTGTCCTCTTTGCTCCGTGTATCGCACTCTTTTACTGTTCGCTTGTGGCAGAACATATCCAAGGCAATCGCATATCGAATGGCACTTACCTTTTGAGTAGCCCCTTGCAGGTTGGGGTTGGGAGATATCAGCGAAAGCTCTTTGTATGCTTGCAGTATATCTTGCTTGCTCAAATACTCCATCTCAGCTGATCGTTTTAATTAGCGTGTAGGCTATAACCCAGGCCAATACGGGCGGCACTGCATTCCCTATAACCTTGTATCGTGACTGTAGAGGGATTGCGTCAAAGCTGAATTCATCGGGAAAAGATTGAATTCTTGCTATTTCTCTTACCTTGTATCTTCTGTTTTCTATCGGGTGGGTTATTCCGCAATTCTCAGGCTGCGCCGAGGCGGTGATGGTACCGTTGATTTCCCCTAGCGCGAAACGACGGTAGAAATTTGGCGAATGATACCTCTTTGGATCGTCATAAATCCTCTTGAAGCGAGGAGGAAGTTTGTCCGGATCAATGTTTTTCCATGACCTTCCCTCTTTGAAGGCTTCTGGAATATCAGAAATCTGAAAGGGTTGCTTAAAGAAAGGGAGAGCCTCCGCCCCAGCCCTGCACGGACCGATCATATTAACCATGTTTTGAGTTGCCGCGGTGTACTCCCAGTAGTCCGCCCCGCTAATGCCTTGCAGATCCTGCAGGATACTACCCACGAGGAGCTGCTCATAATTGCCTTGGGCATAGGATGGAATATTGAATTCGGCCACAACGGCCATCATTTGGTCAAAGATGAAACTAGGTAGGTTCACATCTGTCCCCACGATGATTACTCTGTACCTTGACTGTGGAACCCCGTAATCTCTAGCGCATACCAATTGAGTAGAAACATTGTATCCAATTGATTCCATGCGATTCTTTATCTCGTTGGGTACACTTATTCCCGAAGGCATCTTGGAAGATAGGATGCCGCGTACATTTTCAAAGACAAAGGCAATAGGTTTCCTCCCTTTTTGAATCTTTGACTTTAAAATGCGCTCGCACTCCTCAAACAGGGTTCCCCGACCGTCATCGTCGTGAACTCCCTTTCTCTTTCCAGCATTTGAGAATGGTTGGCAGGGAAAGCCCGCTAGTAGGATATCAAAATCCGGGATTGCATCAACATCAACCAAGCGAATATCTTTCAGTAGGCACTCCGAGTGCCCTCTGCTTGTCAGGAGAGAGTTTGTATTATAGCAAGTTGCCGCATCGCTGTCGACGTCATTTGCAAATACTATTTCAGTTGGCAATGGTCCAAAACACCTCCCCATAAACTCAAATCCGCCAGAGAACCCTAGATCCAATCCCCCGCAACCCGAGAACAGTGACGCTACCCGATACTTCTTCATTGTGTTAGGCCTATGCCATTTGTATGTATAAACAGGTTAATAGATTAAAAGTTTTACATGCGTTGTCTCCCTTTGTTTTTCTTCCAAGGGAGTCACATCTACTATAGAGTTGCAGTAAGATCAGGGATTAGGCTCTTCCTCTATGGTTAGAAATTGTCTTTCCAGGGTGTTAGTCATAGATTTCTATCATTTCAATATTTTCTTTAGAGAAGCGTTGGCATCGTTGAGGTTTTACGCTTTGCTTCCATGTTTCCATATTCTCCTTGCCCATGGGGTTGGTAGAAGCGGCGCCCCGAGGCATTCCCATTAGGTACTCAGCATTGGCAGGTGTCGGGCGATTGAATACCGCTACAAAGTTTCTGCATCCAGCATGCTTCATCATTGAGGGTGCTGAGTAGTTGGCCATGGTGGTAGGGGTGTGCACGAATCCGAAATCCTCCCCGTATGTGCGCCTAATCCAAGTTGCCTGCACAGTAAAGAAACGGCTGATTTCCGTGCCAAGTACCTTGACGGAGCTGCAAGTCTGGTTCTCGTGTCGGTAAGCCAAAACCCGAAACGCTACGGCTGCTGCCAAGGGAGCTTGCGCATTGCCTATAGCCTTCAACTGCGCTCTACAATTGGCAATACTTTTGTCACCCTCTTGCTCTTTAAATGGCGTAGCCCAGCATCCCATATGCATCTTACCAAGACGCTCTAATCCCTCATGCACTCTACTCAATGCGCTGGGACTCTTCACGGCAAGTACCCAATACCTATCGCGCCGATGGTCCGCGCCGAGATCGCCACACGAGAGCTTGCAGTATTGTACGCTGTAGCCTACTGACTGCAAATCCATAGCAGCCTTGCGGATAGCCTTGAGCGTGACATTCTCACCAAAGACAATTGGCGCATCGGACTCCTTGGCAAACCGAAACATTTCGGGCCAAAGGTTTTTCTCAGAAATGTTTTTGCCACGTGCCGCATGGCTAAATGCTTGGCAAGGGAAGCCACCGCATAGAATGTCAAAAGTTCCCTTGAAGTCACGTCCATTTAAGACCTTTATATCGCCATAAATCGGAAACGAGTCCATCCAGCCATCGCGTTGCCTTTGCGCTAGGACCCTTTTGCAATACGGTTCAATTTCTACAGCTCCGCAGCACGTGTGCCCTAAAATATGGCCTCCGTAAATTCCGCCTCCGATCCCTGCAAATAGATGAAACTCTTTAATAGCATTCATGGCATTGAAAATCCGTAAATAAAGCGGCTAAATAATTCTATAGGCCTATAGTCGTTTTTCTTGCTACATAGTAGTTTTATACAGAACCTTCGCGCTATATTGGCTAACGGTTCTAAGTGCGCAATAGCAAAAAACTTTCTATCTGAAAGCAACACCCTCCGCGCTACTCTGCAAAGGTAGATGTTTTTTCACAACTGCATGTTTCCACTCCGAAACGCCACATTCCCCTTCCAACACGCATACATCTCCGCCACGATGCAGCCCCATCCGCGGGCTGATCCCTCAATAGCCGCGGGATTCAGCCCCTCAGACTCCATGCCCGCAGGGGCGAGCTGGTCTGCATTCCTGATCCTGGCAGCCTCGCCGCGCACCGCTACCTCAATACCCGCCCCCTAGCACGGCTCGCTGCGGCAGCCAAAAACTACGTGCCCCATCCCCCTCGTTCATACCTAGCTCTAATCGGGATGCTGAAGCACGTCTGCCAAATTGAGCACAGTAGCGTCCCCGGCTTCGAGGCCAACCTATGCAGCGGCCTGATCGCCTACGGCTTCCTCCCCAACAAGCCCAAGATTCACCTCGCAAACGGGAGCGCGTCAATACTTCAAACTATGCTTTAAGCCGAGTTCGCATAAGGAGTAGTGAAGAAGAGAATGGATCGTGCGCGCACTTCTTTGGTCAATTCCACCGCGTATCCCCATTGCAACGCCATTTTGGCCTTCACCTCCTTCAGATGAGACTATCACAAAGATGTTTCTGTGTGGGCAGCTGCCCTCTACCACATTCTTTTCATACATTTGCACAAAACTTAACGCAATCCTATTGATTTGAAACGTTGCAACGATACGCTAAACGTGTTGTCGCTCTTTAGCGGCGGGGGCGGCATGGATCTAGGCCTTGAGGGGGGCTTTATCTGCCATCGCAATAGCCTACCGCCCGATGGCGATTGCCTGGTGCAAGAAGTGATAGACGACTGCTGGGTGCGGGTAAAGCCCACACGATTCCGCACAAGCTTTGCCAATGACATCGTTCCGCAAGCGGGCGAGGTGTGGAAACGTTACATGGCACAGCTGGGCAACGGCACGGAGCGATGCTACCGCATCGGCAGCATTGTGGATTTAGTGAAAGCCGCTGAGGCGGGCGAGCCGATTTTCCCACAACACGTAGACCTCGTTGTCGGGGGATTCCCCTGCCAGGATTTCTCAGTGGCGGGTTCACGACGCGGATTCCAGTCAAAGGTGGCGCACAGCGGGGGAAGGATGGCATCAGACGAACCCTCCGAGGAGAGCCGCGGGTTTCTCTACTACTGGATGAAGCGCACGATTGACATCGTGAAGCCCAAGATGTTCATCGCGGAGAACGTGAAGGGTCTTACCAACCTCGGCGATGCGCAAGAGGTGATACAATCTGACTTCGCCAGCGCGGACGATGGCGGATACATCGTGCTTCCACCACAGGTACTACATGCCGCGGACTACGGCGTGCCGCAAACGCGGGAGCGCGTCTTTTTTATCGGTGTCCGCAGGGTGGCACTACGGCAAGAGGCCCTCGCCGCGCTGCAATCATCCCCCATTCCAACAGACTATACCCCCTACCCTACCCCCACGCACGGCTACACCCGGCAAACCGAGGGGCTAAAAAAGCCAGTCACCTGCGCAGATGTCCTGCAACACCTCAACGAGCCGAACGGTAGCAACGATGTTTCGCAGCGCTTCTACTCAAAGGCTAAGTACATGGGGGCGGAGTGCCAGGGGCAGACGGAAATATCCCTCGCGGGGCAGGGTCCTACCATCCGCAGCGAACACCACGGTAACATAGAGTTCCGCAGGCTCTCGCTGGCACATGGTGGTAGACATGCTGATGAGCTTGCCAAGGGACTTTCCGAAAGGCGTTTAACCCCCCGGGAGTGCGCGCTGATACAGACCTTTCCACCGGACTATCAGCTAGTAATCAAGCAGCCCGATAGCAATCGTTTCGTGGTGAGTCCCTCGGCGGCCTATAAGATCGTGGGCAACGCAGTACCCCCCGTTCTAGCCTACAGCATTGCGCGTAGGGTGGATGAGCTATGGGATAGGCTTTTTTGAATAATTCATGACCACGAGATCGTTGCTGTAGATGCGATACGGTTACCCTTCCCTCTCGTCAACTCCGAGTCTCCACACAACCCACCATATCCGTTCAATCTACACAGCCCCCTAACAAATGCGCAAAAGCCGCCTCTACCCCTCTCCCCTCAAAAAAGGTTATTCTACACCAGCTTACGCTCCTCCAGGGCCTTCGCCATCTTCTGCTGCAGCTCCAGAGCCTTAGCGCGCGCCGCGGCGGCGTAGTCAGAGCCATTGCCCGCGTAGATAATTCCGCGTGATGAATTCACGATCAGACCGCAATGACGATTCATGCCATTCTCCACCACAGAGTCGAAGTCGCCCCCCTGCTCTCCTACTCCTGGCACCAACAGGAAATGGTCGGGGACTATCGCCCGCACCCTTTTAAGCACCTCGGGGTGCGTTGCCCCCACCACGTACATCGTATTCCCCTCGTGCCCCCAACGCTTCGATGTTTCAATGACTACCTCATAGAGATTGCGCGGGGGTTCGCCCACTGGCAGCGTTTGGAAATCGCGGTAGCTTCCGTTGGAGGTCACCGCCAGGAGCACCACCCAACGCCCCTCGTAGTCAAGGAATGGTTGCACAGCGTCACGCCCCATGTAGGGCGCCAGCGTTACCGCATCGAACCCTAACACCCTGTAGAAGCTCTGCGCATACATCTTCGCAGTGTTGGCTATGTCGCCGCGCTTGCCATCGGCAATCGTCAGCATGTCGGGGTAATGCCCATTGATGTAGCGTATCGTACGGTCCAAATCCGCCCATCCCTCAGCCCCCATCGCCTCGTAGAACGCCAAATTCAGCTTGAAAGCCACCGCCAGGTCGGCCGTGGCATCCACGATGGCCCTGTTAAACTCAAAGACGGCGTTGCGCATGCTACTCACAGCAGCCGGCAAACGCTTAGGGTCGGTGTCGAGCCCCACGCAAAGAAAACTCTTCTTCTCCTTAATCCGTTCAAACAGCAGCTGCGATGACATTGGTCCTTATCCCCCTATATTAGTTACATCCCGCTCGCCCGTAGGCGCTCCGCGTTTTCTGCGACTTGAAGCCTATCAATGATCCCCCCGATGTCGCCATCCATCACTCCGGGTAGGTTATACACTGTGTAGTTGATACGATGGTCCGTCACCCGCCCCTGCGGATAGTTGTAGGTACGTATCTTAGCCGACCTATCGCCCGTCGACACCATCGTTTTACGCTGCGACGATATGCTATCGAGGTACTTTTGGTACTCTATGTTGTAGAGCCTCGTGCGCAGCTCCACCAGGGCCTTCTCGTAGTTCTTGATCTGCGACTTCTGATCCTGGCACTGCACCACAATCCCCGTGGGGATATGCGTTAAGCGCACCGCCGAGTAGGTGGTGTTCACGCTTTGCCCCCCTGGCCCTGAGGAGCAGTAGGTATCCTTGCGGATATCCTCCATCTTCAGATCTATATCAAACTCCTCGGCCTCCGGCAGCACCACCACGCTCGCAGCGCTCGTATGCACGCGCCCCTGCGTCTCCGTCTGCGGCACGCGCTGCACCCGGTGCACCCCCGACTCGTACTTCATCAAACCGTATACGCCATCCCCCGAAAGCGAGAAGATAATCTCCTTGAATCCCCCCGCCGAGCCCTCGCTCGAGGAGCTAATCTCTAGCTTCCACCCCTTTGTTTCGGCGAAATGTTCGTACATGCGGAACAAATCCCCCGCGAAGATACTCGCCTCGTCCCCCCCTGCGCCCGCACGTATCTCCACGATGGCATTCTTTGAGTCCTGGGGATCCTGCGGCAGCAGCTGTAGCTTTATCCGCTCCTCTAGCGGCTCCACCTGCTCCACGAACGTTTCCAGCTCCTCCTTCGCCATGGCGTGCAGCTCCTCGTCGCTCTCATGCTCCAGCATCTCCTTGGTATTCGCCACATTGCTCAGCAACTCTGCGTACTCCTTGCGCAGCGCAATCACCGGCTCTAGCTCCCGATACTCCTTATTAAGCGCCACGAACCGTTTCATATCCTGCATGGCATCCGGCTCTGCCAGCTGCTTTTCCACCTCCACGAAACGCTCCGCGATTTGATCTAGCTTCTCTAGTAACCCATTCTGCTCCATCGAAACCCCCTATCTTCTTCCTAATGCGCAACCTTCTCCCCCTGCTTTCCACCACCAAGTCCACGCTCCCACGCCGCGAATTTACGAATTTCCTAGCCTTCAACGCCCCGCCCACGTACACTCAAACGAAAATTCTCAGACAAAATCTCTACAACCCTTGGGGATTGGCACAAAAAAAGCATCTCCCGAAAGGTCATTTCCACCTTCCGAGAGATGCCATTTTCTCCAATTTCTATGCTTTCCTATCGCCCAGCTTACTCCCCTTCGGGCTTAGGTTCGCTGAAATCAACATTCACTCCCGACTCTGCCCCCGCCTGCGCACCGAAATACCCCACCTTCTCAAAGCCGAACATTCGGGCAAATATCACCTGCGGGAACCTACGCTGGTACGTGTTGAACTCCTTCGCCATCTCGTTGAACTTGGTCCGCTCATTGGAAATCCTATTCTCGGTTCCCTCCAGCTGCGCCTGCAAATCTTGAAACTGCTGGGTTGTCTTCAAATCGGGATAGCGTTCTATGGTCATCATCAATCGGCTCAGCGACCCCGACAGCTGATCCTGCGCCGCCTGGAACTTCTTTAAATTTTCCTCCGTGAGCTTGCTGGGGTCAATGGTCATCTGCGTTGCCTTCGCCCGCGCTTCCACAACGTCCGTCAGCGTGCCCCGCTCAAATGCTGTTGACCCCTTAATTTGGCCAATCACCGAATTAATCAGATCCATACGCCGCTGGTACTGCGCCTCCACGTTGCCCCACTGCGACTGCACCCCCTCATCCAGCTTCACCAGCTTGTTGTACACGCTGCATCCCTTCATCAGCCCGAATAGCAATAGTAATCCAATGATTACTAGCAAAACCTTTCCAATCTTGCCCATGATTTCTCTCTAATTATAAATACAACTACCCAACCGCAAAGGTATATAATTTTTACTACTTACGGCCGCGGCTCCACGTAGCCCCATCTGCCCGATCTTGAATCTCTATCCCCTCCGCCTTCAGCGTGTCGCGTATGGCATCAGCCTTTGCGTAATCCTTGGCCGCTTTGGCCGATGCACGGTACTCTAGCACTACCTTCATCGCCGCCTCCAACGCGCCGTCATCCCCGCTACAGCCCATCCCCTCACGCTCCATGCGCAGCCCTAGAATGCCCCCCGCGATGCGGTCAAAAATGCCTTGCAACGTCTCTTTATCCCCTTGGCTAATCGTGGCGTTGCCCGCCTGCAGCTGCCCCACCATCTTAACCCCATCAAAGAGATGCGCCAGCGCGATTGGCGTGTTAAGGTCATCAAGCAACGCCTCCATGCACCCTTTCTCTACGCTCGCCACGTCCACGCTGCTTGTGGCGCCTACCGCCACATCCTTCAAAGCATACACCGCGTTCACCAGCCTTTCGTACCCCTTCTCCGCCGCCTGCAGCGCCTCATCGCTAAAGTCTAGCGTGGAGCGGTAGTGCGCCTGAAGAATGAAGAAACGAACCGTCATCGGGGAGTAGGGGCGTGAAAGCAATTTATGCTTCCCCTCAAATAGGTCCTCCAGCGGGATAAAATTCCCCAACGATTTCCCCATCTTTTGCCCATTGACGGTCACCATGTTGTTATGCACCCAGTACTTAGGCGCTGCCCCGCCGTGCGCCGCCACCTCCTGCGCTATCTCGCACTCGTGGTGCGGGAACATAAGATCCAAGCCGCCCCCGTGTATGTCAAAATGCTCCCCGAGGTACTTCTCCCCCATGGCGGAGCACTCCAGGTGCCACCCCGGGAATCCGTCCCCCCACGGCGAAGGCCAGCGCATGATATGCTTTGGGGTTGCCCGCTTCCACAGGGCGAAATCCAACGGGTTCCGCTTTTCGCTCTGCCCCTCCAGCTCCCGCGTGTTGGCCAGCATCTCCTCAATGCGTCGCCCTGACAGCTGCCCGTAGCCATGCTTGGCGTTATACTTCTCAATGTCAAAATACACCGACCCATCCACCTCGTAGGCGAACCCCGCCTCAAGGATCCGCTTCGCGTAGGCAATCTGCTCTATGATATGCCCGCTCGCCTGCGGCTCTATGCTTGGGGGCAGCACGTTGAGCTGCTCCGCCGCCTGATGGTAACGCACCGTGTAGTAGTGCGCCACCTCCATGGGCTCCAGCTGCTCCAGCCGCGCCTTTTTCTGTATCTTATCCTCCCCCTCATCGGCGTCGTGTTCAAGATGCCCCACATCGGTTATATTGCGCACGTAGCGCACCTTATAGCCCAAGGATCGTAGCAATCGCACCAGCACGTCGAACGTAATCAGGGGGCGCGCATGCCCCAAATGCGGGTCGCCATACACCGTGGGGCCGCACACGTAAAGCCCCACATGCGGCGGGTTTATCGGTTCAAACACCTCTTTCCGCCTACTCATCGTGTTGTACAGCTGTAGCTCTCCCATGGTTCTACCCTCTATCGCCTTTACGCATTATCCTCTATTAGAAAGGCAAAGGTAGCATTAATTTAACAGAACGAAGACACCAAATGGGGGACTCTTTTGCCTAATCGGCTTTTCCTACTCTTCCCACCGCAGCGCGCTCCGCTTAATGCTATACTCTACCCCACCGAACGAAACCCTGCACTCCCCGCTCTCCTCTACCGCCACCACCGTCCCCTCGCCAAAGATGGCATGCTGCACCCTCGCCCCCACCCCGCTCGAAAAGGGCAACGGCGCATCGTCCATCAAACCTCCGTCCTCCATCAACCCGCGTGCCCCCGCCCATAGCCGCTCATCCATACGCCCCTCCGTTGTGAAGTTCTCCCTTCCAGCCTCCAGCAGGAAGCGCGACGGGCATTTCTCCTGCCGCAGCGCATTGCTATACCCCTCCGACTCCGTCAGGTAGAGCCTCTTCCGCGCCCGCGTCGCCGCCACGTACATCAGCCGCCGCTCCTCCTCCTCCCCGGCTTGCCCCCGCTCCCGAATCGTGCGAAAGCTAGGGAATAGCCCCTCCGTAAGCCCCATCACGAACACGCAGGGGAATTCCAGCCCCTTCGCCTGGTGTATCGTCATCAGCCGCACCGCGTTCCCCTCCCGGCGGTAGTCGGCATTGGTGTATAGCGCCACATCCTGCAGGTAGTCCCCGAGGGTGACCCCATCCTCCTTCCGGCTCTCCTCGTAGTACTGAATTGAATTCACCAGCTCCTGCAAATTCTCTAGCCGATCCTCATCGCCATCGGAGCGTATTTGCTCCTTCAGCCCGCTCCGAACCAACGCCATATCCAGCAGCGACACGATGGAGTTTCTCTCCACCCCGGCGCGGCACTCCTCGATGGCCGCTATAAATGCTTTTACCGACTCCCGCCTGAACTCCTTTTCCTCGATGTGCCTCTTTAGAGTCGCGTAGAGCGGCTGTCCATCCCTCACCGCCGCGGCGCGTAGACGCTCCAAGTATACCTTCCCCACCCCGCGCGACGGCACATTGGCAATCCGCTGGAACGCCAAATCGTCATCCCCAGCGATGAGCCGTAGGTAGCTCAACGAATCCTTGATCTCCTTGCGTTCAAAGAAGCGCACGCCGCCCCATACCACGTACGGGATCTGCTCCCGCACCAGCATTTGCTCTAGCGACTGCGACATATACGAGGCCCTGTAGAGTATCGCCACATCGGCGTACTTCACCCCCTGCCCCGCCAATCGCTTTAGCCGATGCGCCACCCACTCCATCTCCTCCCGCTCCGAGCGCCCGTGGAAGTGCACCACCGCCTCGCCAGCCTCCAAATTGGTATACAGGTCCTTCGGTATGCGATTGACGTTGTTCCTAATGACGGCGTTCGCCACCCGCAGAATCGCCTTCGTGGAGCGGTAGTTCTCGTTGAGGATAACATCCTTGGAGGGGAGGAATCGGATGAATAGCTCCGGTTCCGCGCCGCGCCACTCGTATATCGCCTGGTCGGGGTCGCCCACCACGAACAGGTTACCGTACTTCGCCGTGATATGGTTTATGATACGCCAATCCGCGGAGTTACAGTCCTGTGCCTCGTCCACCATCACGAATTGCAGCTCGTTCTGCCAATACTCCCGCACCTCGGGGTAGGTGTCAAAGAGGTGCAGCGTGAAGTAGATGAGATCATCGTAGTCAAGCGCAAAATGCTTCAGCTGCTTCTGCAAGTAGAGGGTAAATTTATCGTTCGCCGCCCCGACCCTCGCCCCGCTATCCATGTACGTCTTGACGTAGCGAACATCCTCCATCCCCTTCTGCAGCCCTATGGCATCAAGAAACTTCCTCACAGTGATGTCGCGCCGCGATAACTTCAGCTCGTCCATCACCTCCGTCGCCAGCGCCTTGGCATCCTCCTGGTCAAGGATGAGAAACGTTTGGGGAAATCCTAATCGGTATACGTCCCGCCGTAGCACCTTAACGCAGAACCCATGGATGGTGGAGACAAAATCGTTCACATCCCCCCGCCCCACGAGCGTGGCGATACGCTGCGACATTTCCCGCGCCGCCTTATTGGTGAAGGTGAGGCAAAGCACGTGCCCTGGCGCTATTCCCACCTCGTTCACCAGGTAGGCGTAGCGAGAGGTCAACGTCTTGGTCTTCCCCGTGCCGGCCCCCGCAGTAACACGCACCTTGCCCATCACCGCTTGAACCGCCGCCTTCTGATTCTCATTTAGCCCTTCCAACATGGTGCACCTCGCTACTCTCTCTCTTTGCAAAGGTACAAAAAAGGGTGATTTCGCTATTCAAGCTACCGCCACCCGCCCATAACGCACCGACTGCCAATACTTTTGGATTAAACCCCCACGGCCATGCAAGCCTGCAAAAACGCATCGCAACAAAAACCGCTCGCTGCGCCTCCTCCGGCATCACTCTCTGCGCCACACGGCTCGCCGTCATCTTCTGCACATCCTTCACTAACGTTTCGCCCACCACCTTTCCTCAGCAGCACCTCAATCTACCCATACGTCAGCGCATTCCCTTCAATGCGTTCCTACTACAGCTGAAATCAACAATGAACCGACACCCCAGCAGCTCTCTACCCCTAGCCGAGAGAGGCCGCAACGCCTTCCATGCTCCATTACCGCTTGAACCCTGTCCATTTCCTCCTTCCGTTTGCAATGAAATATCCATCAAGGCATACAACATCTGCCATTTCTAGGGTTGTCCTGCAACCATTTTCTCCTCCCTCTTCACCTCTGCGGAAGGCAAATGCCCAAAAGGGGTATAAACTGCTAAAACCAAGCGCTATTGCAATAGCGGCACATACCATAGAACATCAACGAATATCCGAGATGGTATGCAAAGCCAAGGTGAAGCCAAATTGTCTCTCCGAATTGCCATTCACCCCATTAGTTCCTACCTTCGCGATGGGAATCCGGATGCAAAGAAAGGGAGTACAAGGGCAGCCAAAAGCCCATGATGGTTATGGCTTATCAAGAGGACAGGCGCAAGCCGCAATAAAAAATCAGAGGCAATATGGATAAAGGGCAGGAGAAAGCCATCCGCGCTATAGTAAGTTGCTTTGTGGAAGCGTACGCATTAGGATTCTCCGACCGGCATCTGTCGGAAGCAGACGATGACGACGGCACTATTAACATGAAGATACACAACGTTTTCATCGCTGCACTCGGCTCTGATATCCAATTCTACTCCGCCTTGGCTAGGTCGTTGGATAGTAGTTTAGGCAACATGCTAGAGAAAATGGCAATCAAAATTGCATCGCTACACTACCAAGTTAGCCAGCACGTTTCCGGCATCCTTTCGCAGAAACAAATTGCCTTTATTGCGTCTCTCTTGGATGGCTATAAAAGCCATGCCTGCAAGCCTTCCGTCAACGACTATTCAAACGTGTTAGCGTTACGCTCCAAGACAGACCATATAACCAAGCGTCATGAGAGCGACTACTACCTTTTTGACGAGGAAACCGGTATGCACTACCTCATTGAGCTGAAAATAGATGGTGATCTTGACAATAAAAAGGCCCGCTCGGAAAAGGAGGCCCTTCTTGAACAGTACTGCATTCTAGCCAATACGCTAGGCACGCAGGACTGTATAAGGCTCTTCTTCGCAACGGCGTACAATAGGTACGGCGAGGGGAATCCTTGGACACAAGGCCGCGTGCTTCAGTTCTTTGCCAAAGAGGAATTACTCATCAGTAGCGCGTTTTGGAATATGGTGTGCAAATCCGATGAGGGATATGACATCGTTCTTGATGAGTATAAGAAGAACGCCCACCACATTATAGCGGCGCTGGCGAATATAAAAAAAGCCTATCTTCCTAACGAATAATCTAGCTAGATAGAGTAGGTGCAGGGCAAAGTGGATGATGGTGATAAAAAACACCCCCTTCATACTGTCCCTCTACGAAAAGCACCAGCTGACCATTAAGACGTTTGACAAGAAGTATCTCGTCAGCTTCATGAATAGGAATGATAAGCGCGCAGAGCACCTGATTATCATGAACTACTAAGCGTGGCAAACCATACCAGAATGCAGTGCCACAAGAGGCCCATACTCCGCACCGCAATAGCCGAAACACCACAAGAATTTTAGTACCTACTACTAAACCCCTGCTCTAACGCCTTTACAATTAGGTCGTTTTAAAACCACTCTGTAGACACCTTTCAAAAGGGTCTTACAGCTAGCAACTACTTGCATTCCGTCTCCGCATTGTACCCAAGGCGCAGAACGTCTATCTCCACCAAGCGGCAAGTTCATACAGAGCCCTCGGCAAGGCAGCCCCCGCATAGCCTGATGGACCTCAATCCCCTAGACACCGACTTTTTTACTGCTTGGTGGGTGCTTGGGAGATCTTGCACAGCGCAGCGGTAGGGCTTTCCCCTTTAGGAAGGGCAAAAGGCGTAGAAATACAAGCAGCCCCCATCGTCTTCGCCGCTTCACACCCCTACTCCCGCTTGAACAGCGCGTGCGCATTGGTCTTCCCACCCCTGCCACCTCCCTTCCGGCACCTCCCTTCCTCCTCTCCCCAACGCCTTCTCATCACCTCCTACTACACCCCACCAACTTACCACCCCCTTCGCATCAAATTCGGATTTCTCCGGAGAAATCCGAATTTGATGCGAAGGG
>ERZ1673752.1680-NODE-1680-length-29425-cov-12.358870_pt1 | contig 29425 bp, 18 predicted proteins | sample MGYA00580195_ERZ1673752 | MGnify/ENA primary metagenome ERZ1673752 (study PRJEB41218, sample SAMN15661744) | gut metagenome | host: Homo sapiens | place: Canada: London | collected 2015-08-20/2019-03-30 | study: EMG produced TPA metagenomics assembly of...
TTAGATGATCATTTCGCCATGAATGTAAATCAAGAAACCCTTGAAAAAATATCTAAAATGAGCGGAACAAAATTAAAAAATTTGTTCAAAGAAAAATATGGTCAAAGCATTACAGAATACACCCAAAGAAAAAGAATGAATGTAGCTGAAACTCTTCTCTTAAATACCGAACTACCTGTAAAGGAAATAGCGGAATCTGTTGGATACTCATCAGCAAGCAAATTTTCCATTTATTACAAAAGGTACAAGGGAAAACTTCCTAGTGAGGTTCGTAATTTAGCTTGCAAGGATCACAATTTAAAATGCGATTATTGTGATTAAAGTATTTTTTTATTTATAGGTCCTTATCTTATATGGTTTTATAGATATTGGTATAGGTATGTATAAATTTAATAAAAAATTAGCAAAAAATAAAGGGGCTGTTGCAAAAGTCCCATAATAGAAAATATAATAAGTGAAATATGTCTCTTATCAATAGGGCTAAACTTAAATACTTGATAAAAAAATGATGTTGCAGAGTAGAATCATCTATTCTGCAACATCAGCTTAAAATTATTTTTGAATTTTTCCACCAAAATTATTCTTCGTCAAAATTATTTTTTAAATAATTTATTCTTCAACAGAAATTTTTGATGCACCCTCAATTTTTACATTTGAGTTGTAATATTTTGTAAGTGCCTTAATCATGTAGGCTGGGTCCATTGCTCCTGCTGTTTCATAATTTGAGTGCATAGCAAGTTGGGCAAGTCCAATGTCAACTGCGTGAAGTGAAACTTGTGTGTTTGATAAGTTTCCAAGAGTTGAGCCACCTTGCATGTTGCTTCTGTTGGCAAAGTGTTGCACTGGAACTTCTGCCAAGGCACAAATCTTTTTGAAGACTGCTTGTGAAAAGGCATCTGATGTGTACTTTTGGTTGGCAGCTTCTTTTATTACAATACCCTTGTTCATGAAAGTTCTATTTTCATCGTCAGTTAATTCCTTGTGGTTTGGATGAACTGCGTGAGCATTGTCTGCACTAACTAGGAAGGATTTTGCCACTGCCTTGTGGTATTCTTCTTCATCAAAGCCAAGACCTGCATTAAGTCTTTTTAGTGTGTCATGAAGTAGTGTTGACATGGCACCTTGTTTTGTGTTTGATCCAACTTCTTCGTTGTCGAAACAAGCATATACATTTACTGCCTTGTCGTTAGATCCAGCAATAAAGGCCTTTAGTGATGTGAAGGCACATTCTAGGTCGTCAAGCTTTGGTGATGATACAAATTCATCCTTGTAGCCCCAAATTTTTCCTTCTTGTCTATTTACTAAGAAGAGGTCCTTGGAAATAATTTGTTCTACACTTACTCCAAGTTCTTCTGCTATCATCTTGTCGTAGTCGCCCTTTTTCATAGCGCCAGCTGTAAATAGTGGAAGTAAATCAACTTGTCTATTAAATTCATAACCCTTATTTACTTCTCTATTCATGTGAATTGCAACATCTGGAATAATTAAAATGTCTTTATCAATGTGTAAAAGCTTTGAAGTGATTTCTCCTTTTTCTTCAACTAAAACTCTTCCTGCTAGAGTAAGAGGTTTGTCAAACCAAGTCCAATCAATTGGTCCTCCATATACTTCAACATTTAATTTTACATAATCTCCTGCTCCTTCAAGCTCTGGCATGCTCTTAACTTTAAAAGTTGGAGAGTCAGAGTGTGAAGCTACAAGTTGATAGTGATAGTCTGAAAGGTCACTACCAACCTTAAAGGCAATTACTGATGAATCATTTCTTGTAGTGTAATAATTCTTGCCCTTTTCAATATTCCAGCTTTCGCCTTCCTTTAATTCTATAAAATTTTCTGCGTCAAGATAGGATTTCACAGTGTCAATTGTGTGGAACATACTTGCGCTTTTTTTAATAAATTCTAACAATTCCTTTGAAGTTTCTAAATAATTCATAACTTCCTCCTTTTTGGAATTTAGCTTAGTTTTTTATCTTCCTTTGCTCTAAGCATTGGCATTATTACTCCAAGTGCAACAAGTACAAGTGGTGTAATTACATTAAGTGCCATTTGCATTGGGTCGTCTGAAATCATACCCAATATACAGCAAGCTAGTGTAACTATAAAGCACCAGAAGCCAAAGAATAATGCAATGCCTTGGTTACGAGTAAAGTAGAAGTCTCTTTCTACATCTCCTCTATTCTTTCTCAAGAAAATATATGCCAAGAATACCCATAGGTAACGAAGTGGCATTGTAATTGAGTTAAGTTTTGTTAATTGTCTTAAAACAGTTGCAGCACCTGGCACTAAGATTTGTGCAAGAATAATTGAACCTGCAAGGACAATTATAAGTTTAATACCGTTGATGTAAGCTCCATATTTATTTTTCTTAAGAAGCTTTCTAGGTATATATTTATTTGTTCTGTCGTCATCAAGTAACATTCTAAGTGGTGCGTCAATACTTACAACAAGCGTTGAGAATTGACCAATCATGTTACAAAGAGCGTAGATGATCATAATAGTATTGCCAAGGCCATAATATTCTCCAACCTTTTGGAAAGCCCAATAAGCACCGTTAGCTGCATAAGAGTCAAAAGTTGCTGGATCAGAATTGATAATAGCTGGGTCAAACATCATACCCATGGCAATAGTACCAAAGATAGCTGAAATAATTACCATGACAGCAGCAAAGATCATTGCCTTAGGGAATTCCTTTGAAGAATTTCCTTCCATGTGGTTTACATAAGGACTCATCTTTTCAATACCACCAACAGCAAAAACAAGGATTGATAAACTTGTGAAATACTTCATATCAAAAGTTGGAATTAAATTGTCAAGAGACCAGTCCATAGCTTGGTAACCACCATTTGGATTGATTTTTGGAGCAGCTAGCATCATTAAGATGTAAAGAATACCCATGACAAACATACTTGAACCAGCAATAGTTGCTAGGTTTTTAAGTGGGTTAAGACCTCTACTTGCTACCCAGCAGAAAATTAAAAATACTGCTAAAGTAGCTAGTTGAACATAAACTGTTGGAAGAGAGTCATAAACCTCTGCGTTTTGGAAGAACATCCAGGACATTGCCTTTAGTCCACCAGAACCCTTTGAAGCGATGTAGGTAATGTGACATGCCCAATAAGTCCAACCAGCATAATAAGCTAACTTATCGCTTGAAGTTGCCCTAATCCATGAAGTAACTCCACCACCTTCGTCCTTAAAGGATGAACCAAGTTCCCCTACCATAAGTGCGTTAGGAATGAAATAAAGTGCGAACATTAGGATCCATGAAAATATTACTTGGATTCCGTTAAAGAATACGAAACCGTTAACAACATTTCCAAAGCCCCATAAAGTGGAAAATGCCATAAACGCCAGCATGGACCACTTAATTTTCTTTTGTGAATCTTGCATATTTTGTCTCCTCTCATAATATAATTGCATGATTAAATTAATTATAACCTTAAAAAAAACTGTAGTCTAGTATAATTCATAAACTTAGAAAACATTTTTACATTAAATTAAAAATTTTATAGTAGTTTAAATCAGTTAGCCTATAAAGTTTAGAATCTTGCCAAATACATAACTATATCTCTTTACAGTGCTTAGTAAATTTTTTGCTTTTAAAATATTTTTAATAATTTATATTTTAAAAAAACAATTTTATTGCCTTGGTCTTTCTATGATTCTTGCCTAGCTTTTTATCTTAACTATACATTTTTTCTATGAAGAAAAAATTTTTGCAAATAAAAAAATCCCCGACTAATCGAGGATTTTACTTTAAATTTCATTATTAATTTTAAAATCTAATTTAATTTTCTTAAAATTTCTTCAACTCGCTCTTTTAAGTCAAATAAGTTTTCCCTTATTTCTTTTATTTCACGATTCACGCGAAGGTCTGTGAAGATGTTGTCAAAAATTACATCTACGAAAAAATCATAACTTGTGTCGCTAATTTCTTCATCTAAATTTATTCTCACATCTCCAAGTTCTTTTTTTGCAACTTCTAATTTTTTGCGAATAATTTCGAGGCCTGAGTTGATGTCCTTTATCTTTCCTCTTTTTACAAAGCCAACTATACTTGAGTCTGCAAAAATGTCAAAGATGCCCCACCTACTTGCACTTTCTGTCTCTTTTATTACTGTGTCAATTTCATCTTGCAAATCTAAAAGTGCCTCTCGGGCTTCCTTTATTTCCTTTAAGTCTGTCATCTTTCCTCCTATTCTGGATCTTCTATTTCATTGGACTCCTTAGATATAACTGCCCTGTCGCCAGGATTTAAAATAGTATTGCCCCTTGGCACAATTATTTCTCCACTTGGAGTCTGTACCATTATTATGAGCTCATCTCTTCCAATGTGAATGTCTCTTACTCTCTTATTTGCCCACTTATGTGTCTCAGAAATTTTTATTTCCAGTAGGTCCTCTCCAGTGGCATCAAAATATCCTTCGCCGCCAAGGACGATTACATCGCCATCTCTAAGATAAGTGTCGCCCCTTGGGACAATGCTCTTGCCCTCTCTTTCTATCTTTGCAATTATTATGTTAAAGGCAATTTCTATGTCTGATATTTTTTTATTCACCCAAGGAGAAGTTTTTGATACATGAGTTTTTATAAATTCAAGATCTGTCTTGTCTGAATAATAATTAAAGGTCCTAAGAACTGTGTCGTCTGGGTCATACATGTCAAGCTTTTTCGTGGCAAAGGGCAGGGCCGTTCCCTGGATTAAAAGTGAAAATATACAAATTACAAAAACTATGTGGAAGATGTCAATAGATAGGTTTATATTCCTATTTACAACCATTATGGCAAAGGCAATGGCTGCTGCTCCCCTAAGTCCTGCCAGTGAAATTAGGGTTAGCTGATTTTTTTTCATCTTAAAGGGAGCCATAAGTCCAAAGACTGTAAGTGGTCTTGCCACTAAGAGCATGAAGATTGCAATGACAAAGCCTATTGGTAGAGCCTTTATTATTAAATGTATGTCTGATAATAGTCCCAAGAGGAAGAACATTGCTATTTGGAAAATTGTTGAAAGTCCGTCGTAGAAAAATACTACATCTCTCTTCCTTCTAAATTCGTGGTTGCCAATGTAAATGCCAAGGATGTATAGTGCCAAAAATCCATTGCCGCCAGCTAGTGATGTAAGGGCATAGGTTCCTATCATCATTGTGGCTATAAAAACTGAAAAGAGTCCGTCTTCATCAAGAGATAAAATTTCTATAAGCTTTATAAAAATAAAGCCCAGCAAAAATCCTCCAATTATGCCAAGGACAACTTGTTGCAAAATTATTATTGAAATGGAGACGCTATAGCCTGATAGGAGTGACAAGAAGACCATAGTCATAGTATAGGCTGTAGGGTCGTTAGAGCCACTTTCGATTTCAAGAAGTGGCGCAGTAGAATATTTTAGGTTTAGGTTTTTTGAAACTAAAATATTTGATACGGCTGCATAGTCAGTAGAGGCAACTACTGAACCAAGTAACATTGATTCTAAAAAATCAATTTTTAAAATGTAGTGGCAGAAAAGTCCCGTAAGTATGGCTGTGATAAATACGCCCAAGCTTGCAAGGCTTATGGATTGTCTTGCAGTTGATCGACCCATAGTCCAGTTAGTACCAAAGCCACCATAAAAAATTATTATCATAAGGGAAAGACTTGCAATGTTTTCTGCAACTTTAAAATTGTTAAAATCATAGCCCAGGGCAGAAAAGATAACTCCCATTGCCAAGAACAAAAGCAGGGCAGGAAGACCTGATCTATTTGAAATTTTTGTGGCTATAATTGCTAGTAAAAGTACCACCGTTATAAGTAACAGATTCATTATTTCCCTTCTTTCTTTTAAAAAAGGAACTGCCTAAGACAGTTCCATATTTTTTTATATCCCATTTTTATTAAAATGCTCAAAATTTAAATTTTATTTGCAGACTTAAAGACATAGAAAAGTAAAGCAGTTAAAGCATAAAAGCCAAGTAGTACAAAAAACAAGCTCTTGTTTTTGCTTATTATAGCCATGAGTAGTGTTAAAAAAACTATTAATATAGCAAGGACAATTTGTGCCATCCTAAGAGTCTCATTTATTGCACCTGCACTTGTCTTTATATATTGGTTGGCAAGAACTGAAATCATTATGAGAGTTACTAGAAAAATTACTATTTTTTCTAGTATTTTTAAAATCTTATCTCTTTTCATTTTCACTATTATAGGCCTTAATGCCTTCTCTTAAAATTCTCATTGCCTTTCTCAAGGAATCAGTGTTTAGTACAAAGGCAAGTCTTATCATTTGCCTTCCTTCTTCTTTGTCTTTGAAAAATCCCTTAGCTGGTGCAAACATAAGAGTTTCACCGTCTATGTCGAAGTTTTCAATCATCCAAACTGCAAATTTTTCTGTATCATCTACAGGAAGTTTTGGCATAACATAAAAGGCTCCCTTTGGTTTTTTTACAGTTACGCCAGGAATGTTAATTAGTTCTTCGTAGATTACATCTCTTCTCTTTTGATATTCCTTATTTACAGCTTCAAAATAGCTTTTGTCAATTTCATATAATTTTGCAGCTGCCACTTGTTCAATTGTAGATGAAGCAAGCCTGCAGTTGCAAAGCTTATTTATTCCGTCGTTAAATCTCTTGTTTTTTGATGCAACTGAACCAATTCTTGCGCCACAAGCACCAAATCTCTTGGAAATGGAGTCAATTAAAATTAAATTTTCTTCTAGTCCTTCCACTTCTCCAAAGGACTTATAAGTGTTGCCATCGTAGACAAACTCTCTATAAACTTCGTCTGCAATAATGTATAGGTCGTGCTTCTTTGCAAGATTTACAATCCTTAAAATTTCTTCTTCAGAATAAAGAGCTCCCGTTGGATTAGTTGGGTTGGAAAGTAAAATTGCAACTGTCTTATCTGTAATGTGCTTTTCAATTTCTTCTTCATCTGGGAGAGCAAAGCCCTTGTCTGGATCAGTTTTAAAAGCTTCAAGCTCAATGCCCAGTTGTTCAAAAACTGTCATGTAATTTGTGTAGAAGGGGTCTGTTGTAAGAATAACATCGCCTTCATTGGCAATTACTTGGAAGGTAAATAAAATTGCTTCACTTGCACCGTTAGTGATGTAAATATCATCGGCATCAAATTTTATATTTCTCTTTTTATAATAATTTGCAGTGGCAACTCTAAGCTCAAGAAGTCCTTGTGCGTAAGCGTAAGGAAGAGGTCCCCTCCTAAAATTTTGAAAAGTTTCATAATAAATATCTGGCACATCAATATCTGGAGCCCCAATATTTAGTTCATAAATCTTTTTCCCTTCCTTTTTTGCCTTGTCAGCATAAGGCATAAGCTTTCTTATTGCTGAATATTCTATTTTTTCAATTCTTTCTGATAGTTTCATCTTTTCTCCCTTCCTTGCCATCTAAGGTCCGGTCCGAAAAAACTAATTGGCACAAATTTTTGAAAAACTCTGGAGAAAACTCTGTCTGTGTAAGTTTCTGAAAGTTCCTTTGGCGATAAATTTGTGGAAATTAATGTTTTCTTGCCTCGCAAAAGCCTTGTGTTTATAATGTTAAAAATTTCTGAAGTTGTAAAAGAATTTACAAACTCAATGCCAAGATCATCTACGATTAAAAGATCGGACTCAAAGTACAAATCATACCTATCATCATCTATGTTCTTAAATTTTCTATCTTCAATTGTCTTTAAAACTTCATAGGCAGTCTGATAAATAACTATGACATCCTTATTTATCAGTTCAGCTGCTATTGAGTTAAGTAAAAAGGTCTTGCCCTGACCAGTTGGTCCCCAAAGGAGTAAATTCAAATCATTCTTCTCATCAAAGGTCTTGATAAAATTCTTTGAAAGGGCGAGAATATTCCTCATATTTTCTCTTGGAGACATATTATATTTTTCATAAACTTTTTCAGAAAAAATATTTAAGTCAAACTTGTCAAAATTTTCCTTTTCAAGCATGTAAGAAATGGAGGACATGTCATATAGCTCTGAAACAATTAATTTCTTTAAGCAGTGACATTTCTCATTGTCTTCATTTATTCCTGTGTCGTGACAATCCTTGCAAGTGAATATCTCACTTAGATAGTCTCTAGGATAGCCCATTTTTTCTAAAAAGTCCATCTTTTTGAGCTTTAAATTGTAAATTTTTTCCGATTCCTCAAGGGACTTGTCCTGGTTTGGATTTTTAATCTGCTCAATTGATGCCCGAAGGGCAATATCTCTTATTAGTCCATCAATTTCTCTTATTTCAGGAATTTTTTTGTAAATTTCTTCCAATCTCTTTTCCTGAATTTCTGCATTTTCCCTTCTCAGGTTTTCGTAATAATTACTTATCTTTGCCGTCAGTTCCATAATCAACACCTAATTTTTTAAAGCCTTCACGCTGCTTTCTCATTGCCACATCAAAAAGTTCTTCTTCAGAATACTTGTCAGTTATCTGTTTAAAATTGTGAAAGGCAGTTGGCTTTCTCTTCTTTTTCTTTTGATCCTTCTCTTCGATTTCTTCTACAGAATTTATGCCAAGCTCCTTCCACTTCCTAAGTATGGCGTCAACATAGGAAACATTGGGCTTGGAAATTTTTGAAGTTCTGTTGCAGGCGGCAAGGATTAGGTCCTTTGAAAAATTAAATTCGTCAAACCAAGAATTAATAATATTAAAATCAGCTTGAGAGAATTTTTTGTCCACGCCAATATAGCGCATTACCTTTTTATACCTGTAATATTTTAGGTCGTGCTCAATGTAGGACTTCTCCACATCTTCCATGGTCCTAATGTTGTCCTTGGACCAATTTCTCACTACTTGTTCAACATAGGAAATGTTGTAGATGCCCTTGATCTCTGTTGTGTAAAAAAATGCCTCTTCAATTAAATCTGCTGGCATATTGTAAGAAGTAATCCAATTTATTATGTCAATTTTTTTCATTGGAGCTATGGGCTCTCTCATTAAAAACTCAGCCCTTGTAAGTAGGTTGGCATAGGTTGGATTTTCTACAATTTCTGAATAGCCCTTTTCATCCTTTTTCTCTTCCTTTAAGTTGTAGACATTGTTGATGTAAAGTTCCTTTAAGTTTATAAACTTTACCTTGTCCCCTTCAAGCTCAACTATGCCCATCTTTTGCCAATACTGCCAAGCCCTATTGACATCAGACTCCAGTATGCCAAGGTAATCGGCGAGCTTTTCGTTAGTGATGTCTTCTCTATTTTCTTTTGCAAATTTGTAGCCTAAAATATAAACTTTTACAAATTCGCCATTGGCGCCAGGCATAAAATCATTTATAAAAATATTTTCTAGGGAAGTTTCTCCTAGGTCGTATTTATTTTTTTCTAGTAAAAACATATCTCACCAATCTCTTTCCAGGTCTAATTCCATTTTTATGGCATAGTTATAAGTTCTGTTAAAAATAATTTTAAAAGACTCACTGTGCTCTTTAAAGTCGGGATTATTTTCGTCGTAATTGCCATTAGTAAAGCGCATGAGAAATTTATTTTTCTCCTTAAAGCCCAGGCTCTCATAAACTTTTATGGCTCTCTCATTATAAGTTGCGGCAAATAAAATTATCTTTCTAAAACCTCTCTTTTTTAAGTCATCTAAAAAAATCTTAAGAATTTTTTTGCCAATGCCCCTATTTATATAAGAGGGATCAAGAACTACTCCCAGCACTCCTCTTTTTAAAAATTTGCTGATGTTTTTTAAAGAAAGGTAGCCAATAATTTTTTCTTCAAGGAGAACTACATAGTATTCCGAGAAGGCCTTGTTGGTCTTCCACCTGTACCAGTCCTCAATATCTTTTTCTCTCTCTTCAAGAAAATTATATTCTAAAAATAAAATTGAGTCATGTCTTCCCCAATTTCTAAAAGTAAAAACATCCTCTAAAGTCATTTTTCTAAAAGTCAGAGCTGAAAAATTTTCCATAGGAGCCTCCTGCAAGTTATTATATACTATTTTCTCATCTCTATAAAGAAGTATCGCCTTTTTAAATTTTTTCCTGGCAATTTTTCTTTTTATATATAAAGTTTAATTTTATTTCATTTTTTTTAATTTATGTTAAAATAAAGTAAGGTAAATAAAAAAAATTATACAATTCGTAACGGGGAGAACTTTTATGAGAAAAAATGAAAATTTAGATGAAATTGATATCGAAATTTTGGAACTCTTGAGAAAAAACGGAAGGATGAGCCACGAAGATATTTCGAAAAAATTAAATCTTACAAGGCCTGCCATCCATAGAAGAATATATAAGATGGAAGACGCTGGTTTTATTAAGGGCTACAAGGTCCTAGTTGATTGGCAAAAAATCGGCTACAATGTAGACACTTATGTCCTTGCCAAGGTCAATACAAATGACTTCAAGGGACTCATATCCAAAATCATGGAAATAAAAGATGAAAAATTTAAAATTTTTGAATGTTATAGGGTTACAGGAGAGCACTGCATTATGCTTCGCATAAAAACTGTAAACACTTCCGACCTCACTAGGTTTTATGATATGATTTTAAAGATAGATGGAATACTTGACACGAAAACTCTATTGATTTTGTACTCAGAAAAGGGAAACGACGAAATTTTTACAAAAATTGATAAAGAATAAAGGATGGTTTTATGGAAGAGAAAATACTCGTAGTAGACGATGAATCTGCAATATCTGATATTATAAAATTTAATTTTGAAAAGGAAGGATACATCATTGACACTGCCGACAACGGCAAAAGTGCCATTGAACTTGCAGGTGAAAATAATTACGATTTAATTCTACTTGACATTATGATGCCAAAATTAAACGGCTTTGAAGCCCTAAGAGAAATTAGAAAGTCCTCTGATGTGCCTGTCATTATGTTGACAGCAAGAGAAGATGAAGTGGATAAGGTCCTTGGCCTTGAACTTGGGGCAGACGACTATGTGGTAAAGCCCTTCTCTATGAGAGAACTCCTTGCCAGAGTCAAGGCAGTACTAAGGCGCTTTGATGCCCAAGAAAAAAAGGAAGAAGACACAAGAGTTTTAAAGGTCATGGACCTTGAAATCGACTTAAATAAATACCAAGTTAGAAGAAAGGGCGAAAATATTGAGTTGACTCTTCGCGAGTTTGAACTTTTAAAATATTTAGCTTCACACCCAGGCGTAGTCTTTTCAAGAGAAGAACTCCTTGAAGAAGTTTGGGAATATGAATACTATGGCGATATAAGAACAGTGGATGTTACTGTGAGAAGACTCCGCGAAAAAATCGAAGATGAAAACAAAGACTTTAAATACATCAAGACTAAAAGAGGAGTTGGATACTTATTCGCATCAGATAATGGTGAAGGCTAATGAACCACTCTATTAAATCGAGATTTATTTTAATTTATGTTGTACTTGTTTTGATTTCCATGTTTATTGCATCTACCTTTATAATCGATAGGCTTGAAAATGTGCAAATCGAAACTGCAACTACTGCCATGGTAAAAACCATGGACACCCTTGCAACTACAACATCAGCTTTTTTTAAAGATAATAATTATAAAACACTACCCCAGCTTGACCAAACCCTAAAAGACTGGGGTATTTCCAGTGAAGAATCTGCCTACATTATCTCCTCTGATGAGGCACCAAAAATTCTTGCCTCCACAAAAAATATTTCACAAAAGGACTCCATGGATGCCTATTCCTTTAAGTCCATAGAGCCAAAACTTGTCATGGACGCACTAAAGGGCAAGACTCGCGAAAAAATTGTGGAATACAAAAACGAAGGCAATGTAGAAAAACATATTGCTAGACCAATTTTATCTGGCGACGGAAAAATTCTCGCCATTATTTATATGACGAGAAACCTAAATTCTATTTACTCTGTAATCGAAGACTCCAAGGTAATAATTACTTACGCAACAATAATTTCCCTTATCACAACTTCAATTTTGGGATATTTTATTGCCAACTCCATTACAGGTCCCATTCGTACTCTCACAAAAAAGGCAAAGGCCATGGCAAAGGGTAACTTTAACCAAAGCGTTGAGGTAAAAAGTGACGACGAAATTGGTGAACTTGGTCTCATGTTTAACTTCTTAACTAAGGAACTTCGCGAAACTATAGAAAAGATGGACCTTGAAAGGTCAAAGCTTGACACAATTTTTAACTACATGGCTGAAGGCGTAATTGCCATTGACAGAAACAACAAACTCATTCACGCCAACTCCATTGCCAAGAAAATTTTAAATATTTCTGAAAAGGACTTTAACCGTGAAATAAATTTAAAAAGTATAAACCTCTACAACATTGACTACAAAAATGAGGAGACTTTAAAGGGTGAAGAGCTGACAAAAATTTCTGACACCTTTTATAAAATCAAGTACGCACCCTATAAGTCCGATGCTCTTATAAATTCTGGGCTTATAATAGTATTACAAGATGTAAACAAAGACCACATGCTTGACATTATGCGTAAAGAATTTGTGGCAAATGTAAGTCACGAGTTAAAGACTCCTATTACAACTATAAAATCTTACACAGAAACTCTTCTTGACAGCGACTTGGACAGGGAATCTGAAAAGAAATTCTTAAAGGTTATTGACAGAGAAAATTCAAGAATGTCTAGGATTGTAACAGACCTATTATCTCTATCAAACATTGACTACAACAAGGACAACTTACATCTTGTTAAGTTTGACACCTACGAATTTATTGACGAGGCAATTGAGTCACAATCTCTACTCATTACGCAAAAAAATCACAAAATAGAACTAGACATAGCCATGGATGTAAAAGACATTTATGCCGACAGAAATGGGGCAGACCAAATTCTTACAAATATTATCTCCAACGCCTGCAAGTACACGCCAGAAAATGGAAAAATTTCCATCACTGCCAAAAATCTTGACGACTTTGTTGAGATAAGAGTAACTGACAACGGCATAGGCATACCTAAGGAAGACTTGCCGCGAATTACAGAGAGGTTTTACCGCGTTGAAAAAGGAAGAAGTAGGGAAATGGGAGGCACTGGTCTAGGCCTATCTATTGCCAATGAAATGATAAAATCCCTTGGCGGAAGTCTAAAGGTTGAATCAGTCTTTGGTCAGGGCACAAGTATTAGGCTCCTATTTAAAGCAGGTGATGAAGATGAAGAAATTTCATAAATCTTTATCCACCCTTGCCATAATTTTTTTGATCCTCCTCTTAGTTTTTCAATCGAAAAATCTTTGGCTATCCTTTGACACAAGGGACGAAAGCCAAAAAACTATTGGCGATGTAAATGAATTTTTAAAGGAAATTTTAACTCCCCAAAGGATTATTGCAAACTTTGGCGAGAGGGACCACTACATGACAACTGACCTGGGAGAATATTGGAAGGAAACTGCCGAAGACATTTCAGAAAAACTCCAAAGGGCAACTTCTGAAAATTTAAAATTAATTGACACTGAAGAGTATTTAAATCTTCAAAAGGAAAAATCTCTGGTCTTTAAATTTAATTCGCCCCTATCAGGCTCAGTTTTTGTAAATTTAATTGGCGACGACAGAAATTCCAATGACATAAACCTAAGCGTGGACTCCATTTATATATCTGACACTGGAGAAATTTACATCTCTGGCAGCAAAAGTTTTTACAAGCTTATGGACATCAAGGTGGACTTTCCCATTGAGGACATCTTAACTGAAGTAAAGGCCAAGGGTCTTCGTGCCATAAACTTTTATGAAGCCTATGGAATTAAAAAGGACATCTACATTCCCGACGAGGACTACCTCTCTCTCCAAGAGGTTTCCTATGTGTCTGGTCTCTATAATTTGGAAGAGGGCAAGAAGTCAACTCTTGCCGAAAGATTTTTAGATGTGCCCATTGACTACATCAGAGAAATAACTGTAGACGGCAAGAACACCTACATCTATGAAAATGAGTACCTCTCCCTTTCCTCTGAGGGCATAATAGAATATTCTCTTGAATCACTTTTTGATGTGAAGTCAAGAGACCTCAACAAGTGCCTAGACAGGGCTGTGGAATTTATTGCCCAAAAAACTGGCATAAGCTCTGGCATTTATCTTGAGAAGATTGAGCCCTGCGACTACAACGAAAACCTTGGCTACAGATTTTTCTTTAACCTAAAGGACGGACAAATACCTCTAGTTCTCCCTTCAAAGGACCACAGCTTTATAGAAATTGATGTCTACTCTGAGTTTGTAAAAAATTATCGTGAGTACTACATCAGAAAGGACGACAACCCAATTTACAAGAGAGAAAAAATTTATCTGGAAGCCATTCACAGGATCATAAATAAAAATAGTGACCTCTTTGATGACAAGAAGGCCATGGATGTCCTAGCTTCTGTAGACAATTTAAACCTTGTCTACCTAAGCTTTAGTAGCAAGGAGGCAGAGGCACCCATGCTTGTCTACGAGATGACTTATATGGGAAATATTTATTATTTTAACACTGAAAGTGGAAAGCTAATGATGGTAAGGTAGTATTATGGATTGGAAAAAAATTAAAAAAATTTTAATAATAGCCCTCTTAGTTGCCAATGCAATTTTATTTTGCTACTCAAATTACAATAATTTTAGGCTGAGAAATGAATCCACTAGAATAGATTTTGTAAGGGAAGTTAGTGACCTCTTGGCAGAAAAAAATATTGAGCTTGACACAAATATACCAAGGCGAAGTAAAAAACTTCCTTCAGTCCTAGTTTCCTTTGAAACATCATCAGAAGAAGACATCAATGACAGATACTTTAGGGGCAAGGGCAAGGTGGCAAGACCAAGTACAGACCTTGCAGAGATTTCTCTTGGCGACGAATATGTTAACCTACTAAATGGCAGGAGGGTTTTCTATGAAAATAGGAACAAGGAAAATAAATATAAGCTAGATAGCCTTGAAGAGGCGCAAAATATTGCCCAAAAATTTTTATTGGACAAAAAATATGACACTAGAGACATTTATCTCTCCTACTACCAAGTAGATGGCGACAAATATATTTTAAATTACACAAAAATTTTCGACTCCTTGCCAGTTGAGTCTTCCTATACAAATTTTGTCATCGACTCAAGAGGGGTCATGTCCATGGATAGGCTCTGGCTTGATGTCTTAAATAAGTCTGAACAAAAAATACATCTGGCGCCAGCAGGTCGCGCCTTACTATCTCTTTTAAATAAGACAGAATACTACAACAAGACCATAGAAAAAATTTCCCCTTGCTTTTACTTTAATCCCGAAGACCAGGGCTATATTGAAGACATAACACGGGCAGTAAATGGTCGTGCCATACCTGCCTGGAAGGTGAAATTTACAGACGGAGAATACACTGTCCTCTCCAATTACTAAGCTTAACAAATCACAGAGCCTGTGATAAAATAAGCTTTGGAGGTTTTTATGAAATTTTGCTCTTTGGCAAGTGGCTCATCAGGCAACTGCCAATATATTGAATATAAAAATACAAAAATAATAATAGATGCTGGACTTTCTGGCAAAAAAATCGAAGAAAACTTGGAAGAAATTGGGGTAAAGGCAAGTGAACTTGACGCAATCTTTGTCACACACGAGCACATTGACCACATAAAATCTGTGGGCGTCTTGTCCAGAAGACACAAGCTAAAAGTTTTCTCCAACATGATGACCCTAGATGCCATGCTGCCAACAGTGAAAAAGCTTGACCCAAAGAAGACCTTTATCTTTGAAAATGGCAAGAGCTTTACCTTTAAAGACTTGGAGATCATGCCAATATCCACCTTCCACGACTGTGCAAGTGGCTGTGGCTTTGTCATAAGTGGCGACAAAAAAATTTCCCTCTTGACAGACACAGGCTGGGTCAACGCTGATGCCATGGAAAAAATGGATGGGTCAGAACTTTTTTATCTTGAATCCAACCACGATGTGGACATGCTAATGCAGGGGACCTACCCCTACCAAACAAAGCAAAGGATCTTGTCCACTAAGGGCCACCTTTCCAACGAAAACGCGGCAGAAGTCCTATCAATGATCTTAAAAAAGAAAAAAGAAAAAATTCTCTTGGGCCACCTTTCAGCTGACAACAATTTGCCAGACCTTGCCCTAAAGACCATAAACGACCTGCTCTTGCAAGACCACAAGGAAGAAAGCGTGGACTACACCATAGATGTTGCGCCAAGATTTTCGCCATCGGAAGTCTTTGAGCTTTAAAAAATTTTTAAAGGGAGGAAAAATTTGAACATATTAGTTACTAATGACGACGGAATTAACGCCGAAGGCATAGAAGTCCTTGCAAAGGCACTGATAAAAGAAGGCCACAAAGTTACAATTGCGGCGCCAAATGTAGAAAACTCTGGCAAGTCTCATGCCATAACTTTTAAGAGCCCCCTAATAGTCCAAGACGCCAAGCTTGAAGGTCTTGAGGGCGTAAGAAGCCTATGCGTCTATGGGACGCCAGCTGACTGCGTAAGGGCAGCTGTGCATTTACTTGACGAAAAATTTGATTACTGCTTCTCTGGCATAAATTCTGGCTACAACACTGCCACAAATGTTCTCTACTCAGGCACAGTTTCAGCTGCCATCGAAGCAAATTTATTTAACATACCAGCAATTGCAGTGTCAGCCCAATGGGTGAAGGGTCACTCCAAGTTTGACTCAGCAGCAAAAGTTGCCATGGATGTCTTTAATAAACTTGAGGACTTTAAAAAGCTTCAGGTCCTAAATATAAATGTGCCCTACCTTGACTACCAAGACTTAAAGGGAATAGAAGTCTGCAAGGTTGGCGCCGATGTCATGTCCATCTACGACATATCAGAAGACGGCGAGGGCTACAACATGAAGCTAAAGGGCTTCCCGAAGGAGAACAACGGCAAGGACTCAGACATCTATTATCTGGGACAAGCTTATGCAACAGTTAGCCCACTTCTTTACGATGTGACAAACCTAACTCTAATAAATGAGTTAAAGGAAATTTTAAAATAAGTTTGGAGAGAAAATCGTGAACTACAAATTTACTTTGATCTTTTTAATAATTTTAATTTTTGGAATAATTTTTAGAACTATTATGTAATGCGGAAAAAATATTGTAAGCTGCTAAAAATAATATGTGAAGACTAATAAAAATATGTGAAGACTAATATAAGATGAGATTTAAAAAGTCCTGGCGACTTTTTATTTTTTTGCTATAATTTAGTAAAGAGGTGATAGCGTGAAAAAATTTATACCTATAATTTTTGCCCTGGTCTTAATATTTTCTTCTTGCAATAAAAAAGAAAAGAGCCTATATGACTTTAAGACAGATTTTGTGGGCGACAACACAAGGGTCTCACAAATAGTTTATAGACAAGCCTATCCTAAAAATTTTGAGACGGGAGAGATAAAAATCCTATCAGAAAAAGAGCCCTATGGCTTAAAGGTCTTCTGCAAAAATTTTGAAGATATAGAAAAAGAAGACTTATTCAAAAATGCAGCCACGACCTTTGCCCTAATAAAAAATTTAGGCAATTTATCTTATGTGGATGCTGACGAAAAAGAAATCTTTAGCTTTAGTCGAGCTGAAGTGGAAGAAGGCCTTCAAAAAGAAGAGACAAGTCTTGACAAAATATCAGAAAGCCAAGAAAACCTAGAAAATTTTATAAATAAGTAAAAGAACTCTCTCAGAAAACTGGGAGAGTTTAATTTTGCAAATCTTTAGAAAATTATTTAAAAAATTTATTTAGAAGCTAATAAAAAAGTGGGGGAGACCTAAAAATTTTCTCCTGTCACAAATTTCCAATTAAGAAAAAATTAACAGAGGCAAAAATTTTACCAGCAAAAATTTTGGAAGAAAATTTAAAAAGTGCAAAAACTTTCATCCCTTGAAAATTTTTTAAATAAAAATATCTGTTAGAGATTTACTCCCCAACAGATATTATAAAGCAAAAAAAGAGAAGGATCACTCCTTCTCTAATTTTTTTCTATCTAGGATTTCTTTGAAACTTAGCTTTAACAATTTCAAATCCATCTGTGTTGATGTTAAATAGATTGTTGTCTTCCTTAATCCAGTGTGCCCTGTAAAGGTCCTTCTTGTATAAGAAAGTGTTGCTTGCACAAAGAATATCTTCGTAAGACCACATATCCTTCTTGACATCTTTGTAAGTTATTAGATTCTTGTCATTGTTTATAATATAAGTCTTGTCTAGAACCCTATTGAAGGCCTTGTTAGAAACTGCAGCAACTTCTTCTCTTGGGATGAACTTGTCGCCTTCATAAGTTGCAAGTCCGTCAGAGTAAATCTTTAACCAGCCTTCCTTGTAAGCTGCTTCGATTTCTGCCATTGCCCAGTGTCCATCTTTAAGCTTCATGTGGTTGCCACTAACATCTCCAAGTTCTTGGAATCTCTTAAGAGTAGCAATCCATTCATTTCTTGTGATCTTATCTTGTGGCTTAAAGTTGCCATCGTCATAACCAGCAAATACCTTAGCTTCAGTTACAATCTTGACAGCTCTAGTGTACCAAGCTTCTCCAATGTCCTTATAAGGAAGTTTGAAGTCTTTGTTGTACTTGTAGCCATCTTCAACAAGAGCGTTGGCAAGAATTTGCGCTGCTTCAGCACGAGTCAAACCATCCTTAGGTCTAAAGTCGCCCATGAAACCTTGCATATACCTTACCTCTTTGATATAAGCATTGTCAGCAATTGGTACAGGAACCTTAACAATCTTTTCTTGAACTATAGTCTCGTACCTAATTTCAGGATACCTTGGAATATAAGGTAAGTCAGGATAGTTTGGATTCCATGGTTTTGGATAATCTGGGTTCCATGGATTTGGATCCCATGGATTTGGTTTATCAGGATTTGGCTTATCAGGGTCTGGTGTTGGTGGAGTAGTAGTCTTTTCCCATTGAGCTGTCAATGTTACATCACCTGTTACAGTAATTGTAGCTCCTGGTTGAACTGTTGTACCATTATCTAACTTCCAACCCTTGAAAGTATATCCAGGATTTGTAAATCCATTTGCCTTTACAGTATAAATTCCTCTTATATCTGTATCATCTGCCATTGTTCCTGTTGCAGCATCTGCACCCTTATCATAGATTACTTTATAAGTTTTTGCTGGTGCCTTGTAAGTGTTAGTTAAAGTTAAATTATCATCACTATAACTTACTGTGTAGTTTTCAGGTACATTTACTTCTTCTGCATAGTAAGTGAAATCTCGTCCGCTTGGATCTTGTTTAGCAAGCTTTTCAAACTTGTGAGTTTGTGTATCTTCACCCTTAGCTGTTGTAGTAAAGCTATCTACCTTTTCTTGGAATACTTTGCCATTTAATCCATAACCTGTTCTCCAAAGTTGGATTTCTGTGGCTGGCTTTTCTCCGCCAACCCAAACTTTTGTAACAGTTACATCAATGATGTTGTCATTTGTTTCATTTTCGCCAGGTATTTTATTCTTGTTAGTAACCGTAATAGAACCATTTGGATTTTCTTTTGTTAAAGTTTCTTTAGCCTTAGAATACTCAGCTTTATAACCCTTAGAGTCAGTTTCTTCAACTGTATAGTCACCATAAGCTAATTTATCTAAAGTCTTAGATTCATTGGCAGCTAATTCGAATGTTTCCTCATAACCATAAGGTCCAGTTACTTTAAACTTAAACTTCAATGGCTCGCTAGCTGCTGGTGCTGGTGCACGCATCATTGAAAGAGCTTTTAATGCCACTGGTTCATTTTCCAATTTCTTAGTAATAGTTAATTTACCAGCCTTATCTGTACCTGGATCTGTCGAATCTCCCTTAAGCTTGTTAGTTAAGTTTAGAGTTCCTTCTCCACTTACAGTCCAATTATCTTTTTCAGTTGAGTTAGTAAATACTTCTTTTACAAAGTAAGTGTATTCAACTCCATTAGCATCATACTTATCAACTTTGCTAAATGTTACGCTGTTATTTTCCAATGCAGTTGCTTCTTTAACTATTTCTTCAGTGCCAGCTTGACCAGCCTTTCTCCAAAGCTCAAATTTAACTTCTGGAGTTGTGAAGTTTGGAGTGTTTCCTTCTGCGTCTTGCCAAGCCTTTGTAGCTGTAATGTCAATTTTTTCTTGTTTTGGTATAAACTTTTTGTAGCTTGCAGTGAATGTCGCTGTGTCTACAATACCAGTTGTCGGTACTGTTGGTGTCCACTTGTCAAAGGTCTTATCAGTATCTTCTACTTTCTTTTGAGTATCATTAGGATCATCTTTTACAGGCACTGCCTTAATTTCATCAAGCTTAGACTTAAGATCTGTATCTGTATAAGGAGTTCCCTTTAATACATCTATAACTTTCTTTTGTTCTCCGTCAGCAGTTCCAATTCTACCTGCATCTGTTGCATCAAAAGTCAATCTTACATATTCAGGATCTGGTTTTTCTGTTGTAGGATTTTCAATAATCTTTGGAAGTTCTTTATAAACTGCAGTGTATTCGTGCTTAGTAACTTCTGTTCCGCCTTCTCCAGCTTCAACTAAAGTTGCATCATTCTTAACTTCCGGATCCCATTTAACAAACTTGTAGTTATTTGCATCTGCTATTGCTTTAAGATCTTTAACCTTGTTCTGTAGATCTTGATCATTAAATGGAGTGCCCTTCAATACATCAAAGGCATAGACTTTATTGTCCTTTACTTTACCTTGAACAGTATTATTCTCTGCATCCTTGCCAACTGCATTGAAGATAAATCTTACATAGTCTGGTTTTGGATCTTGATCTTCAGTTCCAGGTGTAACGTCGATGATCTTATCCTTATTTACATAAGTTGCGTTATAAGTGATTGTCTTGCCATCAGCTGACATTCCATTTTCTGCTGTTGCATTTTCAACTAGAGTATTGTCCTTTAATACTATTGGATCCCAAACATTAAATTTCAATTTAACATTGTCTGCTACTGGTTTAATGCCATCAATCTTTGTTTGAAGATCTGAGTCACTGAATCTTGTTCCCTTCAATACATCAAAGATAACTTTTTGTGCTGTGCCAATCTTACCTGTTGTTGCATTGTCTTTTGTATTTGCATCAAATACAAAGCGGATATAATTGTCGTCAATTTCACCAGGTGTTGTTGGGTCTTTATCAATTATTTTTTCTGCATTTTTATAAGTTGCAGTGTAAGTTGATTTTGCAACATCTGTATCAGTATTAGGGAATTCTGGATTCCAATTGTCAAATACCTTAGTGTTGTCTTTGTAAGTTGGTAGAATCTTCTTTACAAGATTTTGAAGGTCAGTATCCTTGTACTTAGTTCCTTCTAATACATCGATATATTTTTCTTGGTTCTTGCCAATCTTACCATCTCCTGTTGCATCGAAAGTAAGTCTTACATAGCCAGGATTTGGCTCTGGTGTTGTCGGATCTTCGATAATTTTATCTTTTGCATTGTATTGGGCTGTGTGAGTTGTATCAGCATCATACTTAGTCTTAACTGCAGGAGACCATTCTGTGAATGTGTAGCCGCTGTTTGGAGTAACTTTTGGTGCATCAAATTTAACGTCTGTATTTTTTAATACCCAGTAAGTTGTTGTGCCTGTCAAAGTTCCTCTTGCAGGATCTTGTGTATCAACATCTGCTTTAAAGTCAACTTTTACATAGTTTGTTGTATCTTTTGGATCTTCTGTAAGAACTTTCTTCAAATATTTTGCTGTAATTGTTGTTTCACTAGCAAAAGTATCCCTTACAGTTGTTAAAGCATTGTCACCGGAAGTTGTCTTGTCACCATAAGTCCAAGCCATGTGTTTGTAGTCATCATTTGCCGTAACCTTTGGCGCATTTAGTGTAACTTCTTTTTCCGGATTTACCCAATAAATATAAGTTTCAGTGTTTGCTATTGAGCCATAGTCGCCAGCTACAAATGTTACTTTTACAAAGTTATCTGGTACATTTGGTTTATCTTCGCCAGGTTTTTGTGGAACAACATTATCTCCATTGTAAGTGTAAGATGCTACGTGTTTAGTGCCCTCAGTATATTTATCTTTAACTGCAGGTGTCCACTCTTTAAAAGCATATTTTTCTTTAATATCAAGCTCTGGAGTAATATCATTAGGATCAATTGTTTCATCCTTTAGTACCCAAACTTCTGCATTAGAACCTGCTTTTATACTTCCTTGTGCTGCCGGGTCAAAAGTAACTTTTACATAATCCTTATCTTTTGGATCTTTTGTTTCAATTATCTTCTTATATTGAGCCTTGTGTTCAGTATCTTCGCTATAAGAAGTTTTAACTGCTGGATCATATTTAATAAATTTCCAGCCAGGATTTGCTGTAACTGTTGGTTCTGTAAATGATACTGGAGTGTCTTTTAGTACCCAGTAAGATTTTACTATTTTATCTTCTGGCAACTTACCATTGCTTTCAGCATTGAATTTAACTTCTACATAAGCATCAGTATCTGTTGTTGGTTTTTCTTCCAAAACTTTCTTTAGATATTTTGCAGTGATTGTTGTTTCTTCAGCTGTGAAAGTATCTGTTACAGATTCAAGTGTTTTAACTTCTTTATCCTCTGTAGCACTAGGAGTTAACTTGTAAGTCCAAGCTACATGTATGTAGTCATCATTAGCTGTTACCTTTGGTGCTGTTACTGTAACTTTAACATTTGGTTTTACCCAATAATTTACCGTTTCATTAGAAGCAATTGTTCCATTTGTTCCTTGGTTAAAGACTACTTTTACAAAGTCCTTAGGAACGTCTGGCTTATCTTCGCCAGGTTTTTGTGGAACTACATCCTCGCCTGTGTAAACAAAGACTGCATTGTGAGTTTTGTTTTCACTGTAAGAAGTTTGAACTGCTGGATCCCATTCTTTGAAAGTATAATTTGCCTTTGCTTCTACTGCAGGAGTTTTTAATTCTACAATTTCATTCTTTAGAACCCAATAAGTTGCTGTTTCGTCTGCTTTAATCTTGCCTTGGCCTTTAGCAACAAAGTCAACTTTTACATAGTTTTCTGTATCGTTAGGATTTGTTGTTTCAACTTTCTTTAAATACTTGGCTGTAATATCTGTATCTGCTGCAAAAGTATCCTTTACAGTTTTAATTGCATCTGTTCCACTTGTTGTCTTGTCTTGGCTATTTACATTGTATTTCCAAGCAGTGTGTTTATAATCTGCATTTGCTGTAACAGCTGGTGCAGTTAGCGTTACTTCTTTATCTGGATTTACCCAGTAAATAGTTGTTTGAGATGCAGAAATTATTCCGTGGTCGCCTTCCTTAAATGTTACCTTAACATAGTTGTTAGGAACCACTGGCTTATCTTCGCCAGGTCCTTGTGGAACTATATCTTTTGGATATTTATATTGAGCAGTGTAAGTTAAATCAGTTTTGATTTCAGTTGTCTTATCTAATTCGACATTACTAGCGTCTTTCCACTTAGGAGTATCTACTTCATAATTTGTGTTTGGAGTCACTGTAGGTTCAGTGATGTCATTCATGGTTTTTACAGGATCTGCCTTTGGATTTACATAAAACTTTGTTGTACCACCTAGCGTTCCATGATCACCAGGTAAAAACTTAACAGTTACATATCCGTCTGGCTTGTCATCATCTGTATCTGGTGTGTTATCTGGAATTATGTCATCAAGTCCTGTGTATTGTGCTGTGTAAGTTAAATCTTTTGTGATCTCTGTTGCTGTAGCTAATGCATTACCTTCAGCATCTTTCCACTTAGGATCAGCAACTTTAAATCCTTGCTTAGCTGTAATAGTTGGCTGTGTAATTTCTGCCATAGTTTTTGCAGGGTCTGCCTTTGGATTTACAAAGAATTTCCTTGTGCCTTCTAATTTTCCTCTGACATCTTCTCCTGTATGAGTAGCATCGTCAGCTAGGAATTTAACTGTTACATATCCTGCTGGTTTGTCATCGTCTGTATCTGGTGTTGGGTCTGGAATGATATCATCAAGCTTTTCATAGTAAATCTTGATAGTTGCCTTATTGTCTAGGGCATATTTTGAATTTGCAGGGTTTAGTTCGATTCTGTTGAACTTATAGCCTATAAGAGTAGGTGCTGTATCTGCCGTAAATACGTCTTTAGCTATTGGATCGTCTAATTTGCCTTCTTTTTCTGTTGGATATTTTTTATCTAAAGTTAATTTATTTCCTTCTCCATCAACGTCTTTTCCGTCTTCAGTGGATATAAATTTAAATTCATCACCAATAGACTTGCCATCTAAGTCAAGATAGGAAATTAGGGCACTTGCCTTGCCATAGTTGGCATAGAACACTTCAGCATCATCCCAATCATTTTGGTTCTTAAGTTTTATTACATAGCCTTCATCAACTGTTGTTCCATTTGTTGCAGCAGTTTGCCACTCTATGAAGTTTTCATTTGCCTTACTTGGCTTTCCATATTTTTCTTCTACTGTTTGTCTAACTTCTTCAAAGGTTATAGGTTCAGGAGTATCGCCATTGCCATTGCAGTACACATAGACAGTAACTTTTTCTTTTCCACCTGTAAATTCACCTGTATTAGCATCAAATACAACTGGGAAGTGAACCCATGATGTTGATTTGTCATCTGTGGTTACTTTCTTAAAGTATGGATAAGTTATTGTATCTAGTTGATCAGGATTTGTCGGATCTTTATATTTTTCACCCTTTATTTCACCTCTTGTTGAAGCGATGTAACCCTTGAAAGCAGGTCCTTTTTGGGCAAAATCTTCATCTCTAACAGATTCGCCTAGCTTTCCTTCTCTTGTATCGGGATATTCTAGTCCGTCTTTGTGATATTCAGCTTTTATTGGTTGTTTATTTTCGTCAACGTAAATAATTTTAACTACGCCTTGTTTTTCTTTTTCATATTGGGCTTTGATGGTTGTCTCGTTTTTAAATTGATATCTTGGTTTTTCTGCAAGTTTGTATTCAGTGTCAGTACCATCAATTAGCCATTTAGTAAAGACATAGCCATCTGTTGCTGTCGGATCTGATCCTGGAATAACAACTTTTGCGTCTGGATTTACATAGTAGACTGTCTTTTGTGGGTCTTTAGCCTTTGTTGTTGGGTCAAGTGTTACTTTTACATAATCACTTGGTACATAGAAAGGCTTGTCCGTCAAAGTCTTGGCTTCGTAAATATTTTTAATAACTTTTATAGGAATTTCTACTTTTTGGCTTGTACCATTTGCGTGAGTAACTTTTGCTGTTACAGTTTCTTGTCTACTAGGTTTATTGCCATCATCTTTTTCTTGTAACTTTCCATATAGATAATCTTTTGCTTCAGCATCAGTTTTATATTCATTAGTTCCGTCAAATAATTCAAATATATCGTCTGCTGTTAGTTCTTGAAGAGTTCCACTTGCGTCTTTAATCTTAACATGTTTCTTTAAAGTTCCAAGTGTAGGAATAAAGTCGTTTGTATATTCTGTTGCTCCATCAGCCTTGTAAGATTCATGAACAGTCAATTCTTCTGCTGTAATTTGGTTATTGTCCCAAACTGCATAGAAAGTCTTTGCTTCTTTGATATTTGCAAAATCTGCATCTGTAACAGGATTTTTTCCATCCTTATCTTTTGCCCATCCTTTAAAAGTTTCCCTGTCCTTTGTTGGGTTTTCAGCCTTATCAATTAAAGTGCCTTCATAGTCAACTTCTTTTACAATTTTTTGGTCTGCATTTTCGTCTGTAATAGAAGCAAACTTACCCCCATTGGCATCAAAAGTGACAGGAATGACTTCTGTCATAGTAAGCTTTCCACCTGTGATTACATCATAGCTGAAGTCGTATTTAAACTTGTGATTTCCATCACTAACAGTTTTATTTGCTGTATCAAAAGTTAAGCCTGCTGTGGTTTCATCAATTTTGACATCTGGAGTTTTTTCTAGATAATATGAAATTACAAGATCAGGGTCAAAGTCATTGTACCAGTCTCTTATAATTTTAGTATCTTTATCATTCTTAGGTAATTCTACACTAACTGGAGAAACGCCATCCCCTTCATCATCAAAGGCAAAATTAGCCTTCATGCCTGGTCTACCTGCTTCAGCCACACCTGTATGCCATTCAGACTTAAACTTTGTTGATGCGATTTGTTGGTAAGTGAGTCCTAGTGTTATATTTGCAATTATCTCACCATCTGAATTTTCAGGTGAAAATGTTGGTGAAGAGCCTTCAGTTCCAAAAATTACTTCAGTCAAAAGTTTAACTTTATCTGAGACTCTCTCATCAATTCTTACTTCATATTTGTAAGGCTTCAAACTCTTGGAAAATAAAGGTAATTTAGTTGGATTACCTGCTCCATCAGACCAAGTATACTTTCCTTCTTTGGTAATTTGTAACATATAATATAAGCCAGTATCTGTGCTTGATTCCTCATCCATTTGCCTAAAGATTATTTGGGCAGGATTTGGATTTCCGTTTTCATCTACTCCAAATATTTCATTCCATTGGAAGTCATTTCCGTCAAGTCCTTTTAGATCTAGCTTTGCACTTACATTTCCAAAGTATTTTGGTTTATCTGCGTCCTTTGGTTCGTTGTTATCTCCAAAATATGGTCCTTTGCTAAATAATCTAGTTCCAGCTTTAATAGGCCCTTGCTTCCTATTTTTAGCCGCAATCCTATTTAATTCGTTCATTATCTTTGCATCATAGCTTTTTCCATCTATCATACCGACTTTAACATATTTGTCTTGAGGAAGACTTTTTTCTTCCTCAGCAAATATATTTTGTGGTATGAAAATTTGCAATATCATTATCAAAGCTAAGAACAAAGAAGTTATTCTCTTACTCATTTCTTTTGTCATTTTACTCTATACTCTCTTTCTTCAGACCTAATACCATTTTTAACTGCATAAATCTTAATTTCATCACCTTTACTTAATCCTCTGCCTATTTCTTTCTTTATATAAAACATATTCATACGTCCTCTATTAGAAGCTTTGATAATCGTATTATTTGGTATACTGTCTCCTGTTATTTCAAGATATCCATCTGCTCCATCTGTCAATACACTAATAATAATGTTGTTTGCATTTGGCATTGGTCTAATTATTTGTATATCTGGTCTTTCTTTTTCTGAATCATCAATTATTGTATCGCTTATAAAGCTTACTTTTTTATCCTCATCTTCTGTTTCCATGCTCCAACCTTTGAATACATAATCGTTATGTTCGTTGTCTAAGGTTAACGGATGAACAACTGGCGTTTCGATATTAACAGGTTCATTTGCCTTTACATAGAATTTAGTATCACCTGTCATAAAAGCTTTATCTTCTGGAACAACAAATGTTACTAATACCATGCCTTCTGGTTTTTCTTCTTTAATTTGTTCTTCATCGGTAACTGCAGGATCTACTGGAATAACATCTGCTATTGGTTCGTATTGTGCGATGAACTCAATTTCTGCTCCTTCAAGTTTAAGTTCTTTGTCCCAACCGTATTTAGGTGCTTCGCCTTCTTGGTCTTGTTTTACCTTGTAGTATTTTGCTGGGGCAATTTCTGGAACTTCTAAGCCTGCTGCTTTTGCTTCTGCAAAGCTTATGCCTTTTGCTACTTTGTAAGTTACTGGACTTGTTTGTTCTGTGTCAGCAAGTTTTAATTTACCATGTTGACCTTCTTTGAAAGTTACTTTGATAAATTTTTCTGTATCAATAGTATCGTCTTCTCCAATTTTTTGAACTGCATTTGTCCATTGTGCCACTAGAGTTTTATCTTCTTTGATTGCTGTAGTGAATTCAAAATAAGCTGTTTCACTTTCTTTGCCCTTTTCCTTCCAGCCTAAAAATACAAAGTTTTCTTTTGTAGGATCAATAGCAGGTTTTGTTGCGTGTCCATTGTGTTCAATTTCTTGAGTTGCTGGAGCTTCTGAACCACCATCTGTGTCAAACACTACTTTATGTTTGTCTGTTGTCCATTGGGCTGTTGCTGTTCTTGATTTCTCAAGTGTTACTTGGTCGCCTGGTTGGTAGATTTTCTCATCTTCATCTAACTTCCAGCCTTTAAATGTAGCATTCTCTTTTGATAGCCCTTCTGGTCTTGCAAGTCTTACGCTTGTTCCATGGTCTACTGTAACTGAATTTGGAACTGTTCCTTTAGCTCCACCTGCATCATAGGTCAAGGTAATTTTTCCTAAGGTGAACTTTGCTACGTGTTCACGGTCACCCTTGATTGGATTAGTATAGTCAATTTCTTCAACCCAGCCGGTAAATCCGTAATTGTCATTTGCCTTTGCTTCTGGAACAATTAACTCATCCGTAGCGCCTTGTGTTGCCTTATCTTTATCAACTAGTTTGATATTTGCTTCAGGGTTAACGTAATAAGTTTTATTGCCGCCGACAACTTCGCCATTTTTTCCGGCGATAAATTTGACAGTGACGTAGCCTTCAGGCTTTTTCACATCGTCGCCTGTTTTTTCTACTATATCTTTTGACTTAACAAAGTTAAATTCATAAGTTTTTTCAGCTGTAATCTTTTCGGCTTTTATTTCCGGTGACCATGTTCCACCGTTAGAAGTGTAGCCAACGCTTGGTGTTTTTGTAACTGCTTCCGCTTGACTTGTCATATCAACTTCAACTTCTGGGGATACATAGTAAACTAAATCTCCGGAAACTGTTCCGCCTGTGCCTGCCTTGAAGATTACTTTTACATAATTATCAAGTGCTTTTTCAGGTTTTTCGCCACTTGGTCCAGCTGGAATGATATTTTCGTGTACTTCTACTGGTATTACAACTGGATTGTCATTTGTTCCTTGTGTAGTACCGTCTTTGTACTTAACGATAACTTTGGCAGGTTCGTTTCCAACTGTATTGCCATCCGGTTTTGAAATAACTTCTATTGATTCAATTTCTTTGCCTTCTTGTGGTGTAATTTGTTTAATTAAATCGTCGTTTGTTATTTCTTTGCCTTGTGGTGTATCTAATTTAGTAGTCTTTAATGGATCAACTATAGGTTCTGCTTGAATTGATTTTTTATAAGCTGCTTCGATAACAGTTACTTTATCAGTGTATTGGTTCTTAGCTAAATCAATTTTTGCAGCCGGCTCAACTTTTGTTAAGCTGTCGTCAGCTTCGCCGGTTTGAACTTTTTGCCATTCATTAAATACATAGTTTACTTTCTTCTTACCAAGATTTGGTATATCTATTTCTTGGTCAGTTTTTCCTGTAGGATCTGTAACTGGAATAGTTACTTCCTTAGTAGGATTAACCCAGAAAGTTTGTGTCAATTCAGTTGTAGCTTTATCTGTTGTTTTAACTATAACTTTTACAAAAGTATCTGGAACTTTTGGCTTGTCTTCGCCTTGTTTTTGTTCTACTACATCCTTAGCATCGCTTGGACTAATTACTGTATTTTCAGTAAACTTGTGTCGTTTTCCAAAAACAAAGATTCCGTTTTCTTTACCGTCTTCGTTTTGTACAGCTTTGTCTGCTGTCCAGTTGACAAATGTTGATGAACCTTCAGTTTTAACTTCTGGAATTTCTACCCATGCATTTTTATTTACATAGTAAATTTTATCGTCTTTAGCGTTAAAGTCTTTGCTTGCCTTTATCGTAACCATGACATAGTCGCCGGTCACGTCTTGTAATCCGCCTTCTTCAGCTTTTTTGCCTTCAGCTTCCTTTAAGAATAGTGGTTTGTCGC